>Ga0308157_10007409_pt1 | contig 12779 bp, 8 predicted proteins | sample PhyBR1_FD_201035 | JGI IMG/M metagenome (GOLD analysis project Ga0308157, IMG submission 201035) | Phyllosphere microbial communities from UC Gill Tract Community Farm, Albany, California, United States - DLSLB.R1 | ecosystem: Host-associated > Plants > Phyllosphere > Unclassified | place: USA...
AGTCCGAACAGCAATGGCGTGAACTGCTCTCTGCGGAAAGCTATCACGTTACGCGGCAGAAAGGCACGGAGCGCGCCTTCACCGGAGAGTACTGGGATCATTTTCAGTCTGGTATCTACACGTGTGTTGCCTGCGGGACGCCACTGTTTGCATCAGATACGAAATTTGACGCCGGTTGTGGCTGGCCGAGCTATTTCGAACCCCTTAATCCGCAAAATGTCCGCGAAGAAGTTGACACCTCGCACGGCATGACGCGCACTGAAGTACTGTGCAACGTCTGTGATGCGCATCTTGGCCATGTTTTTCCCGATGGCCCTCCTCCCACCGGCCTGCGCTATTGCATCAATTCGCTGTCCCTTCGCTTTGACCCTGTAGAATGAAAAAGCTCCTGTTTGATTTTTTCCCACTGGTCCTCTTCTTTGTGGCCTTCAAGGTTGCAGATATTTACGTGGCAACCTGGGTTGCCATCGCCAGCAGCGTCCTGCAGATCCTGTGGCTGAAATTGCGCGGCCGCCCGATCGAAGCCACCAACTGGATGAACGTGATCATCATTGTGGTGTTTGGCGGCGCCACCATTTATTTCCATAACGATACCTTCGTCAAATGGAAGCCCACCGTGCTTTACTGGATGTTTGCCCTGATCCTGCTGGGCGCGCGTCTGGTGATGAACAAAAACGTATTGCGCAAAATGCTGGCCACGCAAATGAGCCTGCCAGACCGTATTTGGGATCGCCTGTCTGATACCTGGGCCGGCTTTTTCTTGTTTGCGGGGGCCCTCAATTTGGCGGTGGCATTCTCCGGCTACTTTACGCAGGACCAATGGGTCACGTTCAAGGCCTTCGGCATGACCATCCTGCTGGTGATCTTTGCGATTGGCCAATCGGTCTGGCTGGGACGGCATATGCAGGAAGTGCCCGCAACCCCCGGGCCCGCTGCCTTACCGGAGAAAACCAATGACTGACACAGATCGCATCGCGCTGATCCGTGAGCGCCTGGCCTCGCTTGAACCGCAGACGCTTGACATTGAAGACGAGTCCCATCTGCACAAAGGGCATGCAGGCGCCAGCAATGGCGCGGGCCATTACCGCCTGAGCATCCGCTCTGCCCGCTTTAATGGATTGTCCAGGGTAGCCAGTCAGCGCCTGGTCTATGACGCGCTGGGAGATTTGATTCCCTACCCGATTCATGCACTGTCCATACAGACCCAACCGATTTCTTAACCAAAAGGAAAACTATGAAACGTTTTATTTTACTTGCTGTAACTTGCGCCATGACAGTCCCGGCCTTGGCCCAGAACGTGGCCACTGTGAATGGTAAAGCTATTACCAACGATCAGGTAGATACGGCAGTGAAAACGCTCATTGCCCGTGGTGCGACAGACAGCCCTGCGCTGCGCGAACAGATTACAGAACAGCTGATCAACAGTGCCGTCCTGTCCCAGGAAGCCGAGAAACAGGGCGTAGACAAAAACCCTGAAGTGCAGTTCGCCATCGAAAATGCCCGCCAGGAAATCCTGATTGGCTCCATGATGCGTGACTGGGCCAAGACCCACCCTGTCAGCGACGAGGATGTAAAAAAAGCCTATGACGAGTTCAAGACTCAGTCCGCCGGTGAACAGGAATATCAGGTCAAGCATATCCTGGTCAAAGACGAAACTGCCGCCAATAAGCTGCTCAAAGATATCAAGGCCAAAAAGGTCAGCTTTGCCGATGCAGCAAAGAAAAACTCCATTGACCCTGGGAGTGGCAAAAACGGGGGTGATCTGGGCTGGGCTCCTGCCGAAAACTACGTACCTGAATTTGCCGAAGCAGTAAAAGCGGCAAAAAAAGGTCAGTTGCTGGACAAGCCTGTTAAAAGCCAGTTTGGCTGGCACATCATCCAGGTGACAGACTCACGTCCGGTCAAAGTGCCAACCTTGGAAGAAGCCAAACCCCAAATCAGCCAGATGCTCAGTCAGCAGTCACTGCAGGAACAGATGAAAAAACTGCGCGACGAAGCCAAGATTGAGAAAACCGCTGCCGAAGGCGCCGCCGAAAAACCCGCTGCTGCTCCCGCAGTAGAGGCACCCAAGCAGTAAGGTATTGTAAGTCGGGTTCTTTATCCGATTTACCCTGTCACTGACGACTATCCCCCATCTACCCGTTATCAGGGCCGATGGGGGATTTTTTATTGTGGGGTCAGCATGGGATCCTGATACGGGCTGCCTGACAGACCATCGGTCACCTTTTAAACGTGCCAGAGAAAGGATACGCGCTGCTGCAGCTTACCGCCAGAGTACGCATCAAACGGATTTTCCCGCAAGCAGAGCCGGCCGGGTAACCAACCTGCGCACCCTATTGGGCAAGATTCAACAGGTACACCAGCGCATCCTGCTATGGCTGAATCTGTGTGATCTGAGAGATGAGAGGACGAGCGACGCCGATAATCGGGATGTCAGGCACTACCGGCATGGGCCGACCTGGGCCGCCTTATTGCCTGAGCAAGTCCAGCAGGCCTTCTTCGTCAAGTACCGGCACGGACAAGTCGCGGGCCTTCTCCAGCTTGCTGCCAGCCTCTTCTCCCGCAACCACATAGCTGGTTTTTTTTGATACGCTGCCGCTTACCTTGCCGCCTGCTTCCATGATCAGTCTGCCGGCCTCGTCACGCGTTAGCGTTGGTAGCGTACCCGTCAGGACAAACGTCTTGCCCTGCAACACCGTGCTTTTGACTGACTCGGGCATTTTGACAGTCACGCCGGCTGCGCGCAACGCATCCAGCACCGCAATGTTATGGGGTTCAGCAAAAAAAGCCCGCAGCGACTCGGCGACCACCGGCCCGACATCATTGACCTGAAGGAAAGCGGCTTCATCGGCGGCAATCAGGGCATCAAGTGAACCAAAGTAACGCGCCAGATCCCGTGCCGTTGTTTCGCCAACATGGCGGATGCCCAGCGCATACACAATGCGGGACAGCTCTACGTGCTTGCTTTCTTCAATGGCCGCGATCAGGTTTTCTGCCGATTTGCGCCCCATGCGCTCCAGCCCCATGACCTTTTCTACCGACAGCGAATACAGATCGGCAATCGAACGAACCCAGTCATGGTCGACCAGTTGGTCGATCAGCTTTTCACCCAGCCCTTCAATATCCAGGGCCTTGCGTCCTGCGGCATGCAGCAGGCTTTGCTTGCGTTGGGCGGCACAAAACAGGCCACCGGTACAGCGGGTCGCCGCTTCATCAGGCAGGCGTTCCACCGCAGAGCCACAAACCGGACACTGTGTCACCATGGCAAACAGCTGTGCATCTGCCGGTCGCATTTCCAGTACCGGGCGCAGCACTTCCGGGATCACGTCGCCGGCCCGGCGAACGACCACGGTATCACCAATTCTCACATCCTTGCGGCGGATTTCGTCTTCGTTATGCAGCGTCGCATTGGTCACCGTCACGCCACCCACAAAGACAGGCTGCAGTCTGGCCACCGGCGTGAGCGCGCCGGTGCGACCCACCTGCACCTCGATATCCAGGAGCAAGGTCGTCGCTTCCTCGGCAGCAAATTTATGCGCCAGGGCAAACCTGGGCGCACGCGAAACAAAGCCCAGTTCCGTCTGTGCCTTCAGCGAATTGACCTTGTACACCACGCCGTCAATATCAAAAGGCAGGCTCGTGCGCGACTGGCCAATTTCTTCGTAAAAGGCAAGCAGCGCATCAGGGCCGGTCACGCGCTTTCGATATTTGCCCACGGACAAACCCAGGGAAGACAACCAGTCAAGCATCCCGGAATGGGTCTCGGGCAAAGGAGCAGCAAGGCCGTCCATCTGACCCCAACCGTAGGCAAAAAATCGCAGTGGCCGCTTGGCCGTGAGTCGTGGATCCAGCTGGCGCAGGCTACCTGCAGCAGCATTGCGCGGATTGACAAAGGTCTTGTCGCCCGCGGCCGCCTGGTGTTGATTGAGTTTTTCAAAGTCGCTGCGGTTCATGAGCACTTCGCCGCGCACTTCCAGCACCGCCGGAAAGCCGGGCGAGAGCGTGAGCGGGACAGAGCGCAAAGTGCGGATGTTGGACGTGACGTCCTCACCGGACAAGCCATCGCCACGCGTGGCGGCGCGCACCAGGCGGCCGTTCTCGTAACGGATACTGATAGCCAGCCCGTCCATTTTGACTTCGCAGTTATATTCCACTTTTTCTGCCGGGCCGAGCAGGCCCGCAGCACGCAGCGCATCACACACCCGCTTATCGAAGGCTGTTACTTCTTCGCTGCTGAATGCATTGCCCAGCGACAGCATGGGCACGGCATGACGAACGCTTTCGAAAAAAGGCAACGGTGCGCTGCCCACGCGCTGCGACGGAGAATCGGCGTTAATCCATTCAGGGTGTTCGGCCTCGATGGCCAACAACCGCTGCATCAGTCCGTCAAATTCCGCGTCGCTGATTGTTGGCGCATCCAGAACGTGATAGGCGTGATTGTGTGCATTGATCTGTGCACGCAGGCGCTCCAGTTCGGCCTGCAACTGTTGTTCTTTGCCCTGCGTCATGACACATGCCTTTAGGAAAAGACCCGCAAGGCGCGTGAAGAACCGGCTTGCAGGCCCTGCTGCTCCAGCTCTTCGTAAATACCGCGAATCTGCTCGTCAATGGCGTGCTCGGACCCCTCCATCACGGGACGGCCAGAATCATCGATCAGCTGGCCATCAAGGGACAGCGCCAGATCACGGGCAACCGCCATCATGCGAGCAAAGGGTGTATCGTCCGGCGGACTGCAGGGAACATCCAGCAGCAGGTCCACGCGATTGACGCCGGCGTTTGCTGGGTCTTCAGCATGCTCACCCGCCAGCAACAGCACAAAGCGAGGCAGACCGTCATGGTTCATCCAGGCCAGCCCATTGCGGTATTCGGTAAAACCCTTGGCGCGCGCAACGTCGATCACACTGCGAATAGGATGTGGCTGCGCCAGTTGCACAGTAAGGCCTACTTGCGTGTCCAGATTGGCACATACCTGATCCAGTTTCCCGGCACGGCGCAGCAAGGCAGGCACATCGGGGCTTTCAACACTGGCGTCAAATTCATGAGCAATTTCATCGGCCTTGGCCCAGGCCTGCGACCATTCGATTTCGCCCAGCGCACCAGCGCGGTTAGCCAACAGAACGGCCATCTGCAATGATACGTAATTCTCGTCAGCGCGCAAATCAGCACGATGCAGCCCGTCATCGGTCTCGGCAAAAAAGCGCAATGGCTTGGAACCGGCGTACAGGGCACTTCGGGTATAGCGGTGCAGATCGGCGCCACCGACAGGAGCGGCAAAATGCAACTCAATAACGCCTTCGGTCATTTCGTCAACGGCTTCTTCGTCGTGCTGACCATCCATATCATGGAGGGGCATTGCCGCGGCCACAGGTGCAGCGGCAGGCGCTGGGGAAGCTGACTCATTCAGGTCGCTGGCAAAGACCGGATCCTGCCGGTCGGCCGGCGCTTTTTGGATTGGCGCAACCGATTTACGATCCTTGAGCAGCACGTCATTTTCGTGTTCGTCGCCCATGCTGAATTGCTCGTGCATTTGCTTGCGCACCCGTTGGTCCTGCCACCAATTGAACAGCAGCACCAGCAGAATCAGCACGATTCCGATCGCAATTAAAGCCAGTTGCAAATTACTCATTGTGTGATTGACCCTTTTGTTTACGCTTCGCCAACAAGCTGTACGGCGGACTCGATATCCACAGCAACAATTCGGGAAACCCCTTGTTCTTGCATCGTAACACCGATTAACTGCTTCGCCATCTGCATGGCTATTTTATTATGAGAAATAAATAAAAACTGCGTCTGCTCGCTCATGCTGCCCACCAGGTTGGCATACCTTTCGGTATTGGCGTCGTCCAGCGGCGCATCCACCTCGTCCAGCAGACAGAATGGCGCCGGATTCAGCTTGAACAAAGCGAATACCAGCGCGGTGGCCGTCAGTGCCTTTTCACCGCCTGACAGCAAATGAATCGTACTGTTGCGTTTACCTGGCGGCTGCGCCATCACCTGTACTCCGGCATCCAGAATTTCTTCACCGGTCATGGACAGGCGCGCCTCGCCGCCACCAAATAGCTTCGGAAACAACTCGCCAAAATGCGTGTTGACCTGATTGAACGTTTCCTGCAACAAATCACGGGTTTCCCGGTCGATACGACGAATCGCATCTTCCAGCGTATCGATGGCCTCGGTCAAATCGGCGTGTTGCGCATCCAAAAACCCCTTGCGCTCTCGCGACTCGTTCAGTTCGTCCAGCGCGGCCAGGTTGACCGACCCCAGCGCTTCGATCTGCCGGGAAATTTTCTGCACTTCGGCATGCAGCCAAGTCACTTTGGACCAGTCTTCGGGCAAATCGTTCAAATCGGCTTTGAGCGCCGCACGATCGACCTCGTGCTCGTCCAGTTGTTCGGAAAACTGCTCTACCGCCAGCCGGGCTGCCTGCTCATCCAGTTGCAGTTGCATAATATGCGCGCGACGCGGCTCCAGCGACTGCTCGGTGCGCATGCGCGTTTCGTCGGCGCCGCGCAATGTGGCAGCCAGATTGTCCAGCTCAAGACGGGCGGCAGCCAGTGCTTCCTCGCGGATCACCCGGGTTTCCAGCGCATCCTGCAGCCCGGCCTGGGTTGCTGATTCATCAAAATCAAACAGCTCTGTTTCCAGGTTTTCCAGTTCATTGCGGGCCTGGTTGATCTGGTTGCCGGCAAGGTCCCTGTTGCGTGTCAGATCAGCAATCCGCGAGGTGAGGCCGCGCTGTGTAAAGCCCGCTTCCTGTACATTCCGCTCCAGCTCGCGGATCTGCTGACGCGCAGCTTCGGCCGTTTCAGCCAGCGTCTCGCCGGCCATTTCCGCTTCAGCGTATGCTTCCTGCAGCGTTGCCAGCTCGTTGTCCAGTATTTCAAAACCGGCTTCAGATTCTTCCTTCTGGGCCAGCAACTCTTCCTGCTGTATGCGGATATCAGCCAGATCTTCGTTGATGCGTGCGTTGCGCTCTTCGCTTTGCTGCATCTGCGCGTGCAGTCTGGAATGCTCCATCTGCAGATCATGCACCCTGCGGGTCAGCTCTGACAGGCGCTGGCGCGCCGGTGTCATCGATTGCGACAACGCAGTCCAGGCCGCTTCGCTGCGGGCCAGCTGTGTGACGGCCTGATCGGCAATCAACTGGCGCGCCTTGATTTCGCGTTTAAGGTTATCAATTTCCTGCTGGCGGGCCAGCATGCCCGACTGCTCGGAATCGGCAGCATAAAAGCACAGGCCATGCGCATCGATCATGTGCCCTTCGCGCACCACCAACTGCACGCCGACCGGCAATGATTGCCGCTGGCCCAGCGCTTCAGTCAGTGATGAAGCCGTGTAAACGCCTTGCAGCCAGCGCCCCAGCAGACTTTTGAGATCAGGATCGCTGCACCGCAACAACGACAGCAACGGCGTATGGCCCGGCAGTGCAGCCGGCAGCGCCTCGGCTGTCGGTTTCTGGTAGAACGCCAGCCGCGACGGTGGAGGATCGTCCGTAAAGGCGCGCGCCATATCCAGATCGCGCAATGGTAGTGCGGTCAGCCGTTCACGCAATACGGATTCGAGCGCCGCTTCCCAGCCCGGTTCAATATGTATTTGTTGCCAGAGCCGACCAAAGCCGGCCAGATCATGTTTTTGCAGCCAGGGTTCGAGCGCCCCCTTCTTCTGCACATCTTCCTGCAGGGCGCTGAGTGCGCTCAGCCGGGCTTCAAGCCGGGCCACATCCTGCGTTTCCTTTTGCGAATTATTTTGTGCGCTGCGGCGTGCCTCGTCCAGCTGTGGCAAGCGCTCTTCCATGTCCTGCAGCGTCGCCTGCACTTCTTCGAGCTGGGCTTCGGCCGCGTTGCGATCACCGGTCAGTTGCTCAAGACGTCCCGCATCGGGACTCTGGATCTCGCCCAACTCCCGTTCCAGGCGTTCACGGCGTTGCTCCAACTGCTGCAACTGGCGGTCGGCATCACGCTGCGCCTGGGCCGTAAGCGCCAGCTTCTGCTCAACACGAGCCAGCTCGGACCGCATGGTCTCGCGGGTTGCCGACGCGCTGCGTACTTTTTCTTCCACATCCGGCATCTGGGCCTGACGCGATTCCAGTTCATCCTGAACCATGGCTGCACGCTCGGCAGCAGCGGCCAGCTCTTCCTCTAGTTCGGCAATCTGTTCCGTGCAGTGCGTCAGTTGATCCTGCCACTCCTGCATTTGGGTGTTCAGTGTCGCCTTGCGCGCTTGCAGGCGGTTACGGGCATCCACCACATGGCGGATTTCGGTTTCAAGACGGCTGACTGTGGTGTTGGCCTCGTACATGGCGGCCTGGGCCGCGTGCACTGCGTCGCTGGCCTGATAATGCGCCTGCCGGCGCTTTTCCACTTCGCTTTCTGAAGCGCGCAGTTCCGCGAGCGAGGCCTCCAGTTCGGTCTGCGCCTTTTCGATCTCGTGGGCTTTTTTCTCTTGATCGATGCGGGCATTTTCTTCCCGGATCAGCCACAGCACGTGCTGCTTTTTTTCGCCGTCGTGCTGCAGATCACGATACTTGCGTGCCACTTCGGCCTGGGCTTCCAGGCGGCTCAACTGTGAGTCAAGCTCGCGCATGATGTCTTCAACGCGGGTCAGGTTCTCACGGGTATCGCCCAGACGGTTTTCGGTTTCCCGGCGACGCTCCTTATATCTGGATACGCCTGCGGCCTCTTCCAGATATACGCGCAACTCTTCGGGTTTGGCCTCGATCAGGCGATTGATCATGCCCTGGCCAATGATGGCGTACCCGCGCGCGCCCAGACCGGTACCCAGGAAAATGTCGTGGATATCCTTGCGGCGAACCTGCTGGTTGTTGACGTAATAGCTGCTGGTGCCATCGCGGGTCAGCACACGTCTGACAGCAATTTCTCCGTAAGTGCTCCACTGCCCGACGGCGCGACCGTCGCTGTTATCAAAGACCAGTTCGACCGACGCCCGTGCAGCTGGCTTTCTGTGTCCCGAGCCGTTGAAGATAACGTCCTGCATGGATTCGCCGCGCAGCTCAGAGGCGCGTGTTTCACCCAGCACCCAACGTACGGCGTCGATAATATTGGATTTTCCGCAGCCATTGGGACCGACCACGCCCACCATCTGGCTGGGCACCGGGATGACTGTAGGATCAACAAAAGACTTGAATCCAGCGAGTTTGAGTTGGGTGAGGCGCACGTAGGGAACAATACAAAGTAAAAAAAAATGCCCTGAGGCAGTGCCGATACAGGTCCGGCGCGACAGTCAGGCTCCAGCCCCGTATGATAACCCAGCCGATCCGATTTGATAGTAAACAAAAGTCATAATAGCAATATTTGCGCAGGGCACAAATAGTCTCCCTCACTTGCGGTGCCACATCGATTTTTGAGCGCGAACGCAAGTCTTGTCGCGTTCTGCCGCGGCCTCGCGCGGGGCTCAATCCCCTATACCCAGCCAGCACCGGTCTGCTACGAGCCTGGCAACAAATATTTCAGCCTGCTACATGAACAGGTGGATGGATTCGATTGGCCGAATTTGTGTCGAACCCTCGCCCTGCACCGGTTTGAATCTAATTCGCCGTTGGTTGGGGTCAATGGGTAACGAAACACCACTGAACCTGATATTATGTTGCGATTGAACACGACGGAAAAACTCGGCACCTGTCTGGTATTTCTGCCGGCATCATTTCATGACCACGACATATGGTTACTTTATCGTCTGGTGTTGCCACCGGATCCGGGTAAGCGATAACAAGTTAAAACGGGATATTCAGTTTGAAAAAAGGTTTCTTTCTCGTCATGTTGGCACAGGCGCTCTCGTCCCTGGCCGACAATGCGCTTTTTATCGCTGCCATCGCCCTTATTGCTGAACTTTCCGGACCTGACTGGATGACGCCCGCCATGAAATGGTTTTTTGCGTTCGCCTATGTCATTCTGGCTGCATTCGTTGGCGCCATCGCCGACTCTTTTCCAAAGGGTCGGGTCATGTTTGTCACCAATGCCATTAAAATTTCCGGCTGCCTGCTGATGTTCGGCTTTGCCATGATGGCTCCGTCCGACAAAAGCCTGCACGCCTACATCGTCTGTTTTTCCTATGCCCTGGTGGGCATCGGCGCTGCCGCCTATTCGCCAGCCAAATACGGCATTGTCACCGAACTGCTCCCACCGCGGGATCTGGTCAAGGGTAACAGCTGGATCGAAGGGCTCACAGTGCTTTCGATTATTTTCGGGGTTGTCCTGGGGGGCAAGCTGATCGAACCGCCCTTGTCCGATTACCTGCTGGCTCTGCCCTGGATGGCGGCCCTGGCAAAAACACCGGCCGAGGCGGCCATTGTTGTCATTGGCGGCATTTATATCCTGGCTGCGATCTGTAATTTGCTGATCCCCAATACGCACTTCGTGTATCCGAAGCAGGAATCCAATCCAGTGAAGCTGCTGAGCGTATTTGCCAGTTATGTGCGCATCCTGTGGCAGGATAAGGTCGGACAAATTTCACTGGCGGTCACCACCCTTTTTTGGGGTGCGGGCGCCACCCTGCAGCTCATTGTCTTGCAATGGGGACGAGACCACCTGCAACTGAGCATCGCCCAATCCGCCAATCTGATGGGTATAGCAGCCATCGGCACCATTGTCGGTTCGGTTCTGGCCGGCAGGGTTCCGCTGACGCGCGCACTACATGTGCTGCCTATCGGCGTTGTCATGGGCTTTTCCGTCATGTTAATGACCATAGTCAAGGACACCTGGGCGGTGTATTGCACGCTGATCCTGGTGGGCGGGCTCTCCGGCTTTTTCGTGGTGCCGCTCAACGCATTGCTGCAGCACCGTGGGCATGTCCTTTTATCGGCAGGCCATTCCATTGCCGTACAGAACTTCAACGAACAGTTGAACATACTGTTCATGGTAGCGGCCTACTGGTTCATGCTGGAAATGAACTTGCACATCAATACCATCATTATTATCTTTGGCGTCATCGTCGCAGTGCTCATGACGCTGGTGATTGCCTGGTGCTATCGCAACCAGCGACGCTATCCGGCGACCTTTGCCGAGATTGGTGAAGAAGGCCATGGCCGTGCCCAGGCCGGGCATTAGCATCTGAGCAATAGCATCTGAGCATTGTCGGGCCCGCAAGCCCGGGGCGCCGGTATTCCGGATCGCGGCCGCCACGATTGCCGCAGCTGTCCGGTTTTATGTCAGAGCGCTTTATTTCGGCTCGCTTTTATCGGACCGCAGTTATCGGAGCGCTTGTATCGGAGCCCTTTAAGTTCAGCTGGCTTCATACGGACCACATATTTTAAATCGCCAGGTTTCAGCTTATCTGATCACGACCAGATATCCCACAGACATACCCAACAAACGCTCGGAATACCGATCCAGCCAAACGGCGGCACCGTACCGGGCCGCGCAGCAGCCAACCCATTGTGGGTCGCTATCGGCCGCAGATCCGGCGCCTTATGCCGCGGTCTGCAGCAATAGCTGGCGCAGACGTTTGAGATCGACCCACGCCAGCGGCTTGGCAGCCTGGTTGGCCATCAAGTGATTTGGATGAAAAGTGACCACTACCGGAATTACCCTGCCCTGTATGGTGATCTGCAGATCCTGGATCTCACGCAGTTCGCCCACCGATTGTGTGGTGCCAAGCACAGACTGGGCCGCATTACCGAATAACAGAACGCATGACGGCTGCACCATGGCGATCTGCTGTTGCAGGTAATCGGCGCAGGCAGCAATCTCATGCGGCTCGACTGGCCGGCTCACCATTGGCCGGCACTTGACCACATCGGTAATAAACGTCGCATCACGGGAGAGGCCGATGGCGGCCAGCATATTATCCAGCAACTGGCCCGCCTGTCCACTGAGGGGCTCACCGCTGATTTCATCCTGCGCGCCTGGCGCCTGATCAATAATCATCAAGCGTGCCGTCACGCTGCCGGTGCCAGGTACCGGCTGACGGGCATGCTCTGACAGAGCGCAACGCGTGCACTGCCGGATCGTTGCAGCCAGCACCGGCCACTCGATCTGGACATCGCGCGGGGCCAACGGATCCGCCGACCGACCACCTTGGGATTCAGGCACAACGGCCCCGGGCGCACTGTCAGGCATTGTGGTGCCACTGGTCGCCCCGCTCATTGTCCCACGGACACCCTCTTCTTTCGCACGACGTGTATCTGCGCCTGCGCGCCCCGCCGGCCGACGTGGCCGCTGCATTTGTTCGCGCAGTTTTGCCAATGCCTGGCGGGCAGGCGAAACATCGTTCTGGGCCGCCGTTACTGCGCCCGGCACCGTTTCTTTTACCGCTGCCGATTGCGTGCGGGGCTCTGCGGCGTTCGCTGAGACCGTCGCCGCAGGACGCTGATCTGAATGCGCCTGGACAGGTTCCGCTACCGATGCAGCACCCGCCGCCGCAGTGTGTTTGGTGTGTGCAGCAGCAGGATGTTCGGCCACCGCGGACACCGTCAGCGCTCGCCCCCACAGACGATCAATTCCGCTCTCCTGCAACCAGAGCAGTTGCAACGGGTTGACCGTGACATTGGCCGGATGCACCACGGGCTGGGCGCCGGCAGAAACTGAAGTTGATTCCATAGTCATCAGGATACCACGGCTTTCTGCAGAACCCAGGCATCTTCGCTATGGCCACGCCCGTCCGGATAGTAGCCCTTGCGCACGCCGATCTGTTCATAACCCCAGCGACGATAAAACGCGATCGCACCCGTATTGGACGGACGCACTTCCAGCACCTGGCTCTCCAGTTGCTGCAACAGCAGGCGCTGCTCACCCCACGCAAGCAGGCCGGCGCCAATCCCTTTT
>Ga0308157_10007410_pt1 | contig 12778 bp, 13 predicted proteins | sample PhyBR1_FD_201035 | JGI IMG/M metagenome (GOLD analysis project Ga0308157, IMG submission 201035) | Phyllosphere microbial communities from UC Gill Tract Community Farm, Albany, California, United States - DLSLB.R1 | ecosystem: Host-associated > Plants > Phyllosphere > Unclassified | place: USA...
AGACCAAGGGGGCGGACCGTGAACCGGGGGCGAAGACGACATCACTGACCCCGGCATGGACCAGGCTTCGGGCAATCTGCTGCGCCACCGCGCTCGAATTCGACATCACCTGTTATTCAACCACCTGACCACCTGTGGTTCACCTCCGCCCTCTAACCTCGAAAAATGCGCCGCTCGTTGATCATTGCGATGGGAGCACGAGCCATCCGCACTCTGACCGCGGCCCGCTCCCATCGCGGACGCTATCCCGCTCGCGACCAGACCACCTCCTTCCTCGGCCCCGAACCCCGCGGGAAGGACGCCCGGACCTGGCATATCCGGGACAAACGGAAGCTCTCGCCGAGGCTGCGCGAATTCTTCCTCTACTCCCCCGCGCTCGGTCGCACCGTCGGCGTGCGTGTACTGTTGCCGGGGATTCCCGCCGAGGTCAGCCCCGTCATCCACCTCTTCCACGGAGGCGGCGATGATTTCCGGTCGTGGACGGATTTCGGATCCGCCGAGGAGCTCACCCTCGACTCCCCGTACCTCGTCGTCATGCCCGACGGCGGAGCAGGAACCTATTCGCGTCTGGCTGTCGGCAGCAAGGTCCACGACTGGCCGCGATTTCATACCGAGGAGATCCCGGCGTTCCTCAAGGCGAACTTCTCCGTCGACTGGGCGCCTGCCAGCCAGCTGGTGGCGGGGCTGTCGATGGGCGGGTACGGGGCGATGAAGTACGCGGCCTGGCATCCCGACAGGTACGGATCGGCCGCCGCGTTCTCCTCTCCTCTGGATCCCCTGTCGACCGTGCCCGCCTTCGACATCATCGCGATGCGCGAAGGCGCGCGATCACTGAGCCTGTTCGGCGATCCCGCTCTCGACCGCAGCGAATGGCTGGCGAATTCCCCGTACGCTCTGGCCGAGAACCTCCGCGGCCTCGACCTGTGGTTCAGCGCCGGTTCCGGCAGCCTCGAAGGGGCGAAGGATCGCGACCTTCTGGAGTCGATGATCAGCTCGCAGGGCGAGCGCTTCTCTGCCCGTCTCAACTCCCTCGGCATCCGCCATTCCTGGTTTCCGCGCACCAGCGGCCTGCACAACTGGACGAGCTGGGAACGGGAACTCGGGGCGTGGCTGAAGACCCTCGCCAGGCGGCGCAACTATGCGAGTTCGGATCGTCGTCGGACAGATCGCGTGGCCGATGGCGGACAGTTCACCTTCCTCACCGGCCATGCCCTCTTCGACATCCATGGGTGGCGGGTGGAGATCTCCCGTCGTCGCGCGCAGGTGGTGCGCTTCGACGCCGTCAGCGCCGCCGGCTTCTCCCTGACCGGGACCGGCAGCTTCCGTGTGCGCACTCCCGGTCTCTTCGATCCCGGCCGCCGCTACGACATCAGCGTGTCCGGTCCCAGCGGGGACAATGCCTATCAGCAGAAGGCCGACAAGAAAGGGCGGCTGACATTCACCGGCCGCCTGGCCGCGGCCATGCACGATCCGATCATCCCCGGAAAGCGCACCGCTCATTTCGCCACGCTGGGACAGGACGAGGTGACCACGGTGAGGATCGCCTCGGCACCGGTCGACGCAACGGTCGATGGCGAAAGGTCCACAGCCGATGTTCCAGATCCGTCACAGACAGAATCCACGGACGATCCCACTGGCGTCTATATTGAGAGCGGTCGCGAATCGACGGCCGCTGATTCTTCAGAACGCTGACTCGAGAGGTCAACCATGAAACGCATACTCCCAGCCATCGCTCTTTTCGCCGGACTCTCCCTCGTCGGCTGCACGGGTGGAGGAGACAAGCCGGACCAGGCTGACGGCGGCGGTGACTCCTCGCAGGCGTCAGCCGAAGAGACCCCGCAGGCAAGCAAACTCGATGAGGCGAAGCTCAAGGAGATCCTTGAGTCGACCAAGGCCGAGGGTCAGTCGTTCAAGGCCGTCGACGGTGCCGGCAATTCCTCCAGCGAGGCCGTCAAGGCCCTGGAGAGTTCTGAGTTCGAACCGGCCAAGTGCAAAGACATCACCATGAACCTCCTCAACGCCAACCTCGCTTCCAAAGGCACCACGGTCGCTGGAACCTCCACCGACAACATCCTCTCCGCGGCACTGTCGAGCTATGACGATCTGGACGGCGCGCAGACCCAGATCGAGGGCGCCTCGAAGATCGCAGAAGAATGCAGCGATGTGAAGATCAAGACCGCCGGCGTCGAGATGTCGATGAAGTACAAGACCTTCGACGCCAAAGTCGACGGGGCAGACGAGACCAATGGAATCGTCGCCTCCGTCGAGGCCGGCGGACAGACAGCCATGAACCTGCGCATGGTCTACGCCCTCGTCGGCAACAACGTCGTGGCCGTTTCCAATATCGCCGATGTCGAAGAGGCCACCGTGACGAAGACCGCCGGTGCCTTCGTCGACGCGGTGAAGAACGCAGGCTGACCCGGTTCGCCCGCGAGTCGATTCAGGCGGTATCAGTTCAATCAGAATCGGCTCAGTCTCGCAGGGCGCTCCAGCAATCCTGGAGCCGGTCGGCCCACCACGCGAATCGTCCCGGATCCACCGCCAGCTGCTCCAGGCGGTCAGGGTCCGGGACGATTCGCGTGACCGGGATGGCGCCGTCGACCGGAGTCAGGGCCGCCTCCTCCGCGACGACATCGGCGGTGAAGAGGCGCCCGGTGCCCAGCCCGCAGGCCACCCGATCGCCGAGGATGTCCCGGCTGCGATCGGTGCGAGGCAGTCTGGCGGCGAGTTCGGCTCCGGCGGCCAGGCCGACGGATGACTCAAGAGCCGAGGACACGACAGCAGGCAGGCCCGAAGCGCCGATGACTTCGAGGGCGGCGCCGATCCCGCCCAGCGGCTGGACCTTGACGATGATGACCTCGGCCGCTCCGAGTTCGGCCACGCGCAGCGGGTCCTCGGCTTTGCGGATGGATTCGTCGGCGGCGATGACGATCGGCAGTCCTCGCCGGGCAAGCTCAGCGCGCAGTTCGGCCAGCTGCTCGACCTCGGGCACCGGCTGTTCGAAGTATTGGATATCGAACTCGGCAAATGTCTCACAGGCATCAAGGGCCTCGCTGAGCGTGTAACCGGCATTCGCGTCCAGGCGCAGCGTCGTCTCGGGGTAGAGCCTGCGGAATTCCCGTAGGCGTGTCAGATCCTCGTCAAGGGAGGCGAATCCGTACTCGGCGACCTTCGCCTTGACGGTGCCGACCCGGTCATAGCGCGACAGGATCGGTGCGACCTGATCAGGTGGACAGGCGGGCAGGGTGCCGTTGACGTCGACGGTCTCACCGCTCGTCCCCGCCTCAACCTGCGCCGGAAAGGAACCGCGCACGGGAACGGTGGAGGGGGCCGCCTCGGCGAGGCCGGTCTTCTGCGGGATCAGCCCGGAGAATTCGAGGGAGGCACGCAGCCACCGGCTGGCCTCCTCGGTGCCGTATTCGACGAACGGGGAGAACTCCGCCCACCCGGAGGGGCCGGTGAAGAGCGCCACTTCTCGCTCCGTGATCCCCCGGAACCGGGTGACCATCGGCAGCCGCACCACATGCAGGTCCTCGATGACCTCCTCGAAGCGCCGCGGCAGATCAAGAAGTGCGGCAGCCGGAGCCTCTGAGTCCAGTGCGCCAGGGTGCGAACGTGCGAAATCGGCCATGAGCCCAGACTAACCTCCGCCGATCCTGCCACTCCTGTCTGCCGTTCGGAACCTCACCGTCCGCCGCCCGGCCCCGAACCTGACCTCAACGACCAAGCGCTAGGCTGGGGTCATGACGGTTTCTGAAATCTTCGACCCTTCTGCTTGGCGCGAAGTCTCCGGCTTCGACTTCACCGATATCACTTACCATCGGGCCATCGACCCCGCCACCGGCAACGACATCGGCTGTGTGCGCATCGCCTTCGACCGCCCAGAAGTCCGCAATGCCTTCCGTCCGCACACCGTCGACGAGCTCTACCGCGCCCTCGACCATGCCCGCCAGACCTCCGACGTCGGCGCCGTGCTGCTCACCGGCAACGGCCCGAGCGAGAAGGACGGCGGTTGGGCCTTCTGCTCCGGCGGCGACCAGCGCATCCGCGGCCGCTCCGGTTACCAGTACGCCTCCGGTGAGACCCGTGAAAGCGTCGATCCGGCTCGTGCCGGCCGCCTCCACATCCTCGAGGTCCAGCGCCTCATCCGCACCATGCCGAAGGTCGTCATCGCCGTCGTCCCCGGCTGGGCAGCCGGCGGAGGCCACAGCCTCCACGTCGTCTGCGATATGACGATCGCCTCACGCGAACACGCGAAGTTCAAGCAGACCGATGCCGATGTCGGCTCCTACGACGCCGGCTACGGTTCCGCCTACCTGGCGAAGATGGTCGGGCAGAAGAAAGCCCGCGAGATCTTCTTCCTCGGCCGCACCTACTCCGCGCAGGAGATGGCCGATATGGGTGCCGTCAACGAAATCGTCGACCACGCCGATCTCGAGACCGCAGCCCTGCAGATGGCGCGGGAGATCCTGGGCAAGTCACCGAACGCGCAGCGCATGCTCAAGTTCGCCTTCAACCTCGTCGACGACGGGCTCGTCGGCCAGCAGGTCTTCGCCGGCGAAGCCACCCGACTGGGCTATATGACCGACGAGGCGGTCGAGGGCCGCGACGCCTTCCTCGAAAAGCGCGATCCCGACTGGTCGCCGTTCCCCTGGTACTACTGAGCGGCCGGTTCCCATAACTGTGTCCATGCGCGAACTCAGCCCTCACGAGCTGCCCGAGGCGATTGATCGGGCACTGACCAGGACCTCGATCCTCATCCTCCCCTCGGATCGGGACGGTGCCGTCACCGAGGCGTCCCCCGGCAAGTGGGCAGGACCTGTTCCCGCTCCGGCCCTCATCCTCTTCACCTCCGGGTCGACAGGGAAGGCGAAAGCGGTGGCGTTGTCAGCTGACGCGCTGACAACCTCGGCCCGGGCGACCGAACGGTTCCTCTCGGGGCCGGGTGACTGGCATCTGTGCCTGCCGGTCAACCACATCGCCGGGTTCCAAGTCGAACTGCGCGCCCGTCTGGCGGGCCGCGCCCCGGTCAGGGCCGCCTCGGCGAGGTTCACCGCCCAGTCCTTCGCCGCCGAGGTCGCGACTCTGCTGGAACGGGCGGGCGACCGACCGACGTACACCTCGCTCGTGCCCACCCAGCTCCACCGCATCCTCGAGGACGACGCGGCGACCGCTGCAGCCGCACGGATCACGCACATCCTCCTCGGCGGGGCGGCGATCTCACCGTCCCTGCTCGAGCGTGCCGAGGCCGCGGGCCTGGCGATCGTACGGACCTACGGGATGAGCGAGACGGCGGGCGGCTGCGTCTATGACGGGGTTCCGTTCGACGGCGTCGACGTCACCATCACCGAGGCGGGAACGATCGATCTGAGCGGCCCCGTCGTCGCCGACGGCTACGTCGAGATCGGCATCGATGGAACCATCAGACCGGTCGAGTCCCCCGCCTTCACCGTCGACGAGGCGGGACGGCGGATCATGCACACCAGCGATCTGGGCCGGATCGACTCCGGTGTGCTCAGCGTGCTCGGTCGAGCCGACGACATCATCGTCTCCGGGGGCACGAACGTCTCCCCGCACGCCCTGGAGACCGGCCTGCTGCCGAGCTGGCAGAAGGCGGGAATCGAGGAGATGCTCGTGACCTGGGTGCCCGACGAGGAATGGGGCAGACGGATCGTCGCGCTCGTTCGCCTCGCCGACGGCGGAGGTGGTGTCGGAGCCGAGGATCCGCAAGAATCGGCACAGAGACTCAACGCCCTCGATCACGGGATGACGGGGCAGCTGCTGCCGCAGCTCGTCTTCGCGGTCGCCGAGATTCCGAACCGGTCGATCGGCAAACCCGATCGCCAGGCGGCGGCCCGCATCGCCGCCGATCTCATCGCGCGTGATGCGAATACCCATACCGGTGAACTACCGGTAACATAAGACGGCTCCACAATTCGACAGGAAGGTGAGCGAGGACTATGGCTGATGCCGCCCAGTGGATTTCTGGAGCTCGACTGCGAACTCTGCCCCTGGCTCTCGCACCCGTCCTCATCGGAACCGGCGCCGCGATCGGATCGCTCGGCGGATTCACCGCCTTCATCCTCGACGACATCTCGGGCAAGGACGACCACGTCAGCTTCGGACAGATCCTGCTGCGCGGATTCCTCGCTCTCCTCGTCTCCCTGTGCCTGCAGATCGGCTCGAACTACGCCAACGACTACTCCGACGGCATCCGCGGCACCGATGACGAACGTGTCGGACCAGTCCGTCTCACCGCGACCGGACTGGCCGAACCTCACGAGGTCAAACGGGCCGCCTTCATCTTCTTCGGCCTGGCCGGAGTCGCGGGCATCGTGCTCATCCTCATTTCACAGGCCTGGTGGTTCCTCGTCGTAGGAGCCGCAGCCGTCGCCGCCGCCTGGTTCTATACCGGGGGCAAACGACCATATGGCTATATGGGCCTCGGCGAGGTCTTCGTGTTCGTGTTCTTCGGGCTCGTGGCGACCTTGGGCACGATGTGGATGCAGGTCGGTCATCTCAGCCTCAGCGGCTGGGCCGGTGCCGTGGCAATCGGGTCTCTGGCCTCGGCTGTGCTGATGGTCAACAACCTCCGCGATATCCCGACAGACATCGAGGCAGACAAGATCACCCTGGCCGTGAGGATGGGCGACAATGCCGCACGCATCGCCTATGCGGTGCTCGTGCTGCTGCCATTCGCGCTGCTGGCGCTGGCGATCCTCGACGGACATCCCGCCGTGGCCTTGGCGATCCTTGCCCTCGTCCCAGCACTCAACCCACTCAAGACGGTGCTCAGCGGCACAACGGGCCCTGGCCTGATTCCGCCGATCAAATCCACTGGATTGACCGGTTTGGCCTTCTCCGCACTGATGGGTCTCGGCCTGGCACTCTGAGGCATTTCAGTGCTGACGCCTGGCGTTCCAAGGCTCAGCCGCCTGGCGTTCCAAGGATCAGCGCGCTGAAAGGCCCCAGCTCATTCGGATCTGAGCCGGCTCAGCCGAGCCGCAGCTCATTCGGCTGAGCCACAAGTTCATTTGGACTGGTCGCCGTCTTCTCCAAGGCGCTCCTCGACGATCTCGTCTTCTGCCGCTTCATCGGCGCCGACGCGCTTGGGCTTGGAGGCTCGCTTGGCGACCTTCGCTTCGATCTCGGTCGCTGCTTGGGCGCGCATCTTGCCGAGCAAGAGGTAGCTCAGCAGCGCGCCGATGATGATGGCGGCGATCGCCATGACGAGATTGAAGCCGAGGAACGGGAACAGAACGAGGCCGGCGGCGATGATGAGGCCGAAGCGAGCGAGTGTGTAGAGCCAGAAGGTGCGCATTGAACTCATTTTAGCCTCCGATCGTGACAGTCTTGTCACCGCCCGCTGGAGGCCGCGCTCAGGTTGGTGGACTATCCTTGTTGCATGGCTCGACTACTCATTGCCGCGATCGTCCTGGCGGCAGCGGTGACACTGTACGGACTCTTCGATTGCCTGTTGCGCGATCGGGGTCTGATTCGAGTCCTGCCCAAACCCGTATGGGCACTCATCATCCTCTTCATCCCCGTCCTCGGGTTCATCCTCTGGTATCTGTTCGGACGCGGTTCGGAAGACAAGCCCACCCGCGGCACCCGCCCTCGCGGTCAGGTCGCCCCGGATGATGATCCGGACTATCTGCGACAGGTCGATCGCGAACTCAAGCTCGGCAAGCATGCGCCTCCGGCTCAGGACAACGACGAGAAGGAATCTCCGCGCGATGATTCTGGCAAGCCGGAAGATGACGGCGATCCCGCTGATTCCTCCGCTGATACGTCAGCCGATTCTGATGACCGGGGCACCAAGGGCGACGGCCGCGGCCGCTCGAACTGAGCACATCCTCGGCGCACTTTCGCCTCATCGGTGCGAGACCATCTTCGCGTTCTGACGTCTCCGGCGAGCTCGACCATCCTCGCGTGCTGACGCCTCTGCCGTGCGAGATCATCCTCGTGTGAAGACGTCTCCGCGGTAAGAGGCCCCTCGACTGCCAGCTGCTGCCGTGAAGCAGACAAGTCTTCGCGGACAAGCAGCTTCCCGCTCTCACCCCCTGCCGCAGCCGCGCCGCACTGCCGCTGTTCGACAACGGCATCGATATCGCAGGCGCGTTGCCATGCTGCGATTCAACTAATAGTCATTGCTTTCTCTGAAATACACACTGAGGAACGTCGTGATTTCAGAGCAGCCCGAGCCGAAACGGTCGTCCGCCGCCAGATCACGGCATCGAATCAGCACGCAAACGGCCCAGTCTGAGGCGGAGACCCCTGTTTCAAACATGGGCTGTTCGCCTCAGACTGGGCCGTCAGCAGATTCTGCTCCCGAGCCGGGACATCAGAGCGGCTTTGAGGGCGACCCAGCGCCTCAGTCGAGCCCGGAGTACGAGTGCAGGCCGTTGAAGTACATGTTCACGACGGTGAAGTTGAAGATCACCGAGGCGATGCCGATGAGGTTGAGCACAGCCACCTTCGTCGGGCCCCAACCGCGGGTCGCACGAGCGTGCAGGTACGCGGCGTAGATGACCCAGACGACGAACGTCCAGATCTCCTTCGAATCCCAGCCCCAGTAACGGCTCCAGGCCACCTCGGCCCAGATGGCACCGGCAATGAGTGTGAACGTCCAGGTGATGAAGCCGACTGCCGCGATCCGGTAGGAGATCCGCTCGAGGTCAGTGCTCGAGGGCAGACGGTGCAGGAACCGCAGCCACTTCGGATCCTTGGTCTCGTGCACACTCTTCAGAATCTGGAAGACTGCCAATATCGCAGAGATGTAGAGAAGTGAGGTCGAGAGGATCGCGATCGGCACGTGGATGGCGATCCAGTACGAATCCAGCGCCGGGATGAGCTTCGCGGCAGGCGTGTAGAAGACGGTGATCGCCAGTCCCAGGCACAGCAGCACTCCCCCGGAGACGAACGTTCCCAGATAGCGCACGTCCTTCTTCGTCAGCACGACGAGGAAGACGATGACGGTGATCGCGGTGGCGGTGAGGACGTACTCCATCATGTTGCCCCACGGCACGCGGGAGACAGACAGGGCACGAGTGAGCACGCCGCCGACGTGCAGCAGCATGGCGAGCACGAGCAGCGAGGTGCCGATGCGGGCGCCCCGGTGCTTGTTCTTCCGGGACGACTTCACCGTCGCGGAGTCGTCGTCACCGGGCCGGTCGAGGACGGCAGTCGTCGCCGTCTTCCGGTTCGTCCGCCGCACCGTGGTGGCCTTGGCCGAGGTGGCGACCTCGGCTTCGGAGGTCTTGAGCTCACGCGCGCCGAAGAGATCGAAGGCGTAGAAGATCATGGCGACGGCGTAGACGATCATCGCCGAGATGATCAGCTGGTTCGACCACATTGCGAGGTCAGTGTTGACGTCCATTCATCCTCCGCACCGCTGAAGTGCTCTTCAGTCGCAGGTTGCTGCTGCCAGACTCTCTGTCTGACCATATGTCGGTGCGCGCGCTGCCGACTCCGTGACGAAGCCACCGGCGACGCGCACTCCGCGGCTATTCTACTCCGCGTAGTACTTCGGGTTCATCTTTCGTCGTCGTCACCGTGCTCACCCTCATCGGGTTCCGGATCGCGCAGGTCCTTGACCAGGTCATCGACGGCACGCTCGACCATCGGATCCTCACCGCGGGCCAGGGCGGCCACCTCGGCGTCGCCGTTCTTGATCCGCACCCATACGCGTCGGCGGGGAACGAACAGGGACAGGCCGAGCCCAGCCAGGACGAGGATCGCGCTGATGAGCATGAGCGCCTGTGTCGGGTCCTGGGAGATGTCGACGGCGATGTACTTCTTGACTCCGTCGAAGGTCACCGAACCGCCGTTCGGCAGCTTCTGCGTCTCCCCCTCGGCGAGCTGGATGACGAGCGGGTTGCCCGACTCGTCGGTCATCTCCGTCATGTTCTCTGCGTCGAGGGAGTACACGGACTGCGGGACTCCGGAATCGAGGCCGAGGTCGCCGGTGTACCCGCTCATCACGAGGTAGGGGTTGCGCAGCTCGGCGAAGCTCGAGATCAGCTCACCGTCCTCATTCTGCGCGGCCGTCGGCAGGAACACCCCGACGAAGCCCATCTGCGTGCCGGCCGAGTCCGGGACCTTGATGACGCCCTCGGACGTGTAACCGGGGTCCCCTCCGTCCGGGATGAACACCTGCGGACCGGACTGGACGATATCGCCCTTCGCATCACGTACGGTCACCTCGGGGGCGTAGCCGTTGCCGGTGAGATAAACGCCGACGCCGCCCACGCGCACCGGTTCGTTGACCTTGAGGACGTGCGATTCGGTCGTCCCGTCCGCCGTCGTCGTCACCTTCGCATCGAAGGTGCGCGGCTGACCGAACTGGTTGCCCGCCGCCTGATCGTCGAAGGTGGAGGTGAAGGAGTCGAGCTTGAGCCGGAAATCCGGCAGGTTGTCGGCATCGTAGTAGGAGCCGGGTTCGAAGGAATCGTAGGAGACCAGCGAATTCGAGAACGTCTCGCCCTCGACGAGGATGCGCTGACCTTCGTAGCCGAACAGCGATCCGATCGCCATCGTCAGGGTTGCCATGAGCAGCGCGATGTGGAAAACGAGGTTGCCGGTCTCGCGGAGATAGCCGCGTTCGGCGGCGATGTGATCGGACTGGCGGTTGATGCGGTACCCGGACTTCTTCAGCCGGGCCTCCGCTGCGTCGAGGAACGCCTCATCCGCATCCTCACGGGTCTCTGCTTCTGCCTGCGCCGAGGTGAAGGCGGCGTATCCGGGCATCCGGGACAGCCGCCTCGGTGCTTTGGGCGGGGACGAGCGCATCGCCTTCCAGTGCTGCTTCGTCCGCGGGATGATGCAGCCGATGAGGGAGATCATCAGCAGCAGGTAGATCGCGGAGAACCACACCGAGGAGTAGACGTCGAACATCTGGATGGTGTCGAGGAACTGTCCCCAGGCACCGTTGTTCTCCAGGAAGGTGTTCACCCGGCCCGGGTCCTGGATCCGCTGCGGCAGCAGAGATCCGGGAATCGAGGCGAGGGCGAGGATGAGCAGGAGGATCAGTGCCACCCGCATCGTCGTCAGCTGGGTCCAGGCCCACCGGCACATGCCGATGAACCCGAGCTGCGGCTGCGTCACGGTCGACTTCGCGGCAGGCTTGTCTCCCTGCTTCGCCGTCGTCTTCGCACCCGATTTCGGCTGTGCCTTCTCCGAGCCTTCGGTTGAGCCCGCCACTAGATCACCACTTCGAATCCATTGATGAGACCTTGCAGAGAGGTCATCCACATGTTCCATACGCCGCTGGCCATGAGCACACCGAGGATGATGAGCATGATGCCCCCGGCCCGCACGATCGCGGTCTGATGCTTCCGCACCCAAACGAGTCGCCCCGCGCCCTTGTGGATCGCCAGCGCCAGGAGGATGAACGGGATGCCCAGGCCCAGACAGTAGACGAAGGCCAACATTGCTCCGCGCCAGATCATCCCGTCACCGCCGAAGCTCACCGACATGCTCAGCACCGCCGACAGGGTCGGTCCCACGCAGGGTGCCCACCCGAGGGCGAAGGTCGCTCCGAGCACCGGTGCGCCCCAGAGTCCGGCCTTCGGTCTGGCACGGATGCGACGTTCGTTCTGCAGCAGACCGAATCCGCCCATGAATACGAAACCGGCAAGGATGACGATGACGCCGAGGACGCGGAGGATGACCGACTGCCATTGGGAGAACAGCGCTCCCAGCGCGGAGAAGCTGGTCCCCAGCAGCACGAAGACGACGGTGAAGCCGAGGACGAACAGGCTGATGCCCACGACCACTCGCCACGTCTGCTTGTCCCTCAGCGATGATCCGGACAGCCCGGTGACGTACCCGACATAGCCGGGAACCAGGGGCAGCACGCACGGGGAGGCGAACGAGACGAGTCCGGCCAGGGCCGCAGCGCCGGCAGCCAGCAGCAGCGGGCCGGAGAGGACGGTCTGGGCGAAGTCCGCCCCGAGTCCACTCACTCGGCCAGCACGTCCTCGATGAGTCCCTTGAGAGTCGAGGCATCGATCTCACCGACGACTCTGGCCGCGGCCCGGCCCTTCGCGTCGAGGACCACCGTCGACGGGGTGGCCTGCGGGGGCAGGACTCCGGAGAGCAGAGACACCATCTCACCGTTCGAATCGAGCATGTTCGGGTACGGCACCTGGTAGTTCTGGATGAACGCGTTGGCCGCAGCCTCCTGGTCACGGACGTTGACGCCGATGAACTGGGCCTTGTCCCCGAATTCCTCGGACACGGACTTCAAGTCGGGGGCTTCCTTCCGGCACGGCGGGCACGCCGCGTACCAGAGGTTGACGACGACCGGGGTGGGGCGCAGATCGGCCAGAGACATCGACTTCCCGTCGAGGGTCTCGAAGCTCAGATCGAGGGGTTCGCCGCGGTCCTCGGCCGCCACCTGCGAGACGACTCCCGAGCCGGAGACGTACCCCTGGTCGGATCCGGCCTGATCGGCCAGTTCATCGTTCTCGCTGCAGGCGCTGAGCGCCAGGGCCGTTCCGGCGGCGAGCGCCGAGGTGAAGAGGGCTCGACGGTTGAGGGAATGGCGTCCGAAGCTCATGCTCCCGCCACCGCGGTGCCCGGCTGCAGATCCGCGCAGATGCTCTCATAACTCACGGACACCAGTGTGGAGGAATCGAATGTGAAACTGGTGATAGAAGCCAGGTCACATTCGCGTCTGCGCGGGTCGTGGACGAGCGAACGTCCCTCCCCCGACAGGCGCGTCATCCAGATCGGCAGCTGGTGGGAGACGATGACTCCTTCGGCGTCCGGACCG
>Ga0308157_10007412_pt1 | contig 12777 bp, 9 predicted proteins | sample PhyBR1_FD_201035 | JGI IMG/M metagenome (GOLD analysis project Ga0308157, IMG submission 201035) | Phyllosphere microbial communities from UC Gill Tract Community Farm, Albany, California, United States - DLSLB.R1 | ecosystem: Host-associated > Plants > Phyllosphere > Unclassified | place: USA...
TTTCTCGGTTGGAAGATTATCGGCAAGTAGCTCACGGAAAGTGTAATTCAGTATCTCCCGACCATTTTCCGGGGAGTACTCTTCATAGCGATGCAAAATAGATAACGCCAGAGGCGCGAAGATCTGTAATGTAAGCTGCTGACGTAATACCTGTTTTCCGGCTTCGATCGATTCACTACCGAACAGTTGTGACATCATTGATTCGGCTGCAAGATCGCTGTGGCCGACTTTGGTCATGGCCGCTTTTACTGCTGGCTGGAGGAAAAGCCGTATAACATCCAGCAGTATGTCGTCGCCTGCTACCTTAAACCCTTCACGGAAAAGCTGTTTCGGGGTAATCCGGACGTTAATGCCCTGGCCTTCATCCAGCGTGTAGCGAGAAATGACGAGATCGGTCGTTCCTCCGCCAATGTCAATCGACGCGATTTTTAATGAGCGTGTATCACTGGTGTCCTTTTGAGTATCGGGACGGCGAGTAGCTGCAAAAAATTCGTCCGTGCGACCGCCAAAGTAGTTCTGCGTTTCGTTATAGAGATATACCAACTGCCCACAGGTGGCTTCGTCCCACTTCACGTGTACGCCTGGATGGGCGTATTTCAAGCACTGCGGGTCATCGCCTTCATAATCCATCTCTTCCCAGCCGAGCGCTTTCCAGACCATGCGGATAGCGTCATGCATGCTCTCCTCAAAGATAGCGCGCTCAGGCTTTGGCATCGCCGGAGGGACAGTCATAATGACATTTCGTAAACGACGCGGTGTGCTGGCGTGGTTCATCTTCAGCCGCTGTGAAGGGCTGTTGATTTGCATGAGAGCCTGGCTTAATACCTCTGACAACATCATCGTCATCAGCGAGCTACGACTGTATACCGGCGTGAAGACGGGCATACGGTCTTCTTCATTTTTCAGGCGAATGAGCAATTTCCCCTGATCGTTGATCATATACAGCAGCGGTGCTGCAGTGGCTAACGGCTCTCTGTCACTTTTCACGAAGGCCTGGCTAAAGCGCCATCCCGGTGAATAGGGTTGATCGTCCCAGAGGTAGCGTTTAGGGCTGGAGATCCCTGTTGAGCCCTCGGTACCCAGGCGTTGAGCCGCCATTCTGAAGGCTTCTCCGCCGACGCGTCCAATGGTTGGCCATGTGAAGGCATCGCTGCGCCCGCTTTTTAGCGAGAAATCCTGCTTGCCGAATTCGGCCTGGGCAAACTCGAGACGGCTGTCAAAAGGCTCGTTATAAACAAATTGCGGTTGGCTCAAATCTCGCAGCTGAAGCTGATAAAGTTGAGAAAGCCCTTTATTGTCGTCACGATGTTCTTCGATCAGGATGCCGCAGCTACGTGAGTTACCAATGTCCAGCACGAGATCTACAGGTATCGCTGAGTCCCGGATTTTTACGTCGTTGACCTGTACTTCAGGAACGACAATCGTCGTCGCCAGGACATGCAGCAGGTTAAGATAATGCGCCTGATGTTCCTTCTGCAGTAGTTGTTCATCAATGTCATCAATATGTTGGCGTAATACTTCGCGAGCCTGAGTACTGAAAATTTCCCGTAGCCATTCATTCACCCATGGCAGTGAGAGAAACTCCCCCATCTCGTGAGGATGGCGTGCCAGAGCAAATCCCGCCCCTGAACGGATATCATCCTCGCCCGGTGCGAGATACTGCGTATTCTCGCGATCCGGGAAAATTTTGGTATCAAAAATCAGAGTAGCGCGCCAGGTATTGCCCTTTTCATCCGGCTCAGGCAGCTCATGGAACTGGACGCGTGACCAGTTATACGGCCCGTGAGCAAAGGCTCGTGGCGGGTTGAAGCGGAAAAATGGCAGCGGTAACCAGAGGCCGCGATAGAGGCGTAGCGACTCTTCGGTCGTCAATGTGTAGTCGGAGTCTGCGTAGCGAGGAGGTTCGCTGTCAGGCTGAGGGATCTGCAGCTTATCTTCCCTCTCATTATAGATAAGCCGCATAATAGCCTCGTCGCCCTGTTGACGAAGAAATTCCCCATATTCTTTACGCGTGGGCAGGGTAAAGGCGAAATCAAGGAACTGGATCCCGCTGTCGCGAATAAGTTTGACCTGTTTTTTAAAATCAGTGAGTTCAGCGAGCATTTACTGACTTGCCTCCTGCTTCATCGAAATAGGGAAAAGTGTTTTGGCGTCGTAACGGCCTTTGCAATCCGCAATGTTTTGCGCGCCGGGAGCACACAGAATTTCTGGCATTTGGTAGCGTGAGCCATCGGAGCACTGTGCTTCTCCCTGATTGTTAATGGCGAGATGACCTGACTGAATGGCCGCGTTGACCGCGCCACGACAGGTCACACCGTCGCCACGGATCATCTGTACTTCGCCCTTACCGTCATTGATTTGGTAACTCAGACTAAGGGGCTTTCCTGTGCGTTGATCCTGAATACCAGCCCCTGCGTGCCAGTTCCCGTCCAGAAAACGGGTGTTTCCTTGGGCCAGTGAAGATGCGGGCAGGGTCAACGGGACTTTAGCGCCAGTTGAGGTATTGGCCGATGGCGCTTCGAGAGCAGGTGCTGTTCCGCCGGGATGAGGGCTATTCGTGGCTGACGCAGGATCCACAGCAGATGCCGTTGCTGCTGCGCTTTGTGACGTTGTGAGTGAAGTGCCCGTGGTGCTTAAAATCTCACTGCCCGTTGTCGAATGCAGGTTCGCCTTAGACGTTGTTGTGCTGATGATGGCCCTTGACGACGGCGCAAGAGATTCGGCTGTTGGAAGGTGGGGCGCGGGCAAAGCGGGTACGGAAGATGAAATACCAGGGATCGTTATGCCTGGCATGCAACCCCGTAAGAACAGTAACGCTAAAAGGAGTAACAGAAGTAGCGGCAGTAGCCAACGCAACCATGCGGGTAAGAGCAACCACCAGCGTCTTTTGGCGTGCCTTTGATGCGTGAAAGTGCGTTCTGGTATCACCGGTTCAATACTGGCTGATTGCGGAGGCAAGGCTGTAGATATGGGACGCAAACAGTCTAACGGCTCGATGCGGGCCTGGTTAGTGGCGTTCACAAATCCCCAAAAACTGATGACCGGCTTTCCACCTACCAGCCACACGTGCTGCTGATCGGGGAATTGCATCGCTTTTTCAAGTAATTTCCCAAAGAGCCGGCGTTCCGGCTGCTGGCTTTGGGCAAATTCATTACTTATCTGGCGAAACGCTGCATGGGTGGTTTCGAGTTGCGCGAGCGCGGCCTGGCGCTCAGCTTCCGTTGCGGCCGTCCATGGAATAACGTCACCGGCCAGCGGGGCATACCAGTCGATTCGATCGCCATGCTCGCTGATTTGCGGGATGGCTAAAGTGTCAGCAACCGCCGTTTGTTTTCTAAGTCGTAGGGTTTCACGCAGCTGTAATGCGGAAATATATACTGCCTGTCCATTCTCACCCATCGACTGATATTTATCGAGCTTGTCACTGCATAGAAAAATTTCTTTCACGCTGCATGCCTTTGCTGTTAAACGAACAAGTGAAAGCAAGTTCCACTGTGAAAAAGGACGCCGCAAATACGCCGGGTAATCTGCGTCAATTGTTTATGGCAACAAAATATTGAGTATTATCGGCAAATGGCCGAAAACGTTTAGACCTAAACTAAACTTATTATTGGGACGTGCGCATATCCGATTGCCGCAAAAAAAGTTTCGCTGTGAAACTATATTTCTGGCAATGTATTCATTTTCTCTAATGTGTTAATCACAACCCTGCGGTATATATTCCTTCACGGCGTTGTTCATCATCTTATTAAACTCCTGCGTATTATTGACAGCAAATACCTTTCCACCTGTATTGCTGGCAATACAGTTTCCGGCGCCGGTATTCATGATATCGACAACATTGACCTGTAATCGGGGCTTACGTTTTTTTAGCTCAAGCGCGACATCGCAAGGCGAGCCTCCGCATGTCTCTTCCCCGTCCGTCACCAGTAGAATTATGGCATCACGGTCAACGCCATTAACTCGTTTCCCCGCCTCTTCTAACGCCTCTGCCAGAGCGGTTTTACCCACCGGCTGGATTTTATCAATTAACTTTTTTAGCTCAGCGCGTTGTTCCGGCAGGAAAGCCGGAGTTGCGTTCACCTGGTGGCAATTAGCTGCGGCAATAAGGCTAATGTCCATGTCATTTGGCACGTCATCGATAATGTGTTTAGCGGATTGATGCGCGAGCGTAATGCGACGAGGTTCACGATCGATACCGGGTACAGGTTTATCCTGCATCCACCGCATTATCTCTTCTGGTGTGGCATCCATGCTCATGGCCATAGAGCCAGAAGCATCAAAAATAATAACCATTTCAGGTGCCTGCTGTTTTGTCCGCTGTGCCGGGCAGAGCATTTTGACCTGATGCTCAGGGGCTGGCTGGACGGGAGAAACGGCAGGAGTGGCTACTTTGACAGTCGGCCAGCAGCCGCGCAGGAGAACAAGAGCCAGAAGCAGAGCCAGTGCTAAAAGCCCCAGCCATAACCACCCACGCTTTTTAGCCAGCGGTTCTGCCGGCAACTTAGTTTCAGGCATGATGTCCCAGCCTGTAATCACAGGCTGACCGTCAACGATCCATATTCTTTCTGGTGAGGGCTGTCTGGCTATTTTTGCCAGTAACTGCAGTGTTTCGGGAGAAGTCTGCGCGCTAGTCGAGAGTGTTTGATGAAGTTGAGTGAGTGCCGCCAGCTTTTGTGAGAGGAGTATGGCGATTTTGTCTCGCTCAACGACGTTTAAAGCGTTAAAGCGTTGGGGTTTACCATTTATTTCGCTATACCATTCAACCGCACCATCTTCAGCCTGCTGAGGGCGGGCAAAAAGATTGAGATAAGTTTTAGAAAGGTGTCGGTCAATAAGATTATTTAAGGCAGAAAACGTTGAAATATATTCTTGTAAGCAATGTTCGCTTTCAACAGTCCTTGTGATTCTAATCATTGCCTTTAATGAGCCAGGTATGCAAAAGAAAATAGCTTAGAGCTAAATATAAAGAATGACAATCTCTAATGCTAATCTTGTTCTTAAAATTAAAAAACTACCAGTTTTAAGAGGTAAGATGCCTTGAGTAAAAGTAAACGTCGGACGGGGGAAAAGGTTCAGGAAAAATTATCATTTAAGTTTTACTTTAATACCACTTCACCTAATGACCAGGTTTAATCATTGCCAACACGCGCGTGGCAGGCAAATCATCTGCGCTTGACCCACGACAAAGCAGCCCTCCACGCTCTCCACCATAATCGCGCCTGTTTCCCCTCTCACTGGTGCTACCCATGGCGTATCAACTGAACCTGAACTGGCCGGAATTTCTTGAGAAATACTGGCAAAAACAACCCGTAGTGCTGAAAAATGCCTTCCCGAATTTTGTCGACCCGATCACCCCGGACGAGCTGGCAGGGCTGGCGATGGAGCCGGAAGTCGATAGCCGTCTGGTGAGCCATTTCAACGGCAAATGGCAGGCCAGCAATGGTCCGTTTGAGCACTTTGACGATCTGGGCGAAACCGGCTGGTCGCTGCTGGCGCAGGCGGTGAACCACTGGCATATGCCCGCCGCGGAGCTGGTGCGTCCGTTCCGCGTCCTGCCGGACTGGCGTCTGGACGACCTGATGATCTCCTTCTCCGTGCCGGGCGGCGGCGTGGGTCCGCATATCGATCAGTACGACGTGTTTATCATTCAGGGGATGGGCAGCCGCCGCTGGCGCGTGGGCGACAAGCTGCCGATGCGTCAGTTCTGCCCGCATCCTGCGCTGCTGCATGTCGATCCGTTCGAGCCGATTATCGACGAAGATCTGGCCCCGGGCGATATCCTCTACATCCCGCCTGGATTCCCGCACGACGGCTTTACCCATGAGACGGCGCTCAACTACTCCGTCGGTTTCCGCGGGCCGAACGGCCGCGATCTGATCAGCAGCTTCGCCGATTATGCGCTGGAAAACGATCTGGGCGGCGAGCACTACAGCGATCCGGATCTGACCTGTCGCGAACACCCGGGCCGCGTGGAGCAGTACGAGCTCGATCGCATTCGCCAGATGATGATCGAGATGATCAGCAAGCCGGATGATTTCACAAAATGGTTCGGCAGCTTTGTCTCCACGCCGCGCCACGAGCTGGATATCGCCGCCGCTGAGCCGCCGTACGCGCCGGAAGAGGTGCTGGACGCGCTGCAGGGCGGCGAAACGCTGTCCCGCCTGAGCGGCCTGCGTGTGCTGAACGTCAACGGCAGCTTCTTTATCAACAGCGAACAGCTGGAGACGGTAGACGCGAAGGCGGCGGATGCGCTGTGCCGCTACACCGAACTCGGCCAGGCCGAGCTGGGCGATGCGCTGAATAACCCGGCGTTTGTTGAAGAGCTCACCGGGCTGATTAACCAGGGATACTGGTACTTCGACGAGTAACCTGCCTGTTGCCCGGTGGCGCTGCGCTTACCGGGCCTACAGGATCGGTTTTCTCCCTCTCCCTGTGGGAAGAGAGAGGGCAGGGGTGAGGGCATCAGGCCGCACTACTCCTCCATCGCAATCACAATCGCTTCACCCATCTTCTTCAACGCCTCGCGATTTTTGTCCGTCGGCGGCAGCGCCACGTTGATCCGCAGGCAGTTGCGGTACTTCCCGGAGGCGGAAAACAGCGACCCGGCCGCGGCCTGGATCTTCAGCCGACACAGCTGCTTGCTGACGCACACCATGTCGACCTTTTCCGGCAGCTCAATCCACAGCAGGAAGCTGCCCTGCGGGCGCGTGACGCAAATCTCTGCCGGAAAATACTGCCGCACCCAGCAGGTGTAGGTTTCCATATTCTGCTGATAAATCTGGCGCATACGGCGCACGTGGCGATGGTAATGGCCGTCGCGAATAAACGCCGCCACCGCCATCTGGGTGCCCGGCACGTTAAACCCGCCCGCAGCGTATTTCATGTGCATCACCCGGTCGTAATAGCGCCCCGGCACAATCCAGCCGACGCGCAGGCCCGGCGCCACGGTTTTGGTAAACGAGCTGCAGAGGATCACGCGGCCGTCGATATCCATCGAATGAATGGTGCGCGGGCGTGGGTACTCCGCCGCCAGCTCGCCGTAAATATCGTCCTCGACAATCACGATATCGTGCCGCTGGGCCAGGGCTAAAACCTGCTTTTTCCGCGCTTCCGGCATGATAAACCCGAGCGGGTTATTGCAGTTGGGCACCAGGATCACGGCCTTGATCGGCCACTGCTCCAGCGCCAGCTCTAACGCCTCGATGCTGATCCCGGTCTCGGGATCGGTAGGAATTTCAATCGCCTTGATGTCAAACCCGCGCAGCATCTGCATGGTGCCGTGAAACGACGGCGACTCCACCGCCACGATATCCCCCGGCTTGCACACCGAGAGCAGGGCAATCGACAGCGCGCCGTGGCAGCCGTTGGTGATGACAATTTCATTCGCCGCCACGGTGGAGCCGCCGTCCAGCATCAGGCGGGCGATCTGCTCGCGCAGTTCCAGGCGGCCGTCGAGCACGTCATAGCTCAGCATTTCACCGGGATTATGCTGCGCGATGCGGCTCATCTCGCGCCACAGAGGCTTCAGGCTCGGCTGGTTAATATCCGGCGAGCCGCCGCCAAAGGAGATCATCTCTTTGTCGGCGCGGGCGTCCAGCAGCATCATCACCTCATCCCACTGGGTGACGTCCACGGGGCGCTGCACCGGGCGCGTCATGGCCGGAACCGGCGGCTGGGCCTTGCGCTGCGAGACAAAATAGCCGGAGCGCGGCTGAGGGGTGATCAGCTGGAGGTTTTCGAGGATCTGATAGGCCTGCTGTATGGTGCTGATGCTCACGCCGTGCTCCTGGCTCAGCGTACGTACCGACGGCAGACGTTCGCCGCTGCGATACAGCCCTTGTTCAATGCGTTCTGCCAGGAGGTTGGCCAGATGTTGATAGCGCGTCATGCTGTATCCTTTGTTTTCACCATACAGATTGTAAAACCAGTACAGATTGCCGTAAAAATTGGCATGCAGATACTGTTTTAGCGGATCTGTATGTTAAACAAAAGGTGTTTTTGAGTCTGTATTGCACAGGCCGATTTCCAGGATGATAACCCCACTGGTACAGTGAGGAGAGCATCATGGAATTCTATGAGAATCGTTCAAAACGTCCGTTCGTCGTGTTTGTCTGGATCGGCAAAACGATCTGCAACTGGTATCGCATCAACCGCACTCGCCGCATCCTGAGCCAGATGAGCGACGAGCAGCTCAAGGACGTTGGGTTGTCCCGCAATGATATTTAAACCGTAGGCCGGGTAAGGCGTAGCCGCCACCCGGCGATTTCAGCTCAACAGCGCAAGCGTCCTCCGCTTCGGTCTTTCCAGCAATTCCACCGCCTCCTGATACGACCGCACGTTGTTATAGCCCATCACCAGCCCGTAGCGTTTGCCCGAGCCGCGATACCACTCCGAAAGCGCATTCACCTGCAGCTGCTGTTCCTGCCAGCAGCGCGCCACTTCCCGGTCACCGCTGCCTCTGGTCAGGAACGCCACGATATGCATCCCGCCGTCGTTTTGCTCGGTGAAAAACAGATCGCCATACACCTCGCGGAGAGCCGCAATCATCCAGTCGCGGCGGGTTTGATACAGCGCGCGCATCTTTTTCAGGTGACGGAAAAAATGCCCTTCGTTGAGAAACGCGGTGAGGATCTTTTGCGTCAGCACCGGCTGGCCGCTGGTGGTAATGTCCGCGCAGTCGGTAAAGGCCCCGACGGTGCTGGCGGGCATCACCACGTAGCCCATGCGCAGCGACGGCATGATGGTTTTACTGAAGGTGCCCATAAAAATCACCCGGTCGTGCTGGTCCAGGCTTTTCAGCGACGGCAGCACCTTGCGGGTGTAGTGAAACTCACCGTCGTAATCGTCTTCGATGATCCACGCCTCGTTCTGGCTGGCCCAGTCGAGCAGCTGCTGCTTGCGCGGCAGGGAGAGGGTGACCGCCAGCGGGCTCTGGTGCGACGGGGTGACGATGGCAAAACGGGCGTCGCGATGGTGACGGAGCAGGTAGTCCGTATCGATGCCGCAGCGGTCGACCGGCACCGTGTGCAGGCGCGGCACGATCCGCTTGAGCAGCTGCTGGCCCATAAAGTAGCCCGGATCCTCAAACACTACCTTGTCGCTGCGGCTGGCGAGGGTGTCGAGGATCAGCCGCAGGCTGCCGCTGTAGCCGCTGGTGATCAGCACCTGTTCGGCGCTGCAGGACAGCCCGCGTGAGATATTAAGATAGCTGGCGATGGCCTGGCGCAGCGGATACCAGCCCAGAACGGGCGGATTGAGCATCTCCTCCTGACGCATGGCGCGCGTCGCCTGACCCGCCAGCAACAGCCATTTTTTATACGGGAAGCTGTCGAGGGCGGGGATGCCAGGGCGCAGAAACCCGGCCCGCTCGCGCTGGCTGATGAGCGAGGCCGGAAGCGTGCCGGTGGGCTGTTCCGCAGGGGCACTCTTATCCGGCAACAGCAGATCCGGGTTGACCCGCGTGCCGCGCGCCCCCTGGCTCACCAGATACCCTTCCCCCGTCAGAATGGCATACGCCGTTTCGACGGTTTTACGCGCCACCTTCAACTCTTCCGCCAGCACGCGGATGGCAGGCACCTTATCGCCCGGCTTCAGCACGCCGCGCATGATGTTGTCGCGATAGCGGGAATAAATCTCGTGATAGCCCGGCTTCATGTCCTGCCTCGTTTCACGCTTTTTGTATCTTTTTACTATGTCATGAACGGCGTAGATTTGCCGCATCGCATGACATATGCCGCACAAAAAAGAGGAAAGACAATGAGCACTCGCGTTAACCACCACAAAGTTACACCCGCCCTCGCCAACGCGCTGTCTGCCCTGAGCATGGAGGTGGCAAAAACCTCCATCGACCCGGCGCTGAAGCACCTGATCGACATTCGCGTGTCGCAGCTGAACGGCTGTACCTTCTGCCTGGATATGCACTCGAAAGAGGCCAAAATTGCCGGCGAGCGCGAGCTGCGCCTGTACCATCTGGCGGCCTGGCGCGAGTCCCCGCTGTTCAGCGCCCGCGAGAAAGCCGCGCTGGCCTTCACCGAAGCGCTGACCCAGATTGGCGTTCACGGCGTGAGCGACGCGCTGTACCGCAGCGTGGCGGAGCACTTCTCGGACGTGGAGATTTCAGAGCTGAACTTCGCCATCGTGGCGATCAACGCCTGGAACCGTCTGGGGATCACCTCCCGCATGGCGCCGGGCTCGCTGGACGCGGCTTACGGGCTGAACAAGGCTAACCTGGAATAATCCCGCGCTCGCGGATCGTCGCCACCAGCGCCCGCAGGCCTGGCGGGACGTGGCGATGGCCGGGGTAGTAAAGGCGCAGTCCGGCAAAGGGCTGCGCCCAGTCGTTTAAGACGCTCACCAGTTCTCCACGCTCCAGCTCTTCACGGATATACAGTTCCGGCAAAAATCCCACCCCTAATCCCGCTTTTACGGCGCGGATCGAGGCAAAAAGATCGGACGTCGCAAAGCGCGGCGGCACGGCAAGGGCGTACGTTTCCCCCCGACGCGCCAGCTCCCAGCGGTAGATCCCGCCGTGGGCCATGCGCATGCCGATCCCCTGATGCGAAAGCAGATCGTCCGGCGTCTGCGGAATGCCGTGACGGGCAAAATAGTCCGGCGTGGCGGTAACCAGCTGGCGGATCTCCCCGGTCAGCGGCACGGCGATCATGTCCTGCGGCACGGACTCTTCAAGGCGGATCCCCGCGTCATAGCCTTCCGCGACGATGTCGATCATTCGCGCTTCGCTGACGGTCTCTACGCGCATCTTCGGATAGCGGATCATAAAGTCGATCAGCAGCTGGTCCAGAAACAGGGTGCCGATATGGTTCGGCACGTTCAGACGCAGCGTGCCGGCGGGTTCCCCGGTGTCGCTGTGGATCTCCTCGCTGGCGAGACGGATCTCCTGCAGGGCCGGGCCGATACGCGCTACGTAGCGCTGTCCGGCGTCGGTGAGCGCCACGCTGCGGGTGGTGCGGTTAAAGAGGCGGGTATCAAGGCGGCTCTCCAGCCCGGCGATGGCGTTGCTGACCGCCGTGGCTGACATGCCCAGCTCCTGCGCGGCGGCGCGAAAGCTGCCGCGTCGCACGACCGCCATCACCACTTCCAGCTCTGTCAGACCTGAACGATGCATAGATTATCCTGAAAATCGAAACAACCCTTGCAGCATAGCGTGGATTATCGCAACGGAGAAGCCGTGACAGACTGTGCTCACACAGCCTGAGGAGGTTTATATGCACACCATCGAACAGATCTTTATTAACGGCGAATTTGTTACCCCGCACGGCAACGAGTGGTTTGATTTGTACAACCCGGCGACGGCGCAGGTCATCGGCCAGGTTCGTCTGGCGGATGAGATTGACGCGGAGCGCGCCGTTGCGGCGGCGAAAGCGGCGTTTCCGGCGTGGTCGCAGACCACAAAGCAGGAACGCCTCGCGGCGCTAAAACGTATGCACGCCGCCGTGGCCGCCCGTCACGACGATCTGCTGGAAGCGGTCATTGAAGAGTACGGCGCGCCCGCCTCGCGCTCGGCGTGGATGGCCAGCTATCCGGCGGAGGTGATTGCTCAGGCCATTGAGGCGCTGGAGGCGTTTGAATTTATCACCCCCGCAGGCGCAGCGACGGTGCAGATGACGCCGCTTGGCGTGGCCGGGCTCATCACGCCGTGGAACAGCGACGCGGGGTTTATCTGCGGCAAGCTGGCGGCCGCGCTGGCTGCGGGCTGTACGGCAGTCATCAAGCCGAGCGAAATGAGCGCCCTGCAAACACACATCATCACCGAAGCGCTGCGCGATGCCGCGCTGCCGGCGGGCGTGTTTAACATCGTCACCGGACGCGGCGAAACCGTCGGTGAAACCATCAGCCGTCATCCCGACGTGGCAAAAATCTCGTTTACCGGCTCGACGAATACCGGCAAGGCGATCCTGCGCAACGCGGCGGAGAGCTTTAAGCGCGTTACCCTGGAGTTAGGCGGTAAATCGCCGACGATCCTGCTGGATGATGTGGATCTGGCGCAGGCGATCCCGCTGGTGATTCAGGCCGGATTTATGAACAGCGGGCAGGCGTGCGTGGCCGGAACGCGCATTCTGGTGCCGCAGGCGCGCAAGGCGGAGATCGAAGCCGCATTGGCGCAGGCCGTGGCGGCGGTGAAATCGGGCGATCCGCGCGATAGCGCGACGGACGTCGGCCCGATGGTCAGCGAAAAGCAGTGGCAGCGGGTACAGGGCTATATCCGTAAAGGAATCGAAGAGGGAGCGCGCCTGCTGGCGGGTGGTGAAGGGAGACCAGACGGCACGCGAGACGGCTGGTTTGTGCGCCCTACGCTGTTTGCCGACGTGAACAACCAGATGACGGTCGCCCGTGATGAGATTTTCGGCCCGGTGCTGTGCGTGATCCCTTATCGTGACGAGGGGGAGGCTGTCGCCATTGCCAACGACACCGACTACGGCCTGAGCGCGATGGTGCTGGGTGGCGATGTGAACCGCGCGCGACGCGTGGCGCAGCAGATTGTTTCCGGTCGCGTGCTGGTGAATACCCTTGCCCATGAGCCGAAGGCGCCGTTTGGCGGGTTTAAGCACTCCGGCGTGGGGCGCGAGATGGGCGAGTGGGGGATTCGGGCGTTTATGGAGCCCAGGTCGATTCTGAGCTAAAACCTGCCCGGTGGCGCTGCGCTTACCGGGCCTACAGGAGCCCACAGGCCGGATAAGCGCAGCGCCATCCGGCACAACATTTCGCTCTTTGCCGAAGCATCATTCCTCTCTACCCTGCATCCTCTCCCCGACA
>Ga0308157_10007416_pt1 | contig 12775 bp, 6 predicted proteins | sample PhyBR1_FD_201035 | JGI IMG/M metagenome (GOLD analysis project Ga0308157, IMG submission 201035) | Phyllosphere microbial communities from UC Gill Tract Community Farm, Albany, California, United States - DLSLB.R1 | ecosystem: Host-associated > Plants > Phyllosphere > Unclassified | place: USA...
TCCACCAGCTGCGCGACGACACGCTGCCGCAACTGCGCGCGATCATCGAGCGCACCGCCGCCGACAAGAACGCCGCCGCCGGCAGCGAAGCGCGCAAGATCGGCGACTTCTACGCCAGCTATATGGATGAAGCGCGCCTCGAGCAGCTGGGCGCCACGCCGCTCAAGGGCGAGATGAACAAGATCGCCGTGCTCAAGAGCAAGGCCGAACTGCCGGCGCTGTTCGCCAACCTGAATCGCGCCGGCGTGACCGTGCCATTCACGTTCTTCATCCACCAGGATGCCAAGGATTCGACCAAGTACGTCGCCGACCTGTACCAGTCGGGCCTGGGCATGCCGGATCGCGACTATTACCTGAAGCAGGACGACGCCAAGCTGGCGGACGTGCGCGCCAAGTACCAGGCGCACATCGAGAAGATGCTGGCGCTGGCCGGCAGCAAGACCGCCGCCGCTGACGCGAAAGCCATCCTCGACCTGGAAACCCAGCTGGCCAAGGTGCAGTGGACCAAGGTCGAGAACCGCGACCCGATCAAGACCTACAACAAGGTCGAGTTCAGCAAGCTGGCCGAGCTGGCGCCAGGCTACGACTGGAACACGTGGCTGAAGGCCTCCGGCCTGCAGGGCAAGGCGACGTACCTGATCGTCAGCCAGCCGACCTACCTGAAAGGGTTTACCGACGTCCTGAACAGCGTGCCGCTGGCGACCTGGAAAGCGTATCTGCAGTTCCAGACCGTCAACAGCTACGCGAACTACCTGTCGAAAGCCTTCGTCGACCAGCGCTTCTCGTTCAACGGCACCACGCTGGCCGGCATTCCTGAACTCGAACCACGCTGGAAGCGCGGCGTCTCGACGCTGGAGGCCAGCCTGGGCGATGCCGTGGGCAAGCTGTACGTGAAAGACCACTTCCCGGCCGAGCGCAAGGCGCACATGGAAGTGCTGGTCAAGAACCTGCTGGCAGCCTACAAGGACTCGATCGATACGCTCGACTGGATGAGCCCTGCGACCAAGAAAGAAGCGCAAACCAAGCTGGCCAAGTTCACGCCGAAGATCGGCTATCCGAACAAGTGGAAGGAATACACGGCCCTGACGGTCAAGCGCGATGACCTGGTGGGCAACGTGATGCGCTCGCGCGACGTCGAATACAACCGCGAACTGAACAAGCTGGGCAAACCGATCGACCGCGACGAGTGGGGCATGACGCCGCAGACCGTCAACGCCTATTACAACCCGGAACTGAACGAAATCGTGTTCCCGGCCGCGATCCTGCAGCCGCCGTTCTTCGATGCGAAGGCCGACGACGCAGTCAACTACGGCGGCATCGGCGCCGTGATCGGCCACGAGATCAGCCACGGCTTCGACGACCAGGGTTCGCAGTACGACGGCGACGGCAATATGCGTAACTGGTGGACCGAAGAAGACGGCAAGCGTTTCGGCGAAAAGACCAAGGCCCTGATCAACCAGTACGCCGCGTTCAGCCCGCTGGAAGGCTACAACGTCAATGGCGAGCTGACCCTCGGCGAAAACATCGGCGACAACTCGGGTCTGGCGATCGCCTACAAGGCCTACAAGATCTCGCTCAAGGGCAAGCCAGCGCCCGTGATCGACGGTCTCACCGGCGACCAGCGCTTCTACATGGGCTGGGGCCAGGTGTGGCGCACCAAAATGCGCGAGCCGGCGCAGATCGCGCAGATCAAGACGGATCCCCACTCGCCGGCGCAATACCGCGCCAACGGCACGCTGAAGAACCAGCCTGGTTTCTACGAGGCGTTCAAGGTCAAGGCCGGCGACAAGATGTACCTGGCGCCGAAGGATCGCGTGATCATCTGGTAAGCCTGCAGCGCAGGCCACTGCCTGCATAAAACAAGGGCCGCGAAAGCGGCCCTTGTTGTTGGTACTGCGTGTTTGCTACGCGATCAGCGCGCCTGGCTCGAATAGCTGCACGACTTGACCGTGCCTTCGATCGGGTCGCCGAACACGGCATTGGTGCAGGCGGTACGGGTCGTGAACGCCTTGGTGGCGTAGGCGCCCGGCACGCCGTAGCGCACGTCGCGGGTGCCGGTGAACGCGCAGGTACCGTTTTCGGCGGCGCATGCGGTCCAGGTCACGGGCGTGGTCGGCGCCGGGGTTGGTGCGGTCGACGTGGTAGCAGCATAGCTGCAGGTCTTGACCGTGCCTTCGATCGGATCACCAAATACGGCGTTCGAGCACTGGACATTGTTGGTAAACACTTTGACGACCCAGGAGTTGCCCGCGCCATAGCGCACCTCACGCGTGCCGCTGAAACCGCAGGTGGCGTTTTCAGCAGCGCAGGTGGTCCAGGCAGATGGTGCTGGCGTGCTACCCGAGTTCAACGCCGCGTAGGCACCGATATCACGCACACTCGCCGCAGCGCGGGTTTCGCCCGACGCCGTATGCTTGTACTGGGCCACTGGCGTCAACGACACGCCAGCTGCCGACACGCCCGGCACCGAACCGGCGTTAATCACCAGCACGTTGGCGATCGGATGCAGATCGAACAGCAGGCGGTTGATAAAGCCGGGCACGAGCGAGCGGAAGTTGGTCCGGTCGATGGCATTGGTCTGGTTGGTCGCAGCACCAGTGCCGCCGAAGATATTGTTTTGCAGCAGAACTGGCGTCGTCACACTGCCGCCGACCAGCACGAAGGTGCCGCGTACGCTGTCGTCATTCAGGAACGTATTGTTCACCACATACAGATCCTGCTTGGGATTGCTTGCGCCTTCATTGCCATAGGCAAGCAAGCCGGGGTTGTTGTGGCTGGCCGGCTGGTGGATCACATTGCCGATGACATACGAGGTACCGGCATTTGGCAGGTCGATCTCGTAGCTCGGTTTACCGGTGCTGCTCGAGAAGCGGTTGTAGTTGATCGTGTTGACGCTGGCGCGCGACTTGAGGTTGTGGCCGCCATTGGCGTCGTGTGAATAGTTGTAGCGGAACGTCAGGCTGCCGACATGGCCAATATAGACATTGTGGGTGTAACCGTCGCCCCGACCGTTGGAACCGAATTCGGTGTTTTCGATCACGATACTGCTGTTGTCATTGGCGCCGGTGAGGATGCCGTTTTCGTTATCGTGCAGGTACGACGAACGCAAGGTGAAGTTCGTGCCTTCGATACGCAGTGCGGCGCCGTTGCGGTCAGGCACCGCTGCGCCGGCCATCTCGACGTTTTCCACCGTGGTGTTGTTACCCTGGATAACCCAGGTACCTTTGCCATGCGCATTCCTGCCGGCTGCATCGATCTTGGGCCGGCCATTCACGCCGCGGATAGTCAGATTGCTGGCGCTGACGGCGCAGACGTCGCCGCTGTAGGTTTTCCCGCCGTCAATCTGGATAATATCTCCGGACTGTGCACGGGCAAAGGCAGCGCAGGGCGCAGCATAGGTTTTTCCTGGCCCTACTGACAGGGTGGCGGCAGAAGCGCCGCCAACGGCGGCAAGCGACAGGAGGAAAATGGCTGACAGGCGGGATGACGCGGGCACGGCAGATTTTGAACGGAGGGACATGATGTACTGATCCTGTAAAGATTCCGCGAGGAATTTATTTCGACTGGAGGCTGTGCAGGATAAGGTATTTATTTGTTGCGATTTGTAAGCATTTGTTACTTTACTTTTAAATCAACATGACACATATGATAAATCTGGAGGTTTAAAAGAAACGCAATTAATTGTTCAATTAATCCACGACCAGTATGCTTTTGGCAGGTTGTCATGCTGCACTGGAAGTAAAACTGGCAGATAAACAAAAAGCGCCGCATGCGGCGCTTTGTTGTTTGCCGATTCTGACGACGGTTATTTGACCGCAGCCACCATGTAGTCCACGGCAGCCTTGACGTCGGCATCGGGAAGCGCAGAGCCACCTTTTGGCGGCATGACCCCAGCTTTACCCTGGAATCCCTTGATGGCATGGTCATACAAGACCGAGGAGCCCTGAGCGATACGCGCGCTCCACGCCGCCTTGTCGCCAAACTTTGGCGCGCCTGCGATACCGGCGTCATGGCAGGCGATACACGCCGTGTCGTACGCCTTTTTGCCGGTATCGGCACTGGCCACGGCCGGGCCTGCAACTGGCGCGCTTGCGACTGGCGCCATTGCCGCAACGGGTACGGCGGCTGCCGGGGCTGCCGCGATTGCTGCACCAGCCGTCGCCGTGGCGGCGTCAGCGGCAACCGGAGCAGCGGCGGGTGCGGGCGCAACCGGTTCCTTGAAGCTGGCGCCACTTTTATTGGTCATGAATACGACGGCGCGCGCCACTTCGAGATCATCCAGATCGGGGTTGCCGCCCTTGGCCGGCATGGCGCGGATCCCTTCGATCGCGTGGGTGACGAGCTTATCGTAACCCTGCGCCAGGCGGGCAGCCCAGGCGGCATTGTCGCCCGTCTTGGGGGACCCGGCCATACCGCTGTCGTGGCACGCCGCGCAGGTAGCGGTGTACACGGCGCCACCTGCCAGCAGGACACGGGGCGCATTGGCGTCACGCAAGGTAAAACCTGCATCAGAGACAGGGCGGATACGCGCGGCAATGGCCTCGGCGCTCTGGGAATTGCTGCCAGCGCCGGTGGTCGACGCATTGGTGACGAAGGTAACCAGCAGGATGATGCCAAGGACAATAACTAGAAAGAACCCCGCGACAGCGATCACGAGCTGTTTTGGCGTACGAATGAGGGATTCGTGGTCATGCTGTGCGTCGCTCATGATTTCCTTAATTCAATTAAAAAAACCGGCCACTGGGGCGCTGCGATCTAGTGGCTTTTTTGCAAGTGCCGTCGAGCATCTTATTATAGTGTAAACCTGTATTGATGCCAGGGTTTTTCGGGCGCTGCCCATGGACGTACTCGACGAAAGACTGTATCCTTCGCTACGCTTGCCAGTGCGGCTGTAGCTCAGTGGATAGAGTATTGGCCTCCGAAGCCAAGGGTCGCTGGTTCGATTCCAGCCAGCCGCACCAATTTGGCATCTTGCCATCCCGTTTTTCCGCATCTGGCGTTGCCGTACAACGCTTGCCCCGCAGTCGTACTTCTAGTCGTACTTCTTCTTGTCACTCCCATACCAGTCCCGGTTCTGCTGTGTCTTATTGACCACTTCCTGGCTGCAAGTCTCTGCTGTTCATCAATTATTCTGAAATCTATAGCGCACGATTACAACCTTTGCGTGGCTTTATGCATGGTCAGTGCTAAAATCCCTCGACTTTATTGCATGGTGGAACTAATGTTGTCTTTTGATGCAACTGTACTGACGAACCTACAGGGTTCAAGCAGGCACATGTTGCAACAAGCTGACGGGGCAGCAGCCTGTCGTTGAGTGGCCAGGTGTTTCCATGCTATATTGAATGTTAAAAATATGTCAAAACAATAACTTAAAAATGATGTTGATTTTGCAAGAAACTTGTTGCGATGTCAGATCATGGAATAATTTCACAGATTGACCTCGTCTCCATGACGCTGCCAGGTCACCGCCTCTATGTCGGTGTCCTGAAAAGCGCATGCGCGTATTTCAACGTGTAACGTTACGTGTGGTTGCCGTTGGTTTGGTTGACAATTAATCGAAGAAGTTAGTAGCTGCCAACACAGGCAACGGTGGTGTAGCGGGTGTACGACGCGTGCATTCGGCATCTCGGCATGCAGTAAGCGTAATCATCAATTCTGGGGAATAACATGTTTCGGATCTCTAACCACTACGTGTCGAAGATCGTTTTCGTCCTGCTATTCGTGGAAATATTGATCCTGTTGGGCGCCGCCTATGCAGGCGCAGCCATGCGTTTTCTCGACATCGGCGCACCGCTCACGCACGACCAGTTCGATCACTTCCTGGCTTCGGCCGTCGCGTTTGCCGTGGCGGTCAGCTTCAGCATGAGCGCCATGGGCATGTACCAGCTCGATTTCGACGAAGGCTTGCGCCATCCGTTCTTCATGAAGCTGATGCCAGCGTTCCTGATGGGTTTCCTGATCCTGACGCTGGTGTTCTATGTGGCGCCCGACCTGTACTTCGGTCGTGGCATCCTGTTACTGGGCTTTGGCCTTGCTGCAGCCGGCATTTTCATTGCACGCATCATCTTCTTCAAGACATCCGAACTGCGCCTGATGCAGTCGCGCATCCTGTTCCTGGGCAACGGTGCGCTGGCCAAGGAATGCAGCGACCTGGCCATCAACAAGAACAGCTACCACCGCTACAAGGTCGTCGGCTTCATTCCAGTTGGCAGCGATGAAATGTGCGTGCCGGCCGCCGATGTGCTCAAGGTGCGCGAGGGCGACTCGCTCGTCAAGATGGCGACCCAGTATGGCGCGCAGGAAATCGTGGTGTCAGTGCAAAACCGGCGCGGCAGCTTCCCGATCAAGGAACTGCTCGACTGCAAGCTGCAAGGCGTGAAGGTCACCGATGCCGCCACGTTCTTCGAGCGCGAAACTTGTCAGATTCGCGTTGATTCGCTGCAGCCGAGCTGGCTGGTGTTCGGCGGTGGCTTTGACCAGAGTTTCATCCGGATTTTCATGAAGCGCGGGTTCGACCTGATTTGCAGCACCTTGATCATGGCCGTCACGTTCCCGATCATGCTCGGCGCGGCGCTGGCCGTGTGGCTGGAAGACCGTAACCCGGTCTTCTATTCGCAGGAGCGGGTCGGCAAGGATGGCAAGATTTTCCGTGTCCACAAGTTCCGCAGCATGCGCGCCGATGCCGAAAAAGGCGGTACGCCACAGTGGGCCGCCCAGAACGATCCGCGCGTGACGCGTGTGGGCAACTTCATGCGCAAGACCCGGATCGACGAGCTGCCGCAAATCCTGAACGTGTTCAAGGGCGACATGTCGTTCGTGGGTCCGCGGCCAGAGCGTGCCTACTTCGTCCAGCAGCTGATCGAAGTGGTTCCATATTACAATGTCCGTCATAGCATCAAACCAGGTATTACCGGTTGGGCGCAGGTGCGTTATGGCTATGGCTCGTCGGCTGAAGATGCGTTGCAGAAATTGCAGTACGATCTCTACTACGTCAAGAACAACAGTTTGTTCCTGGATGTGCTCATCCTGATCAATACGCTCAAGGTCGTGCTGTTCCGTAGCGGACGCTGATCATCCCGGATCGGCTTGCGGTGTGTGCATCGCAGGTCGATGGCTTTAACGTTTCTATCCCGAATTTTTCAATGGTCGTTTTCATGGATGGCATACGTTGACCACCATTGCCGTCTATAGCTATAGCGTCGCCGCGATCGGTTTCCTGCTGCTGATCGGCCTGCTGTTCACCATCTGGCGCGGCCGCACGCAGGTTGCCGCCATTGCCCTCGCGTGCGGCTTCACCGCGCTCTGGTCCGCCGCACTGGCCGGGCAGGCCGCCACCGGCCACGAACTGTGGTCGGTCTGGACCGACACCCTCGAAATCCTGCGCAGCGCCGCCTGGTGCGTCGTGCTGCTGCTCTTGCTGGGCAACTCGCGCGATCCCGCCAGCCGCTGGCCGTTCAGCCTGCGCACACCCATCTTCATCGGCGCTGTCTGCTATGGGCTCCTGCTGCTCGTGACAGTGTTCGTGCGTACCGATTTGATGCTCAATCTGGACGGCGGCCTGCTGCCCAACGTCACGGCGCGCGTGTGTCAGGCGGTGCTCGGCATGCTGCTCGTCGAGCAGGTCTACCGCAACAAGACGATCCAGGAACGCTGGGCCATCAAGTTCGCCTGCCTGGGCATCGGCGCGATGTTCGCCTACGACTTCTATATGTACAGCCAGGCGATGCTGTTCCACGACATGCATCCGGATACCTGGGCCGCGCGCGGCATCGTCAATGCGCTGGCCATGCCGCTGATCGGCACTGCCGTCAAGCGCAGCACGTCGCGCTCGAACGCGCTGGTGCTGTCGCGCCGTGTGATGTTCCATTCGACCGCGCTGTTCGGTTCGGCGATCTATCTGCTGGCGATGGGGTTCGCCGGCTACTACCTGCGCTATTTCGGCGGCAGCTGGGGCGGCGTGATGCAAGTCGCGTTTCTGTGCGGCGCCTTGCTGCTGCTGACCGGAACCCTGTTCTCGGGCACTTTCCGCGCCTGGCTCAAGGTCTTCATCAGCAAGCATTTCTACAGCTACGGCTACGATTACCGCGAAGAATGGATGCGCTTCACGCGCACCCTGTCGTCCGACAGCACGCACATCGGCGAGCGCGCGATCGAGGCCGTCGGCGCGCTGGTGGAAAGCCCGGGCGGCGTGCTGTGGCAGCGCCGCGACGGCGATGGCGGTCACTATCAGCCGGTGGCGGGGTGGCAGGCCACCAGCACCGCGACCGAGCCGGCCGATTCGAATTTCTGTCATTTCCTGGAAACCACCCAGTGGGTGATCGACCTGCGCGAATATGCGGCCCTGCCCGAGAAATACGGCGAGCTGGTCTTGCCGGCGTGGCTCGTCGCGTTTCCACGCGGCTGGCTGGTGGTGCCCTTGATCCTGCACGGCAAGCTGTTCGGCTTTGTCGTGCTGCAGGATGCGCGCAGCGCCGTGTCCCTGAACTGGGAAGTGTTCGACCTGCTCGAGATCGCCGGCAGCCAGGCCGCCAGTTATCTGGCGCAGCAGGATGCCGCCAACGAGCTGATGGTGGCGCGCCAGTTCGAGTCGTTCAACCGCATGTCGACGTTCGTCGTGCACGACCTGAAAAACCTCGTGGCCCAGCTGTCGCTGATGAACGCGAACGCCGAAAAGCACCGCGACAATCCCGAATTCCAGCGCGATATGCTCGATACCGTGACACACTCGGTCGACAAGATGAAAATGATGCTGCAAAAGCTCAGTCGCAACGATGCGCCTGAACGGCCATTGCCGCTGCGCGTCGAGAACGTCGTGCGCCAGGCGATTGCGCTCAAGAGCGCGTTTGAGCCGCATCCGGTGCTGGACGTAATCGATGCGGGCCTCCTGGTGCTGGCCGACGGCGAGCGCCTGGAGCGCGTACTGGGCCACCTGATCCAGAACGCGATCGAAGCCACGCCGCGCAGCGGCCGTGTCAGCGTATCGATCGCCCGCATGGGCGCGCAGGTCACCGTGACCGTGGCCGATACCGGCGCCGGCATGAGCGAGGAATTCATCCGCGAGCGGCTGTTCAAGCCATTCGAATCGACCAAGCCGGCCGGCATGGGCATCGGCGTGTTCGAAAGCCGCGAATACATCCACGAATTGGGCGGGGCGCTGGCATTGACCAGCGTGCCCGCGCAGGGAAGCACATTTACCGTCACGTTGCCGCTGTACCGCGAAGCTGGCGCCGAGCGCGCTGCGTGATGAAAGGATAACCGTGAGCCAAAACAAACCAAAACTGCTGATCATCGAAGACGATCCGGGCCTGCAAAAGCAGCTGCGCTGGAGTTTCGACGCGTATGACGTGGTGGTCGCCGACGACCGCGAAAGCGCGCTGGCGCAGATCCGCCGCCATGAGCCGGCCGTGGTCACGATGGACCTGGGCCTGCCGCCCGACCCGGACGGTTCGACCGAAGGCCTGGCCACGCTGCAGCAGATCCTGGCGCTGGCGCCGGAAACGCGCGTGATCGTCCTGACCGGTAACCAGGACCGCGCCAATGCGGTCAAGGCAATCGCATTGGGCGCCTATGATTTCCACCAGAAGCCGCCCGAGCCCGAGGTGCTCAACCTGGTCATCCAGCGCGCGTTCTTTTTGCACAATCTGCAGGAAGAAAACCGGCGCATGTCCTCCAGCCAGGCCGACTCGCCGATGGCTGGCGTGATCAGCCGCGACCCCGGCATGCTCAAGCTGTGCCGCAGTATCGAGAAGGTCGCTCCGACCTCGGCTTCGGTGATGCTGCTGGGCGAATCGGGCACGGGCAAGGAAGTGCTGGCGCGCGCGGTGCACGCGATCTCGCCGCGCGCCAAGGAGCGCTTCGTGGCCATCAACTGCGCCGCGATTCCCGAGAACCTGCTCGAGAGCGAATTGTTCGGCTACGAGAAAGGCGCCTTTACCGGTGCCGCCAAGCAGACCAAGGGCAAGGTCGAGCTGGCCCACGGCGGCACCTTCTTCCTCGATGAAGTGGGTGACCTGCCGATGGCGCTGCAGGCCAAGCTGCTGCGCTTCCTGCAGGAGCGCGTGATCGAGCGCATCGGCGGGCATGAAGAAATCCCCGTCGACGTGCGCATCGTCTGCGCCACGCACCAGAAGCTCAAGGAATTGTGCAGCACCGGGCGCTTCCGCGAAGACTTGTATTACCGCCTGTCCGAGATCGTCGTGACGATTCCGCCGCTGCGCAACCGCCAGGGTGATGCAGCCCTGCTGGCGCATCACTTCAAGAACAAGTTCTGCGCCCAGGAGTCGCGTCCGACGCTGCACTTCTCGCAGGACGCGATCGCCGCGATCGAAGGCTATGCGTGGCCGGGCAATGTGCGCGAGATGGAAAACTGCGTCAAGCGCGCCGTGATCATGGCCGATGGTCCGACCATTGTGGCCGACGACCTGGGCCTGCCCGAAGGCGACACGCCGGTCGAGGAACCGCTGAACCTGCGCCAGGTGCGCGATGAGGCCGAGCAGGGCGCCATCGTGAAAGCGCTGGCGCGCGCGGACGGCAATATCGTCAAGGCCTCGGAAATGCTGGGCATCAGCCGCCCGACGATGTATGACCTGATGAACCGCCACGGCATCAAGAGCAGCACATGATGCGCAAGGCGGTGGCCGGCGCCGTCGCGCTGCTGGCGGTGGGCGCCATCGGCGCAGCCTGGGTGATCGAACGGGTGGGCGTCACGCCACGCGCGCTGGCGCCGTATATCGAAAAGCGCACCAGCGGGCATAACCCGGTCATTGTCAAGACGGGGCAGGCCAGTGCGGCGCTGCTGCTGCGGCTCGATCGGGGCGAACCGGCGCTGCCGGCTGCGCTTGCCGTGACCCTGGGCGCGCAACCGGGCGCGGTCGGCGTCGATGCTGCCGGCGCCATCGTGGTCGCGACGCCGGATGCGCTGCGCGCGGCGCTGGCGCAGGCCAATCCCGGCGACACGATCACGCTGCTGCCGGGCGTGTACCGGTTTGGCGGCGCGCCGCTCGACGTCAATCGCCCGGGGCGCGCCGGGCTTCCGATCGTCGTGCGGGCGGCAAAGCCGGGCAGCGCGCAGCTCGAGTTCGACCTGGTCGAAGGCTTTCGCGTCAAGGCGCCGCACTGGCGCTTCGAGAACCTGGCCATTCGCGGCGTGTGCGCCGAGGACCGCTACTGCGAGCACGCATTCCACGTGGTGGGCGCGGCCAGCCATTTCGTCGCGCGCAACAACACGCTCACCGACTTCAATGCCCACATCAAGATCAACGGCGAACAGGGGCGCTTCCCGGACGAGGGCCTGATCGAACAGAACACGCTGACCGCAACGCGCGTGCGCCAGACGTCCAACCCGGTCACGCCGATCGATCTCGTCGCCGCCAGCAGCTGGACCATCCGCGCCAACCTGATCAGCGATTTTCTGAAGGGCGAAGGCGACATGGTCAGCTATGGCGCGTTCGCCAAGGGCGGGGGCAGTGGCAACGTCTTCGAGCGCAACCTGGTGTGGTGCGAGCGCACACTACGCGGCCCAGGCCAGCGGGTGGGCCTGTCGCTGGGTGGCGGCGGCACCGGCGCGGCCGTGTGCCGCGATGGGCGCTGCATCACCGAACAGGAACAAGGCACCTTGCGCGCCAATCTCGTGATGGGCTGTTCGGACGTCGGCATGTATCTCAACAGCGCGGCGCGCAGCAGCGTCGTGGACAACACCTTGCTCGATACGGGTGGGATCGACGTGCGCTATGCAACCAGCAGTGCGCGCCTGGACGGCAATCTGGTCGATGGCCCGATCCGCAGCCGCGACAGCGGCTTGCTGCACCTGGAAGACAACCGCAGCACGGCGCTGTGGCAGATGTTTGCCGGCTACCATCCGGTGCGCAGCCTGTTCGTGGCACCGGGCAGCGGCGATCTCGCGTGGCGCGGCGGGGTACCCGGGCGCGATACGGGTGCGGTCGGCGGCATCGATCTGTGCGGTGCGAAGCGCGGCCGCAGCGCCGTCTATGGCGCGTTCGATGATTTCAGCGGCTGCCTGGCGCGCCAGGGCCGCTGAGCGGCGCTTACCAGCTACCCAGCCAGGTGCCGGTCCAGTGCGCGACCTGATCGCGCCAGACGCGGCGTGAGAACGTGTGGTCGGCCCGGTCGATCCGGTACTGGGTAACGCGCGAAGATTGCAGCAGCTGGCGCCATTTCGGCGTGGCCTCGGCCAGGTCGCAGAATTCGCGGCCGGTCAGGTCGGCGCCGCTGATGATCACCAGCACCCGGCCGCTGAAGGCGTGCAGGCCGGCGTGCATCCGGTCGGGCAGCGCCAGCGTGGTGCGTGGCGCCGTCCCCGGGCCGAACGCGGTGCGTACCAGCTGGAACATCGAGGCCAGCGAGCGCTGGTAATTGAAGCTGCCGCGCAGCACCTGCGCCCAGAAGGTGCGGTCGACCAGGCGGTCGCGGTAATAGTGGCGCAGGGTCGTGCGCGCGATGCTGTCGGGCGTGCGGATCCATGGATTGAGCAGCACCACGCCGCTCACGCGCGCATCCAGCGGCGCGTACATCATGGCAGCCGAGGCGCCGTCGCACAGCCCCCACAAGACGATTTCACGCACCCCGGGAGCGGCGGCCATGAAGGCATCGATGGCCGCTGCGATATCGTCCTGGACGTCGCCGAACGCACGCTCGGCGCCTTCGCTGTCGCCCATGCCGCGGTAATCGAAGCGCATGGCGGCGATGCCGTTCATGGCCAGGCTGCGCGCGAGCAGCGTGAACTGGCGGTGGCTGCCGGCGCGGTATTGCGGCCCGC
>Ga0308157_10007417_pt1 | contig 12775 bp, 10 predicted proteins | sample PhyBR1_FD_201035 | JGI IMG/M metagenome (GOLD analysis project Ga0308157, IMG submission 201035) | Phyllosphere microbial communities from UC Gill Tract Community Farm, Albany, California, United States - DLSLB.R1 | ecosystem: Host-associated > Plants > Phyllosphere > Unclassified | place: USA...
AACTCCACTGTCAGCCCCTCTACATCGAGCAGACGAGTCATGCCGGAACCTTCTCTCGTCGCGGACGGCGAATGAACTGCGCCGATTGTGCAGGATCTTCAGCGGCGCGGAGCCAGTTGGAGAAGAGGTTCGCGGCCAATGCCGTGAGAACGATCACGAGCCCGGGCCACACGGTCACCCACCAGGCCGAAGTCAGGTACGTCTGTCCGTCTGCGACCATCATTCCCCAGTCGACATCGGGGCGCTGCAGACCGATTCCGAGGAAGCTCAAGCCGGCCGCCGCCAGGAGGATGCTCGCGACCTCCAGCATCGCGACCGTGCGAATCGTTGGCATCACCATCGGCACGAGGTCGCGCCAGATGATTCGCCAGTTTCCGGCGCCGATCGAACGGGACGATTCGACGAACACGCGTTCGCGCAGTTCCAAGGCCTGTGCACGTGCCGTGCGCAAATACACCGGGATCCGCGTGATGGCGAGCACCAGAACGAGGTTGAAGACGGACGGTTCGAGAACGTAGAGGATCGCGAGCGCCAGCAGGAGCGATGGCACTGTGTGCATGATGTCAGCGATTCGCATCAGCACCTCATCCGTCCACCCTCCGAAGAACCCGCTGATGAGCCCGATACCGAAGCCGATCACAGCGGCAATGAGAACCGCGAGCACCGCGACCAGCAGTGACGTCCTCGTTCCCATGATGAGTTGGAGCAGCTCCGGCCGACCGAGGCTGTCCGCCCCGAGGATGAAGGGGATTCCGTGCTCGAGCTGGAACGGAGGGAGAAGGCGCAATTCCAAGTTCTGACGATTCGCGTCGGTCTCCACGAACGGAGGCACCGCAACAGCGATCACGGTCAGGGCAGCCAACCAGCCGACGGAGAGCAGTGCCGACGGCGACCGGAGGAAACGATGCAGCGTCAGCCGCGCACCGGTCCGACGTGCGATCGCGACCGTCGATGTGGTCTGGTCTTCCAGAGTCATGTCAAGCCGCCTTCCCGGACCCGATACGCACCCGGGGATCGATCAACGCATACAGCAGATCGGCAGCCAAGTTCACGAGGATGACTCCGATTCCGACGACGAAGACGGCGGCCTGGATAACGGCGAAGTCCCGATTGAGCACGGCGCCCATGATGACGACGCCGAATCCGGGGAACGCGAAGACACTGCCGACGATGATCGAACCGTTGACCATGCCCGCCGCACGGTCGCCCGTGACCGAGATGATGGGCAGCGATGCATTGCGCAGAGCGTGCCTCACCACCAAACGCGCCATGGAGAATCCGCGAGCGCGTGCATTCTGGATGTAGCTGGCGCCCAACGCGTCGATCATCGCGCCGCGCACGACCTGCGTGAGCACGCCGATCGGAGCGAGCATGACGGTCGCCGTCGGCAACACCCACGCGGACGGAGTCGCGTACCCCGACGTCGGCAGCACGCCCATCTGCACGGCGAAGAGTAGGATCCCCACAAGCGCGAACCAGAAGTCGGGGATGCTGGAAATCGTGAGTGTGACGACGGAGATGATCCGATCGGCCATCCGGAATCGGTACAGCGCCGCGACGGAACCGAGGACGAGCGCAATCACCAATGAGAGCGCAAGGGCAATGCCTGCAAGTGCGATCGTGGGCGGAACCGCATCCATCGCAACGTCGAGCGCTGGTCGCTGTTTCCAGATCGAGTCCCCGAAGTCGAGTCGCACGGCACCGGAGAGAAAGTCCCAGAATTGGGCGAGGAGAGGTCGATCCAAACCATTGCGTCGGTTGAAGTCGTCGATCTGTTCCGGCGTCGCGCTCTCGGGAAGGTACAGACTCGCAGGGCTTCCCGTCATGCGAGCGAGGAAGAACACGACGACAACGACGCCGACGACCGTGATGGCGCTCGTGACAAGCCGTCTGCGGAGGAATGTCCACATCCTGGGTCCTTTCCAGGCGGGCCCGTCTTCACGGCGGGCCCGTCCGAGCCGTCAGTCGGTGAAAGTGATCTCGCCGATGCGAAGCTCAACGCCGGTAAGGCCATTGGGCTCGTATTCGATGCCCGTGCCGAGCATGAGAAGTTTCGTCTGAAGCGCAACCGGCACCAGTGTGAACTCCTCCTCGTAGAGCAGGCGCGAGGCCTCTTGATATGTCGCTGCTCGTGACTGGCCGGTCTCCGTCTCCGCTTTCGCGATCAGTGCATCGATCTCGTCGTTCTCCAGCGTCGAGTTCGCACCATTCGACGAGACGTACTTCGGATACGTGAAGCTCGCATCGCCCGAAATGTTGTCGTGAGAGATCGCGATGATGTTCGGCGTCTGATCGGCCGGATACGGCTTGCGGAGCAGCTCGAGCCAGGGGTCCGTGTCGATGCTTCGCAGTTTGATCGTGAAGCCGACATCCTGGAGGTTCTGTGTGATCGCCTGCATCACTTCGTCGGAGCCCGGGAACAGGTCAGGTCTCGTCACGAGTTCGACGGTCGCAGACACGTCTGTGCCGTCTTCCGCGGCAGCCTCGAGCAACTGCTTCGCGTGATCCGGATCGAACGACGGACCCTCATAGCCGTCGATGTACGCGTTCACCGTCGGGGCGACGATCTGGTCGTACGGCTCGCCGGAGTGGTCCATGAGCGCTTCGGTGATCGTGTCGCGGTCGATGGCGTAATGCACCGCTTCACGGACGCGCGCATCATCGAACGGGGCCTTGTTCGTCTGTGTGCGCAGGAAGAACACGCGGTTATCGGAGTACTCGCGGGTGCGATCGTCATCCGTCGCATCCACTGCCGAGATCGGTACCGCCAGGTCCGCCTCCCCCGTCTTGATCATCGACGCACGCACGGTCGCTTCAGTGCGATAGACGTACTTCACCGACGACGCGTCGGGAGCGTCACCCCAGTAATCAGCGAAGGGCTCGACCGTGATCGACTCCCCGTCGACGACCTCGCCGAGGGTGTATGGCCCCGTGCCCACCGGCTGCCGGGTCTTCTCATCGCTCGGGGTCGCCGGCGACGCGAGGTCGACGTACGTCATCCGCAGCGGGAAGATGCCGTCTGGCTCAGCGGAAGTGATTTTCACCGTGGTGTCGTCGACGACATCGATCGTCAGGTCGTACGGGAAGAAGTCTTCCGTGCCGTTGCCACAACCGATGTCGCTGTTGATCACGCGGTCTATCGAGGACGCGACGGCGTCCGCATCGAACGGCTCGCCATCGTGGAACTCCACGCCCTGTTTGAGCGTGAACGTCCAGGTGCGGTTGTCGTCGCTCCCCTCCCAATTCTCCGCGAGCAGGGGCTCGACGTCGCCGGATTCCGGGTCGATGCGCGTAAGCGACTCCAGAACGTTCGAACGCAGGATCTGAGCGTTCGCGGCGTCCTGCGTGTCGCACGGATCCAGCGACACGGGCGGCGCGGCAAGAACGATCGTCAGGTCACGGTCAGTGGCCGAGGATGGATCCCCGCCGCACGCCGTGGACAGCGCAACGACACCGGCGAGTGCGACGGCCCCGACGGCGAGGCGGCGTCTCGATACGAAAGACATGGGCTGAGCTCCGTTCTTACTGCGTTGGAAGGTGAGGAGTTACTGCTGTGACGGTCGGACGCTCGATCAGCGGGGAGTGAACATGTCGTTCTCGCCGATCTGATTGATCAGACGCTCGCCCGCTCGATAGCGCCGTGCGTTCTCCGTGATGATGTCGATCGAACGTTGCGTCTTGTCGGGCATCCGTGGCGTCATGTGCGGCGTGATATAGAAGTTCGGTAGCTCCCAGAGCGGGGAGTCAGCGGGCAGGGGTTCCGTTGCGAAGACATCTGAGGCGGCCCCCGCGATCTCCCCGGACCGCAGCGCGCGCGCCAGCGCATCCTCGTCGACAACGGGGCCGCGCGCGATGTTGATGAGCACAGCGGATGATTTCATCCTGCGGAACTCATCGTCCGAGAACAGATGATGCGTCCGATCTGTCAGCGCAGTCGCGAGCATGATCACGTCCGACTGATCGATCAGACGCCCGAGCGCGTCATCGTCGGTATCGCCGACCATCTCGTCGACGTCGCTCGGCAGTTCGGCTGGCACAGTGCGTCGAAGCACCACCGTGCGCATGCCGAAGGCACGGCCGAGCTTCGCCATCTCCTGCCCGGTGGACCCGTACCCCACGATTCCCAGGGTCTGCCCCCACAGAGCCGGGCGCCAGAAGTAACCGTGGATGCCGCGCCACTCGTGCTGCGTCTGGTCCCGCAGGAGCTCGCGAGCCTGGTACGTCAGCGACAACGCGAAATAGAAGCCGTGCTGCGCGAGCGCGGGCGCCGAACGTCCGGCGGAACCCGACACGATGAGCCCGCGTTCGAAGACCTCGGGGCGTGCCGATTTGTTGAGCCCGGCATGGTCGCAGTGAATCCACGCGAGGTTCGGTGCGGCAAGGTGCCGGTCGTCGAGGTCGCCTTCGAGGACGGCCACGTCGACGTGTTCCAACGCCGCGCGGATCGCGGCGTCGTCGCCCGAATCGGCCCAGATGAACTCCGCCGGCGCGAATGCCATCCTGAGCTGGGCCAGCTCATCGCGATCGTACGGGACGGTCGCCAGCACGGAACGGATCGTTCTGCGGTCGCTCATGTCGTCTCCTCGGTGGGTCGTGCGTTGGTAATCGGGCTGAGTCGGACGACAGCGAGCGCGCCAATGTCCGGAAGCGGAATTCGCGACCCCCCACCGTGTCCTTCGGCAGGCAGTTCCCGCCCGGTGGTCACATCGATTGCCCGTGCTCGATACGGCACGCGCATGGCTCCGCCGCGAACCGGAATCGGTTCGACGAACCCGTTGCCCTGGACCCCGGAAAGGTTGACGAGATGTATAACGAGATCACTCGGGCCTCGTTGCAGCGTCACCTCGACGTGGGGCGGAAGCTCGAACTCGATGCTCTCGTGCATGCCGACCCTGACCGCATCGACGATCAGGTCACGAAAAACCGTGAGGCCGAGCTCATGGAATGCGCGCCCGATCGTCCAGGGGATCACGATGACGCCTCCCCCGCTCGGAGCGCGGCGGATCCCGACAGCCGGTTCTCGGGATACGACGTTGCCGTATGCCTTCTCCGGAGGGCCGTACGCTGCCGGAAGGACGACCGACATCGACGCGTCGGACCCGTCGCGAAGAACGATCGGATAGTACGAACCGAATATGGGCACGACGGGATGCCGCGGGTGCACCTCTTCCTCGAACGATTGCGCGGCATAGGTCGCATACACGTCGTCGCCCGACAGCTCCGACGAGTACCGTTCCACCGGCGAGTACGTCAGAGTCTTCGAGCGCACCATGCTCGATCCTGTCAGCAGCACGATCGTTCCGTCATCGACCGCTTCGTCAAGCGCGGCAACGGATTCATCGTCGATGTCGCCGCAATCCGGCAGCACGATAACGCGATATGCGCCGCGTTCAGGCAACAGATCCGTCCCGTTGTACGGCAACACATCGAAGGGCACGTGACGTTGCTGGAGTGAACGGTACACACCGCGGAACTCGTTCTCCGCCGATGCGTATGCCGAATCCCCGAGATGCAGTCGCGTCGGCCGCACAACGGCAACGTCAGCCGCGGAAACGACATCGGTGTATACCCCGGCGTTGTCGCGATGAAAGTGAAACAACGGGGAGACATCTGCGACGTTCGGGTAGTCGATGTCTCCGGGCGCACCCATGATGTAGACCGACGGGTTGCCGCCCCGCGACAGGGTCTGCGCGATGTACTGCTCGTAGCGGTCCGTCTCCTCCGCTGCCAGACGGTATGGCATGTCGACGAACGCGACGGAGTTGACGAACACGGGCTGGTCCGCGGCCGCCGACCTGATGGCGCTGACTGCCTCACTCGTCGCGAACGGCCAGTTGGCTCGCCCGATCGCGTTGTTGGCTTCGTGAAAAACGACATCGGCGCCGGGACCGCGGATGAACGCGGCCCCCGGAGCCACGTCGGAGATGTGTTCGCGAAACCGGCTGGTCAAGTCTCGGATCGTCTCGGCCGCGAACCGAGACCACTCGAGGTAATCAGGAGACTCGCGGTCTGTCGGGAGCCGACGCCCGCCAGACCATTCTGCGAATGCCTGCGCAGAACGCGTGTTCTGGGACACGCCACGGTAGCGCCCCGAGTAATCGATCTCGTTGAACCCGAACCAGTTGAAGAAGAATCCATCGACGGGGTAGCGATCGGCGACCTCCGTGAGCACGTCGAAAGCGTGCTTCTGATAGTAGTCAGCGCTCGGGCAGGTGCTGTAGAGCCCTTGGTACACCTGGAAGTCGCCGGCGGGGTCGACATAGAGCCACTCGGGATGCGCGTGTGCCACTTGCTCGGGAACCTTCGAGAAGTCCATCCGGGCGATGACGCGGATTCCACGGCGATGGGCGGCTTCGATCGCGTCTCCGAGCAGGTCGCCCGAGGATCGTTGCTCGAGGTATGGATTGCGCACCTGAAACGGCAGGTCCGTCGGGTAGAAGGAGACGATGCCACCGCCATTGATCAGCCAGACGTTGGACCCATGTCGTTCGATCGCGTCGAGCGTCCGCTCGACGTCGAGCGTCGCATCGGGTTCGCGGAGGTTGGTCTGGAAAACGCGGAATGGAACGCGCCACCAAGGACGACCATCGTCGGAGTGCCGCGAGAGGACTGGTGCAGGAGTGAGCGTCACGACGGCAGTCCGTTCGACTCACGCGCAAGATCGTGAAGCGCCGAGTGATCGCGGTCACCGCGCCCGGTGGCGACCGCCGAGTTCACGAGCTGCGTGACGGCCGCTGTGAGCGGCAATGACAACCGCAACTCGCGCGCCGCATCGGCGACGATTCCCATGTCTTTCGCGTGCAGGTTGAGCGTGAAGCCCGGCTCGTAGCTGCGCTCGAGGAACGCGTCGCGCTTTCGCATCAGCACGGTGCTCCCCGCGAGTCCGCGCGACAGCACCTCAAGAGCAGTCGGCAGTTCGACCCCCGTCTTGTCGAGCAGGACGAGCGCCTCTGAGAGCAGCTGAATGTTGCCGGCGACCACCAGTTGATTGGCGGCCTTCACAACCTGGCCTGCACCCTCATCACCCACGCGCACGACGACGCCCATCGATTCGAGTGTGCCGCGCACACGCTCGATGACTTCGTGCGCACCACCGGCCATGATCGATAACGTGCCCTCGATGGCGGCCTGCTCGCCGCCGCTGACTGGGGCATCCACAGCAGGCAATCCCGACGCTCGGCCCACGTCGAGCACGGACTGCCAATCGCTCGGTGCGATCGTGCTCATGTCGACGTACACGGCGCCGGAATCCACGGACTCGATCACACCCTCGTCGCCAGTGACGACGTCACGCACGGCCACGCCATCCGTGAGCATCGTGATGACGATCTCGGCTCCGCGAACCGCGCCAGCGATCGAGTCACGGGTCGTCAAGCCTTTCGCGCGCGCCGACTGCCTCACGCTCTCTCTGCGTGCGTAGGCACGCACATCGTGCCCGTGATCGGCCAGGTTGACCGCCATCGGCATGCCCATGATGCCGAGTCCGATGAAAGCGACGTCCACGTCACACTCCCACAACGTTGAGGTTTATCGATTTCCTAATGACACGAGAGTATGTGTTGCATGCTGAAACATCAAGACTTACGAAGAAGTAATTCGTTTTCCTGCCCGACGTCATGCCGCAGCGCCGCAGGTGGCCCTCCCAGGACATAAATTGCGAGGCCTCGGGCGCAGCAGATGACGGCGGCCAAGGGGTGGACGCGTCGATGAAGGCTCCGCAATCGGAGCGCTTCGGAGCGGGGAACAGCCGGCCGCGACTCCTAGACCCGCGTCATCTCGAGCAGTTCCTGCTCGAGGGCGCGCTGGTCCGCGGCGTCGAGCACAGGACCCCAGAGCGGGGCGCTCGAGACGCCGTCTGTCGCGGCGACGATGAGCCGGACGACGCTCAGGGGCAGGCCATCGGCCGTGAGATCCTCGCGCCATCGATCGCCGTCGGCGTCCGACAGCTCGACGATTGACGGCTCGCTCATGAGCTGGGCGGCGACGGCGATCATCTCGCGCAGCCCTTCGTCGGCGGCGTCGGCGAAGCTGGTCCGGATGTAGGCGCGGTTGAGCCGGCCGGGCGTGCCCTCCGGCTCGTGCTGCGCGGCGTCGTACACGCGCGTTCTGAAGCTCTCGAACAGCTCGAGCGCGCCGGCGCGCAGCAAGTCTTCCTTCGTCGGGAAGTGGTAGAGCAGCCCACCCTTGGACACGCCCGCGGCGGCCGCGATCTCGGCGATCGACACCGCGGATCCGCGCTGCGCGACGAGCGTCGTCGCCGCGTCGACGATGATCCGCCGAGTGTCGTCCGTCGCGCGTCCTGCCGTTCGTCCCATGTCAGCTCACCTTAGCCGGGGTGGAACCAGCGCCCGCGCGCACGCTCGGGATGAGGAAGAACGCGACCGCGGCGCCCGCGAGCATGACGCCCGCGGCGATGAGCGTTGTCGACTGCATTGCGGTGACGAATGCCTCCCGCGCGGCCTCGAGAGCGGCACCGTCGGGCAGCGACGAGGCCGCGGCTGCGAGCGAGTCGCGCGCGGCCTCCGGGGATCCCGCAGGAAGCGCGAACCGGTAGATCGCCGTGGCCACGGAGCCGAGAACGGCGATGCCCATCGCGGCGCCGAGTTCATATGCCGTCTCGGAAATGGATGAGGCGGCACCCGCCTTCTCCTGCGGCACGGCCGAGACGACGGCGTCGACGCTGAGGGTCTCGGAAATGCCGATCCCGAAGCCGAGAGGAACCATCGCGATGAGCACCCACGCGAGGTGCTCGGATCCCTCGACGAGGCCGACGATCAGCAGCCCGACCGCACCGATCAGGAGGGCGAGCGCGATCGCGCGCCCGCGGCCGAGCTTCGCAAGGAGGAAGCCGACGGCGGTGATCGCGACGATCGAGGCGACCGCGGCCGGCAGCTGGGCGAGGCCCGCGTCGAGCGCACCGAGCCCGCGGGCGAGCTGCAGGTACTGCGAGAAGAAGAACAGCACGCCGCTCATCGCGAAGACCGAGATGAAGTTGACGGCCACGGCGCCCGAGAACGACCGGTTGCGGAAGAGCTCGACGTCGATCATCGGATCCGCGCTCCGGCGCTGGCGACGCACGAACAGGACCCCACCGACGGCACTCAGCGCGAGCGCGATGACTGCCGGCACGCCGATGGATCCGCCCGCGACCTGCTTGATCGCGTAGACGAACGGGATGATCGCGAGCATCGACAGCGCGCTCGAGACGAGATCGAGGCGGTGCGGTGAGGGGTTCTTCGACTCGGGCAGCATCCACCAGCCGAGGGCGATCACCACGAGCATGACGGGCACGTTGACGAGGAACACCGACCCCCACCAGAAGTGCTCGAGCAGCACGCCGCCGACGAGGGGGCCGAGGGCGATGCCGCTCGCGGCGGCGGCCGACCAGACCGCGATCGCGCGGGTGCGCTCGGCCGGATCGGTGAAGATGTTGCGGATCAGCGACAGCGTCGACGGCATGAGGGTCGACCCGGCGACGCCGAGCAGGAGCCGCGCGGCGATAAGGATCTCGGCCGTCGGCGCGAACGCCGCAAGGATCGACGCCGCGCCGAACGCGGCCGCGCCGGTGAGCAGCAGCTTCTTGCGCCCCACGCGGTCGGCGAGGTTGCCCATCGTGACGAGCAGCCCGGCGATCGCGAACGAGTAGATGTCGCCGATCCAGAGCACCTGGGTGGCGGTGGGATCCAGATCCCTCGCGAGCGCGGGAACCGCGAGATGCAGGACGGTGGCGTCGATCGTGAGCAGCAGCACCGCCCCGATGAGCACGGAGAGGCTGAGGTAGCGACGTGCGGTGGACATTCCGAGATCCTTTACTTAACCGTCTGGTCGGTACAGTTTTACGGATCTTGTTGGACGGAAGCTGAGCATCGATGCGCATGACGCGATCGCGAATCCGCGATACGTCGACGACATCGCGTTCTCACGATGACAGGTCGTCGGCGCCCTGCCTGCTACGCCGTGAGGTTGAAGCGCTTGAGGCGCGCGGCGTCCGCGTCGACGACGTCGATCACCGTGAGGCTCGGCGCCTCGACCGCGTCGAGGCGGCCGGCCGCGAGGCCGACGAACCGGTCGAGCACCGCGCGGATGGTGCCGCCGTGCGTGACGACCAGCACGGGTCCGGGACGCGCGGCCGCGCGGCGCACGGCGTTGGTCACGCGAGCGCGGATCTGCTCCGCCGGCTCTCCCCCGGGCGGGATCACCTGACCGGCTCGCCACCGCGCATAATCGGATCCGATCACGTCGGGAGTGCATCCCTCCCACTCCCCGAGGCCGTGCTCGATCCACGCGTCGTCGACGATCGGCGGCAGGTCGCTGAGCAGCGCGGCGGTGGATGCCGCGCGCCGCAGCGGCGACACGACGAGCGTCTGCGGCCGCCAGGCGGCGACCAGCGGGGCGAGCGCCGCGGCATCGGCGCGGCCGACGTCGGAGAGGTCGACGTCGCTCCTGCCCTGCATCCGCTGGATCCGGTTCCACTCGGTCGCGCCGTGGCGCACGAGCAGTATCGTCGTCACAGCCGGGCCCCGTTCTCGCCGAACAGCGCCGCGGAATCCGGCGGCAGACGCAGCCGGGTGCGATCTCCCGGAGCACCGGGCACGTCGCTCACGATCGTGATGCGCTCTCGCGCGCCGCCCCACCCGAACGCGATCCCCGTGACGAGGTGGCGCCCCGCCTGCGGCGTCGACTCGACGACCTCGAACGCGATGTCTCCGTCGGGATCGAGGCGGACGGCATCGGGACGGAACATCGCGTGCGCGGGCGTTCCGGACGCCGGCGCATGGCCGATCGGCGCACCGTCGAATAGGATCCGGTCCCCCGCCCTGACGACCGGCAGCAGCACCGCGGCCGGGGTGCCGAGGAAGGACGCGACGAACCGGGTCGCGGGCCGCTCGAGCAGCTCCTCGGGGGTGCCGAACTGCTCGAGCCTGCCACCGTTCATCACGGCGATGTGGGTGGCGAGGGCGAGGGCTTCCACCTGATCGTGCGTGACGTACACGCTCGTCGCGCCGCTCGCCCGGTGCACGCGGCCGAGCTCTGACCGCGTCTCGACCCGCAGGCGCGCGTCGAGGTTGGACAGGGGCTCGTCGAACAGGACGACGTCGGGTCGCGGGGCGATCGTCCGGGCGATCGCGACCCGCTGCTGCTGCCCGCCGGAGATGAGGGCGGGCGTGCGGCTCGCGAGGTGCACGATCTCGAGCGAATCGAGGACCTCGTGCACGCGCGCCGCACGGTCGCGCCGGTCCCATCCGGCCACGGTCAGCGGCCACTCGACGTTCTGGCGCACCGTCATGTGCGGCCACAGCGCGTAGCTCTGGAAGACCATGCCGACGCCGCGCTTCGACGGCGCGACGCTGTGGCCCCTGCAGCCGTCGGCAATGAGACGGCCCCCGAACGAGATCGTGCCGCCGGTCGGGTCGTCGAGCCCTGCGAGCATGCGCAGCGTCGTGCTCTTGCCGCACCCGGACGGGCCGAGCAGCACGAGGAAGGATCCGGAGGGGATGCGCAACGACAGGTCGGCGACGGCGACCTGCGCCCCGAAGCGCTTCTCGAGCCGGTCGAGGGTGAGATCGGTCATGACGGGATCCATTCGGTGCGGTCTGATCGATCCTTCTCGAGCAGACGGGCGAGTAGGGTGGCGGCCACAGAGATGACCGCGATGATGAGGGTGATCGCGCTGGCCTGCTGGGCGAATCCCTCCGAGGCGTATCGGAAGGTCATCATCGACAGCAGCGGCGTGGCAGGGGTCACGAGCAGCACGACGACCGAGAGGTCGCGCACCATCGTGACGAACACGAGCACGCCGCCGTTCGCGAGGCCGCGCGAGACGAGCGGCACCGTGATCCGCGCGAGGCGCCGCGGCCCGCCGGCGCCCGTGAGCACGGCGGCCTCGTCGAGCTCCGGAGCGACCTGCCCGAGCGACGACTTCGCCGTCTGAAACGCGAACGGGATGGACGCCGCGATGCCCGCCAGCACGATGATCCAGAACGTGCCGTACAGGGATCCGAACGGCCCGATGGGCGCGCCGAACTGCGCGATGAACGCGGCGCCGAGCGCGACGCCGGGGATGAGGAAGGGCACGTATGCGAGCAGGTTGATGGCCCCGTTCGTCGCGCGGGCGCGCGGCCGATGACGGATCGCATATGCGGCGAGCAGCCCGATCAGCACGGCGCCGATCGCGACGACTGCGCCGAGCCCGAGCGTGCCGCCGGTGGCCTGAAGCACTGAGGGGTCGCGCAGCACGCCGCGCATGCCGTGCGAGATCGACGGATCCGATTCGCCGATCCAGTAGTGCAGCGTCAGGCCGCTGTCGAAACTGTTCGTGCGCCGCAGGAAGGTGCTGACGGCGAGCACGATGCCGGGGATGATCGCCGTGACGACGACCGTGATCCATGCGGCCGCGGCGAGCGGCGCGCGCCACCCGCCCGTGCGGGTCGTGCGGGCACGGGTGGCCTTGCCGGTGATGGTGGAGAACGACCGGCCTCCGGTGAAGCGGTTGCCGGCGAAGAGGATCACGCCCGCGACGACGATGAGCAGGATCGACAGCACGTATCCGCGCGCGGAATCGCCGGTGGAGATCGCTCCGTACAGGCGGGTGCTGAGGGTCTGGAAGCGCACGGGCAGCCCGAGGAAGGCGGGCACGGCGAAGTTCGACACCCCCTCGGCGAATGCGAGCAGGAAGCCCGAGAGCACCGCGGGCGAGACCGCGGGGATGACGATGCGGGCGGCGACGCGGGCGCGCGAGGCGCCCGTCAGCTCGGCCGCCGCGACGAGATCCCCG
>Ga0308157_10007418_pt1 | contig 12775 bp, 10 predicted proteins | sample PhyBR1_FD_201035 | JGI IMG/M metagenome (GOLD analysis project Ga0308157, IMG submission 201035) | Phyllosphere microbial communities from UC Gill Tract Community Farm, Albany, California, United States - DLSLB.R1 | ecosystem: Host-associated > Plants > Phyllosphere > Unclassified | place: USA...
TGACAACCAATGTTCCGATAGGCGGCGCTTTGGTTTGTGGGCCAACGGCTACAATCACACCAGACGCATCCCATCCAAGAACCGTACCATCAGCCTCAAGACCGCGCGCACCACGCCGGGTTTCACCGAAATTCAGCGAGGTGTGTGTGACATCGATAAGCACTTCCCCATAACCCGGCTCAGGGGTCGTTCGTGTGGCGAAACGCAGACCGCCAGACGTTGCCTTATCTGTTTCTATAACTCGAATGGTCATGCGGTGATCCTTTCCAGACGTCCTGCAATCGAAGCGCCGCGGGTAACGACGTTATAAACAAAGCTATTAAGCTCAACACGCTGGCGCAGGTCTTCCAGCTGAGCGTCAGACGCGGGAGACTGGATTTTCGCGGTGTAGCGAAATTCCAGATCGACGGGCTCGCTTGAGCCTGTTCCGGTTTGTCCCGGCTTGCTGACAGCTTGGGCAACAACTTCCAGCGCGTCGATCTCGATATCGAGCAGTGACGCCTGAATAAGAAAGCCATGATTGAGGCAACCAGCAACAGCGCCGATCAGCAATTCACCCGGGGCCGGACCAAGATCAAAGCCACCGCCAGCGGGCGATCCATCGGTGATAATCTGAAAATCACGAATGAAAAGACGACGGATACCGCTGCGTCCTTCGGCAACAACGCGGGCGGAAAGATGGCCGGTGCCTGCTGGCTGTCCCTTTTTTGCGTCGTGCAGCTTTCTCTTGTGTCGGATATATTTTGTCAGACCACTGGTCATAGGTATTTCCTGTATTCGGTATGTTGGAAGAAAGGCTTATTCAGCAGGTTTGATTTCGTACGGCAGCGTCCAGTCATCCCGGCGGATGTCCCATACGACTTTGTTGCTGTAGGCATAGGTTTGCGGCAGATCCCAAAGGAAGACAGCGAGTGCTTCGTCTGATGCTACTTCTGTCGCGCGTTTGACCGATGCAAGCTCGGCGTCCTTAGTAAGTGCGCCTTTCGCCTGTTTTACCGCTTCGTCAAAGGCGGCTGGGACGGGTCCAATTGTCTGAAAATGCGTGCTGCCGAGATAGGTCAGTGTTTCGGCAGCAATGCTTGCCGTATCGGCGTAACCAAACCACGTCAGGCCAGCGGCTTTGTCAGACGCCGCGCGCTCGGCATGAGACGAGGCAGGCAGAATATTGAGCTGCGCACGGACACCAACCGCTGCCAGCTGGGCCGCGATAATCTGCGCTGCCTGCTCTCCACCGACATAGGTGCCTTTGCCAAACACCATCTCGACATCAAAGCCATCCGGATAACCTGCTTCCGCAAGCAACGCTTTGGCCTTCTCGGGATCATAAGGCCATGGCTTCAGGTCTGTGTTATAGCCCTCATGAAAGTTGGTGATGATCTGGCTGTTGGCGGGACTTACCAATCCCTTGAACAGCGCCTTGGTAATAGCTTCCTTCTCAATGGCATAGTTCAAAGCCTGCCGCACACGCGCATCATCAAGCGGCTTGATATTGGTGTTGAAACGGATGATCTGTACGCGCGTGCTTGGACGCGCACCTGCCACCAGATTACCATTGCTTTCAAGCTGTGCGAGATCCTGCGGCGCAATAACCGCTGCGGCATCAATCTCGCCAGATTTCAGGCCGTTAATCTTGGCCGCAGCATCGACCACAACACGGAACTGCGCCTTGGTGAATGGTGCTGCCTTGCCGAAATAATGTTCATTGGCTTCAAGGCGAACTTCGCCCTCTGGATTATAGCTCACCAGCTTATAGGGGCCGGTGCCAAGCGCCTCAATCGCTGGGTTGTGTGACTTGGCCCATTCAGGTTCCAGATAGAAAATGCCTGCCAGCCGCTTGGGAAACTCAATGTCAGGCGCCTTTAGCGTAAAGGCTACCTGATGCGGGGAAAGAACTTCAACCTTATCAACCGCCTTCATTGACGAGACGATCCAGCTTGGCTTTTCCGACGATAGAATGCGCTCGATGTTCCACTTAACAACGTGAGCATCAAATGGCACATTGTTGGAGAAAACCACGTCGTCGCGCAGGTCGAACACCCAACGCGTATCCGACTCCTGCTTCCAGTCCTTGGCCAGAACACCCACCAGTTTGCCTTTACCATCAAGGCGTGTCAGTGGCGAATAGATCGAAGCAATGATACTCAAATCGCCGCGCAGATTGCCCCCAACGGCAGGATCAAGGGTCTGCAAGGCATAGGGCAGCGCCACCACCAATTCGTGTGTCTTGCCATAGTCCGCCGGTGCCTGCGCGTGGGTTACCGATAGTGTTGCTGTCATGAGAAGCAGGCTTGCTCCCATCAGTCTCAATGCGTTCAATGATCGTCTTACAATCATGTGTTTGTTCCAGTGTTTGTGTTCAGATTCAGGGATTGGGCGCGACAAATGGCTTTCTGCCGGGTATGGCCGCAAGTAATTGTCGGGTGTAAGGATGAACCGGAGCCTCAAAGATCCGGCGGGTTTCGCCGCGCTCTACGATTTCACCATTACGCATGACCACGACTTCGCGACAAAGCCGTGCAATGACCGATAGATCGTGAGAAATGAGCAGTTGCGCGGTGCCACGCCGACGCTGCATATCTTCCATCAAGGCAAGCACGCGCTCCCGCGATGTGGAGTCCAGTGCCGCAACTGGCTCATCGGCGATGAGAAGTTTGGGGCTGGGCGCAATCGCCCGCGCAAAACCAACGCGCTGGCGCTGTCCTCCCGATAGACGCCCCGGCAGGCGATGCCACAAAGCCGGATGGATACCAACTTCTTCAAGTAAGCCTTGCGCAACTCTCACGGCCTCATCGTTGCGAAGCCCATTGGCAAGCAAGGGTTCCGCCACTGTGTCCACAATGCTTATGCGTGGATCGAGAGACGAATACGGGTCCTGAAACACATATTGCACGTGGTCTGAGCGTGTCCGCGGAGGTCGAACATTGCCGTCAATCAGGATATGGCCTTCATCTGCGCGCTCCAGTCCGGCAATAATCCGCGCCAGCGTGGTTTTACCCGACCCACTCTCGCCAACAATCCCCAGTGTCGTTCCAGCATGCACCGCAATATCGACACCACCAAGCGCGCGCGGACCATTGCGGAATGTCTTTTGAAGAGCTTTGACTTCAAGAAGTGGAGGTTGGGAAGCAAGTTCGTCAAATGCGATGCTCGCAGTCGCAAAAGTTAGTTCACTTGCTTTCAGAAGTGACCGCGCCGCGCTACTGGTCGGACTTGCAAAAAGATCGCGCGTAGCGCCACTTTCAACAATCGCCCCGCCATCCATGACTGCAACACTATCCGCTCGATCCCGGATCACGCCCATGTCGTGGGTAATCAGGAGAACGCCGAACCCATGACGTTTTTGCAGCCGGGCAATGAGATCAAGAATTTGCGCCTGAACCGTCACATCAAGGGCTGTAGTAGGCTCATCCGCGATGAGCAGTTTCGGCTGCCGTGCCAAAGCCATGGCAATGACAACGCGTTGCGCCAGCCCGCCCGAAAGTTCGTGTGGCCACGCGGTCAGCTTCTTTACCGGCTCATGGATGCCCACCTCTTCCAAAAGGCGCACGCAGATATTCGCAGCCTTGGCCTTATCGTGGCGCATGGCGGGCGAGAGGGCTTCAAACAGCTGAGCGCCAACGCTCAACCGCGGATTAAGCGCTGTTGTCGGGTTTTGAAAAACCACACCAATCTGTGACGTTCTAAAGTCACGGCCTTGGCCAGATATGCCAAATGCGAGTGGTCTTCCATCGAGATAGGCCTGTCCATCAGCATGAAGGTTCTGCGGCAGAAGACCTGCAACAGCCATTGCTGTGAGTGTTTTACCGGAACCGGATTCACCGACAATTCCAAGCGTTTCGCCTTGTTTCAGCGTGAATGACACCGGACCTGCAAGCGCCGATTCATTTGACCTGACAACCAGTCCTTCAACGTACAGAAGCGTGTTGATGAGTGTCATGCCGGCTCTCCTGTTTCACGCGCAGAAAGCCTGCTTGAAAGGGCATCACCCAAAAGCTGCACACCAAAAAGAAGACTGAGGAGAGCAAGAGCAGGCATAAGCGACAGCCACCAGGCGGCACCGAGCTGCGATTTTCCCTGAGCGATCATGAGGCCCCAATCGGCAGTTGGCGGCTGAATACCCAAACCAATGAAGCTGAGACCGGCTTCTGTCATGATGATGAAGGCAGCGCTTATTGTTGATGTTGCAATCAGCAGCGGCAACAGCCCCGGCACGATGTGGCGCAGAACGGACTTCCACAGCGGAACACCTGCAAGCCAAGCGGCTTCCATATAGCCCTGATTACGCGCATTCAGCGTATAGGAACGCGCAACACGGAAATGCAGAGGCCAGCTTTCAAGCGCCAGAATAAGGATTAGGTTCTCAAGCCTTGAACCAAACAACGCCAGCGCAAGAAGTGCTAAAACCAGACCGGGAATTGTTAGCTGAATTTCAGCGATCCGGGCAATGATTTGATCGAGCAAACGATTGCTCAGTCCAGCAACAATGCCCAACAGGCTTCCGATAAAGGCAGAGAGAAGCGTTGCAATGGTCGCAACGAGCAGCACAGGGCGTGCGCCGTAGAAGACCCGGCTTAAAATATCTCGACCCAGATCATCGGTGCCGAGCCAATGCCCGCTATTTAATGATGGCTCTTGCAGAAACGCCATCAGATCACTTGAATTGGGCTCATAAGGTGCAAGGAATGGTGCAAAAATGGCAGCCACCACCCAGAGCAGGAGGATCAGCAAGCCGATCTTGCCTCTCAAAGCCAGTCTTGCCGTTGGAATTTCGCGCGGGCTACCAACGATTTCAGAAGTGGAAATATTGCTCATTTTTTCACCGCACTTCGTGGATCAACGATAGCGATGAAAAGATCAGCGAGCAGATTGCAGAGACTGACGGTCAGGGCAATCAGAACAATTGCTGCCAGAATGACTGGATAGTCTTTCATGCTAACGGCGCTAACCAGAACCGTGCCAACACCCGGCCAGCCAAAGACTGTTTCTGTCAGAACAGCACCGCCCAACAGTGACCCCGTTTGCGTGCCTAAGAGGGCAATCACAGGAACCAAGGCATTGATTGCGATGTGCCTGAAACGCACACGACGGAGCGAAATCTGTTTCGATATAGCAGTGCGGACATGGTCGGCACCTTGCTGCTGTTTAAGACTGGTGCGAAACAGCCGTGCCACAGGCGGAGCAATCAACAAAGACAAAGTCAAAGCAGGCAATACGAGATGCCGTAGACTACCACTGCCTCCCGTTGGCAACCACCCAAGTGTCAAAGAGAAGAACAAAACCGCAAGGATGCCCGTCACAAAAACAGGCGTCGACTGCACAATCGTTAAAAGTGCCAGCGGGCCTTCACGAAGAAACCGGTTTGATGCCGTGGCCGACAGATAACCAGCTAGCATCCCTAATGCAGAACCGATCAAAAGCGCCGTCAAAACCAGCACGAGCGTCAGTGGTATCGCAGGCGCCAGAACATCAACCGCCGGGATGTCAAAACGCAGAGACTTTGGAAACTCGCCACGCAGGCTATTAAACAGGAATTGCCCATATTGCTCGATCACAGGGCGATCAAACCCATAGCTTGCGTTCAGCGCTGCGACTTCTTCCTTCGTCGCCTGCCCGCCAGCAAGCAAAGTTGCCGGGCTGCCCGTTGCAAAAATCAGGAAGAACACCAGAGACACTGAACCGAGAACAGAAATTGCCGTCGCACCAAGCCTTTGCAGGATAAAAGACGGGCGAATATCACGCCGACGACGCGGCAGCTTACGCAAAACGTTCCAAGGGGCCTGCTCGCTATGAGCGCCTTCACCGGCTTGCAGCCAGAACTCCTGTTCGCGTTGCGTTATAGTCATAATGCGCTCTCGACAATTAAATCCTATAAAATTTATAGGCTAATTATCGTCAGCTATTAAGAACCTGATGTTTTGTCGTTTTATGTCGCAGAGAAACAAATTGCTAAACAAATAGGACAATTGAGGCTGACATTCGTCAGTGGCTATAGCGCTGACGAAAGCTGGTAAAGCGAAGCGGCGAGCCAGAACAAGGTTCAGAAAGTACCCCTCAAATCCGCAGCAGCATATCATCAGCGTCGAAACAGCTCCGAAACATGGTGTGAAACGACTGAAAACCACGCCGTTGATTGCCAATGAGAGCTGATAACGGTGATGGGCAGATAAACGCTTGGACCGATATATCCAGCCTGCACAATATTCGATGTAGGTTCCTGGCCACTCGGCGCGCCGATCTTGTACCGTTACCCTTGTTCGTGATCAGGACAAAGCTAACTGTAGCACCCGGCGAAGCCTCCACCATTATGGAGCCGCTCGGCATTTTATGGACTTGCTGGAATTACGAATGGCATTTGAGGTACATACGGCGGAACTGGCAGCACCACGCAGATCATGGGCCCAGGAAGCTAAAATGTGGGAGGCACTAAAACAGCTCGACGGCTCGCAGGATGACGAAGCGGCGTTGGATCAGCATGAAAATGCTGCGGCAGTCAGCATTTTCACGCAATCTCAATCACGCTCTGATCACGCCGGAATACATACAAAACACGGTTATAGAATACCGCGCCATTTGTGAAGCAATCAGTGCACGCGATGCAGAGCAGGCCCGCGCAGCCATGCAGGCCAACCTTACTCGCAGCCATTAGCGCTATCGGTTCACCCCTGAGCAATATTACAGAACCCGGGTCGGCTTTCTGGGTGCGAAGTTAACTCTTCCAAAAAAGTCAAAAACTGTGGTTTGCTCTCTCACTGCGAAGAAGTCCCGAATATTGCCTGAATGCGAATGGCGTTCCGATCGAGATAGGAACTCCAAATAGTCAGGATTAAAGCGATAGTCACTAGAATGGCACCAACCCAAGGTGTCGATCCAAGGCCTAGCGAGGATTCCACAACGAGGCCACCAAGCCAGGCTCCAATGGCAATACCAAGATTAAAAGCAGCGATGTTTAATGCGGAGGCCACATCTACAGCACCTGGGCGGTGTTCCTGAGCAAGCTTAACGACATAAAGTTGGAGTCCCGGCACATTGCCGAACTGAAGAAACCCCAGCAAAGCCAATGTTACAATTGCAGGCAACGGAGATACGGCAGTAAATGTCAACATGATCAACACGAGGGCTTGTAAGGCAAAGAGACCTATCAGGGCTTTCACAGGATTCTTGTTGGCAATCCGCCCACCAGCGATGTTGCCTAAGGCAATTGCAACGCCGTATAGCACCAATACGAGGCTTACACTTTTCTCAGAAAATCCAGTTATCTGCTGAAGGATCGGTGCGAGATAGGTGAAGGCAACAAAGGTTCCGCCATAGCCTAATGCCGTCATTGCGAATACGATGAGCAGCCTTCCTGAACTCAACACTTTCAATTGATCAAAAATATTAGCCGGAGCAGCTTTTTTCAAGTTGTTAGGAAGAAGTGTCAGGATTGCCAAAAAAGCGACAATACCAAGGGCAGCAACAGCCCAGAATGTCGCGCGCCAACCAAACACCTGACCGATGTAAGTGCCAAGAGGAACGCCAGTAACGATTGCTACTGTAAGCCCCATGAACATCATGGCAATCGCAGACCCGCGACGATCTTGCGGTACGAGATCAGCTGCAATGGTTGCACCAACTGAGAAGAAGACACCGTGTGCAAATGCGGCCAATACTCTGGCAACAAGGAGCAACGTGTAGTTTGGTGAAACTGCTGCTACTGCATTTCCGACAATAAAAAGCGCCATCAGCCCGAGCAGCAAGGGCTTTCTCTCGACGCGTCCGGTGAGTGCGGTCAGAACGGGTGCACCAAACGTAACGCCCAGTGCATATACGCTGACGATTAAACCTGCCAATGGCAATGTAATATGCAGATCACTCGCAACAGTGGGTAAGAGGCCAACAATTACAAATTCTGTAGTTCCAATCGCATAGGCTGCGATTGTTAGAGCAAAGATAGCTAATGGCATGACCATTCCTTCGTCGATGGCGATTTTGAGATCGCTATCGGCTTATTTATCTGAGGGTTCCAGTTGGCCGGAATATGGTCCTGGAGGACTTGATTGATAATCCGCATTGTTGGATTAATATTTATGAAAAAAATTCACAGGTAGCACCAATGGATAATCGTACCGGGGAAATGGAGGTGTTTGTTGTCGCCTCGGAACTGCAAAGCTTCTCAGCTGCGGGCAGACGGCTGAACATGTCCCCCTCTGCGGTGAGCAAAATTGTTACGCGTATTGAGGATCGTCTCGGAGTGCGGTTATTGCATCGATCGACACGAATGATGACATTGACTCCAGAGGGAGAAACTTATCTGGCCCGGGCTCGACAGATATTGTCTGACATTGATGATACGGAAAAGAGCATCGCTAATAGGCGTGATAATACGCCTCGTGGTTTGCTCAGGGTCAGTGCTTCTGTCGGGTTTGGAGAGGTAATATTATTGCCACTCCTGCCGGCCTTCCTTGAACAATATCCAGATGTCCAGATCGATCTATCACTTACAGACGGCATCATTGGCTTGATCGAAGAACGCACGGATGTTGCAATACGCTCTGGATTGATGGCCGACTCCTCATTCAAGGCCAGAAAAATTTTTGAAAGCCGACGTGTTGTCGTCGCATCCCCTGACTATTTAGCATCGAAAGCAGCCCCGCTAACGCCGCAAGACCTTGCTCATCACAATTGCTTCAGTTTTAACTTCGCTCGCACCCTCAATGAATGGCCATTCCGAAATCCGGGATCATCAGAGGTTTATCGCATACCAATTACGGGCAATGCCCTGGTGAACAGTGGAATGGTCATCCGCAAACTCTGCCTTTCAGGAGCAGGTCTGGGAAGAGTGGGGCAGTTTCATGTGCAAGCCGATATTGACGCTGGCCGTCTCATTCCAGTGCTTGAGGACTTCAACGCAGAAGATATTGAACAGATACATGCCGTGTTTTTGGGGCACAACTATCTCGCTGCACGTATCCGTGCCTTTATAGATTTTCTTTCCGAGAATATACACACGAGCGGCTACTTACTTCGCTAAGATAGAGCCGTATTTTCTATAAGGTCAGGGATACAGGGTTCGGAGAGAGCAACCAGTTTCAGGTTTGGTGTGATGTGATGAAGCTTGCATAGCCGTCACCAATCGCTCTGCTAAGAAAGCCTGAATAATGATGGTAAGCTTTATCTTCTGGCGAAACGCGCCCAAAGATCGGCGTTTCAAAAACCCTCATCGGTATAAGAACCAGCGGCACTGATACAGGCGTTAGCTGTGCTCCCTGCCCCGCCCGCAAGGTCGTTAGAATCCCATACATTTCACCTGAAATACTGGGACGGGATAAAACCGCCATTCGATGCTGACCTGATGTGTTAGTCACCAGGTAAACATGGCCCGAGAGATGGGGAACGGAAACACGTCCATGTTGCGAGAACGACGTATCGATACGTTCCCGCTCTTCAAACTTTAAATGCGTATTTTCAGAATCCCAGCCAATATCAGTGCAGTAAGCAAAGATATCACTGCTCTTACCAAAGGAAGGGCGAAGCGTTAAAAATGTGCCTTCCAGCCAGGAGACCGCAGCACGCGAATATGCCCCTAAATCTTCATGAGCATGTGCCTGAGGGGGGATTATTATTGGCTTTTCCGTCTCTGGCTTATCACGCAGCTTCAGCCCCATAGCCTGCTCAAGCCGGATGATGGTCGCGAGCGTAAATGGGCGGTGTCCCGACAGAGCTTTTTCGAGCGTCGATAGGCTAATACGCGCCTCGTCTGCCAGTTGTTGACGGGAAATTCTGCGACGCGCTATCTCCTCTCGTACACGTTCAGCGACATGGCTGTTCATCTGATCGGGTAAAACAGCGTCTTGCTGAGACATGAAATCTTCCTGAATACGTACTTTCTTTCACAATTCCACACAACGGCGCAAGCGGCAAGGTGGTTTGCGGCAAACGGCGGATAAAACTTGGCAAAGCTTACGCTGGTGCCAAATCAGCGGAACAGCGAAGAATGCCTCCAGTTAAACGATCAATACAGGAGCGCATCATGTTGCCTGCCTACAGACACTTACACGCGAGCGAGAAATCAATGCGTCTGTCGCATTTCTGCAAAGCCATCTGGTTGATGAATATGCTGATATTGCCGATTGTGGCGGTTATTCTTTCACTTCTGAATATCGCCTCAGCCCGAGCAGAAAAGCCCGCATATCTGACACCGAATGCGGTGCAAAGCGGTAGCCTTCTGCTGCAAAGCAGTAAGGAGGGCCAGTATATTGAAGCACCTCGCCTTACAACAGATTACGACATTGATGTCAGCGGCCCGACAGCTCGCGCCCGTCTGAGCCAGATTTTTGAAAATCCGTCTGACGGCTGGGTAGAGGGGCTATATGTTTTTCCGTTGCCCGAAGATAGTGCGGTCTATTCTTTGAAAATGATTGTTGGTGACCGAATTATTGTCGCTGATATCAAGGAAAAGCAGGTAGCACGCGAAATTTACGAAAAAGCAAAGAGTGAAGGCAAAAAGGCAGCACTCATTGAGCAACAACGACCTAACATTTTCACCAATGCGGTTGCTAACCTCGGACCTCACGAGAAAGTCGTTGTACAAATCGAATATCAACAGCCTGTCCGCCTGAATGACGATCAGTTTTCCTTGCGCCTGCCACTTGTGGCTGCACCACGATACAATCCAGAAAACGTTGATCCCATTGAACAAACCGTCAACATTGATGGCGGCTGGGGGAATATTCAAACACAGCCAATCATTGGTCCTGATAATAGCCCTATCAAAACGTCGCTTATTATGCCGGGTGAAAAGCGCATGAACCTGGTCACAATCGGCATCAACCTTAAACCTGGCTTTGCTACAACTGAGATTAGTAGCCTTTATCATAAGATTCATATTGATCAGCAGAGCCCGCAGACGTCTAAAATCACTCTGGCTGGTGAAACCACAGCGGACCGTGATTTTGTGCTCGAATGGCGAGCCGCGAAGACAGATATGCCAAACGTCGGATTGTTTCGCGAAGGCGTTGGCGATGAAGACTATGTACTTGCATATGTAACTCCACCACATGCTGAACACGACACGGTTCAGTCGCGTGAGATCATCTTCGTGATCGATAATTCTGGTTCAATGGGCGGCACATCAATGAGGCAGGCCAAGACCAGCCTCCGCTATGCCCTTTCCAGACTTCACCCCAAAGATCGTTTCAACGTAATACGCTTTGACAACACACTCACCAAGTTCTTCGAGGATTCTGTCGATGCCACAGAGCAAAATATTGATGATGCCCGCCAGTATGTTGCCAGCCTCGAAGCTGTCGGCGGAACAGAAATGTTGCCCGCAATGCACGCGGCTTTTGATGACAGCCACAAGAAAGATGGTTTGCGCCAGATCGTGTTCCTGACGGATGGCGCAATCAGCAATGAACAGCAATTGCTTGATGTTATTGCATCGCGTCGCGACCGCTCACGTCTCTTCATGGTCGGCATCGGATCGGCCCCCAATACATATCTGATGAATAAAGCCTCTGAACTTGGTCGCGGTACGTTCACACATATCGGTTCGCCTGATGAGGTGGAGCAACGTATGCGTGAATTGTTTGATAAGCTGCAGAGCCCGGCTGTAACGAGTGTGACAGCGAAATTTTCAAAGGATGGCGCCAGCCAAACCCCTGGTATGCTTCCAGACATCTATCACGGCGAACCCCTCGTTATTGCTGCACGGTTAAAGCGTGCAACTGGGTCACTAACGATTGAAGGCAATGTAGGAAGCCGCCCCTGGACGATCACCTTGCCACTTGATGCGGCGAGCAATGCAGACGGTATTTCTAAGATATGGGCTCGGCGAAAAATCGATGATGCAGAAGTTGACATAAAACTGAACCGCTTATCACCGCGCGCAGCTGATGCACGTATCCTTAGTCTCGCATTGGAACATCATCTCGTAACACGGCTTACAAGTCTGGTAGCCGTAGATATGACGCCAGAACGTCCCTCAAATACCCCGCTTACCCGTGCAGAAATTCCACTCGAACTGCCAGCTGGATGGGACTTTGATTCTCTCTTTGGCATTCGTACTGAACAAAGCCCTGCGGATCACGCTGATGCCAGCGTTGAAAAAATACAGCTTCGCGAAAAAGCTGCCATCAGCGCGCCAAATCTTCCGGCACCAACAATGAGTTTGCCGCAGACTGCCACACCCGCAACCCTCAATATGCTTCAGGGCTTAGGCACTATTTTCATTGGGTTTTTGGCCTTTTGGTTCTCCCTTCGCAGAAAGAACGCACAATGAAGCTGATTATAGCTCAGAAACCCAAACCAACGGAGCGCGCTATGTTGCGCGCTTCCATAAAGCTCGTCTCGATTACCATAATGGTCTGCGGCCTCGTACTTTTCAGTCAAGGGCTCTGGATCCATGCAAAGGCCTATGCAGCACAAATTCTTCTTGAACGAGCTTTTTCACAGAGCATCAACTCTGGTGAGAAGGTCAAACCATGGCGTTGGGCTGATACCTGGCCGGTCGCACGTATCGAAGCGCCACGACTGGAAATGTCCGCTATTGCTTTGAGTGATGTGAGTGGACAAGCTCTGGCCTTTGGTCCCGGCCATTTACAAAATACCCCGCAGGCAGGAGATAGCGGAACCGCAGTCTATGCGGCGCATCGTGATACGCATTTTGCTTTTCTCAAAGATATTGAAAAAGGAGACCTTATCCGTGTTACGCGCAATGACGGAAAGACATATACTTATCGCACGACCCATATGACACTTACGCGCTGGGACGAGGCCCAGGTTGATATTCATGCAT
>Ga0308157_10007425_pt1 | contig 12767 bp, 14 predicted proteins | sample PhyBR1_FD_201035 | JGI IMG/M metagenome (GOLD analysis project Ga0308157, IMG submission 201035) | Phyllosphere microbial communities from UC Gill Tract Community Farm, Albany, California, United States - DLSLB.R1 | ecosystem: Host-associated > Plants > Phyllosphere > Unclassified | place: USA...
TTTCTTTACATCGTCGATGTAGGCCATCGGTGTTTTATAGCCAGCCTGACTATTGGTCCACAGTACGAATGCATCCTGCGCGATCATCGCGATCGGGGTCAGGTCTTTCCAGTTGAATGGCAGGTTGGTAGCAAGTGGGGTGGTGTAAATCGAGGAGGATGCGACGATGATTTTGTTTGGATCGCCTTTGGAAGCCTTCAGATCCAGCAAGCCTTCCGCACCGCTGGCGCCCGCCTTATTTTGCACAATGATGGGTTGCTTCATCAGGTTGTGCTTGGTGATGATGCCCTGGATAGAGCGCGCCATCTGGTCGGACGCACCGCCCGCGCTAAAAGGGACGACCAGTTCCACCGGTTTGGTCGGTTCCCATGCCAAAGCGCTGAGTGCACAGCACATGGTGCTCAGGAAAAGGCCGACTTTCATCGGCTGGCGTATAAAGTTTTTCTGCATGATGTTGTCTCCTGTAATTGGGTTGAAGCCCTTATTTGACGATCTACTGCGTGACGATCTACTCCATCAGTAGCGCACAACGATGCCCGCATCTGAATTCGTTTTCAGCCGTAAATGCCTTGCGTCTGACGCGCATTTCTCATTTCGGCGGTACTACCTGATCCTGAAAACACCAGATCACACATTTGCGATCTATGCATTTAGAATATTGAATACAATATACATTTGAGAAAAAATGTCAATTACTGGATGCGAGATGCGTAAATTTTTTTAGAAAAATTTTGTTCTGGCATCTTGGATCGCATTTTGAGTGCCAATTTGGGCGTGCCCTGTGGCAAATATTGTCATTTAGAAATCATTTTGAATTTATCGATAGAATCAGGAGCATCCAATGAAAGACGTGTCAGCCTTAAAACCACCTCCGTTTGCCCGTATCGGCGACCCGATCTCCCAGGTTAGTACGCCAGCACTGGTGCTGGACCTGGATGCTTTTGACGCGAATACCCAGCGCATGGCCGAACTCGCGCGCCGTCATGGTGTGGCTTTGAGGCCGCATGCGAAGGCGCATAAATCGACGGCGATTGCGCTGCGCCAGCTGGAGCTGGGTGCGGTTGGAGTGTGTTGCCAAAAGATGAGCGAGGCCTATCCTTTTGTGGCGAAAGGCGTGCTGAGTATCCATATCAGCAATGAATTCGTCGGTGCCGACAAAGTGGCGATGGCGGTAGAACTGGCGAACTATGTGCGACTAAGTGTGTGCGTCGATCATCCGGCACAAGTGGATGCCCTGGGCCAGGCGGCGACGCGAGCAGGTGTGGTGATCACCGTTTTACCGGAAGTGGATATCGGTCAGGGCAGATGTGGTGTAAAGGGTAATGATGCGTTGGCAGCGCTGGTTGATCGTATTTCCGCTTACGCCGGTTTGCGTTTCGGAGGCTTGCAGGCCTATCACGGCGGCATCCAGCATCTGGCGACCTGGGAGCAGCGCAAGGATGCAGCGGCAAATGCAGCCCATGCGACGGCGCAGTATGTACAATTCCTGGACGCCCGCGGGATTCGCTGCGATGTCATTACTGGCGGTGGTACCGGCACTGCGGAGTTTGATGTAAGCAGCGGCGTGTACACTGAAATCCAGCCGGGTTCTTATGTGTTCATGGATGGCGATTACGGTTCCAAGGATTGGATGGGTGGCTGGAAGCCGGCGCATAGCTTATACATTGCGAGTACTGTTATGAGTACCGCCAAACCTGGGCTGGCAGTCTGTGATGTAGGACTCAAGGGCGTCGCAGTGGACTCGGGTTTGCCAGTGTTGCGCCCGGGTGATCACGGTGGGAACTTGCAATACAAGGCAGCCAATGATGAGCACGGCATCTTGCAAATCGCAGCTGGTGACAGGCAGGACTACCTGGGCAGCAGGGTGTACCTCATCCCCGGCCATTGTGATCCGACAGCCAACCTGTACCAGCAATATGTCGGCTATAGGCGCGACGTAGTTGAGTGCATATGGGAGATCGATGCACGCGGGCTTAGTCAGTAAATCTGTTGTATTTCCTGATAGGGCTTGGCCGCAGTGCGCGGTATAGTACGGCTGCTGAACAGAAATACCCAATTAAGCATCATCAGCTTGCAAGCGTTCAGCGTTCAACCCTAGTCAGATTAGTTGTAATGAAAATAAATCATTGGATCAAACTCCTGCCGCTCCTCGCCATCCTCACCAGCCTGACTGCGTGCGGCACACTGCGCGCAATTGGCAACACCGAAGATGGCGCGGGAGCGGAAGCGATGAATGTCTGGAGTCGCTGGGTAGACTCGGATGGAGATATTGCCGCCGCGACGACCTGGGAGCGCAAGGTCAAGGACGGCGTGACGATAGCCGAAGTGGAGCAGGCGTTTACCAGTGTGGCTGCAGAAGACAATATCAAATCGGTAGGCGAATTCCATTTATCGAAAGAGTTGTCTTTGCGTAGCGGCAAGCCGGAAAAATTCCTCAAGGTGTATTCATACTGCAGTCCGATGATTGCGCGACAAATGGTGGATTTCAGTCCGCACATGGCTGCCTATATGCCTTGTCGCCTGACGGTGGTTGAGAGGGATGACGGTTTGTGGATCTATGCCCTGAACATGGACATGCTGATCAAAATGGGGCGCAAGTTGCCGCCCGAGTTGCGCAAATCGGTGATGCAGGTGCGCGATACCATGTGGAAAATGATGGAACGCGGGGCGTTGGGCGAATTCTGAACAACGCTATGCGAACCGGATTTGCTTTGGTAGTATTTGCGTATATAACTATATAATCAAGTTGCGATTGCCTGGTAGAACTTTGCTAAGCAGGCAACGCCGAGGAGACGATATGTTGGCTTACCACAGGATGTGCGGCTTGCTCTTGCTTGCTTTCGCGCTATTCGGTGTGCGTACAGCGGTCGCCGCAGATGACATTACTTTGCGGCCGATCAAGATTTCCCCGCATGTGTATTACTTCCAGGGTACGGCTGGCATGGCCAGTGTGGCCAACAAAGGTTTCATGTCGAACGCCGGCTTTGTTGTTACCAGGGACGGTGTTGTTGTATTTGATGCATTGGCAACCCCGGCACTGGGTGTAGCCATGCTCAAGGCGATCAAACGTATTACGCCGCTGCCGGTCAAGCGCGTCATCATCAGTCACTACCACGCGGATCACTTCTACGGCCTGCAAGTTTTCAAGGCGCAAGGTGCAGAAGTCTGGGCGCATGAAAATGGTCGTGCTGCTTTGAACTCTGACTTGACGCAGGAAAGACTAAAACAACGTCGTACCGACCTTGCACCATGGGTTAATGAAAAAACGCAATTGATACCGGCGGATCGCTGGCTGGATTTCAAGGATGGCAAGGTCATGCCGTTTGAAATGGGCGGCATACATTTCCGCATCATTGATTCCAGCGGTGCGCATTCGGCCGAAGACATCATGTTGTACGTAGAGGAAGATAAGGTCCTGTTTGCCGGAGATCTATTCTTTACCGGACGCATTCCTTTTGTCGGCGAAGCCAATAGCAAGGTATGGCTGGAAGCACTGGATCGGATGCTGGAAGTAAAGCCCGAGCTGGTGGTTCCTGGTCATGGCAAAATGTCCACGCAACCTATGCAGGACATGCAACTGACGCGTGATTACCTGATTTTCCTGCGCAAGAAAATGGGTGAAGCGGTGGCAGATATGGTGCCGTTTGACGAAGCGTATGCAAAGGTGGACTGGGCAGGGTTTGCGAAGTATCCTGCATTTGACCAGGCCAATCGTTTGAATGCGTATGGCACTTACATACTGATGGAAAAAGAAAGCCTCGATAAGCGCTAGGTCGCTACAGGCTAAAGCAGTAAAAAAGCAGTAAATAAACGGAGACGATCATGAAACTAATACGTACAACATTCCTGCTGCTATTCTGCGCGACCCTGGGCCTCGGAGTTGCCAACGCGGCTGATCGTGAAGAGAAAGTGGTGTATCACATCACCGATAGTGCGGTCGCGACACAAGCATTGAATAACATCCGTAATCACTTGAACGCTAGCCCGAAAGCCAAGATCGTGGTGGTAGCGCATGGTGCAGGTATCGATTTCCTGCTGGAAGGTGCCAAGAATAAGAACGGGAATCCGTATGACATCGCAGTGCAGGAATTATCAGACCGCGATCATGTTGAATTCCGCATCTGCAATAACACGCTGGAAACGCGCAAGATAGACAAAAAACAGGTCATACCGGAAGCCAAGATTGTGCCTTCTGGCGTAGCCGAAGTAGCACGCCTGCAGATACAAGAAGGCTACGCTTACCTCAAACCGTAATGCCGGATCCGGCTGTAAACGCAGCCGGTCCGGATTAAATAAATACCTAACTAAATCAGTGGACGTGTGTTGTGGATAAAACTTTTAACAAAGAAGACATGAGTGAGCTATTCGAAGAAGTGGCGAATTACTTTTCTTTGTTGTGCGAGCCCACACGTCTAAAAATCCTCTATGCAGTATGTAATGGCGAGCGCTCTGTGGGCGACATCGTCAATGAAGTGGAGTCGACACAGGCCAATGTGTCGCGTCAGATCAACATGCTGTACCGCGCAAAAATACTTGCGCGTCGCAAGGAGGGTACGCAGGTTTACTATCGCGTCGATGATGAAAAGACCGTCGATTTGTGCAAAGCAGTATGCGGACGTGTGGCAGCCCAGATAGGCATGCCATCGCCGGTAGTGCAATTGCCAGTCGTGGCGCCCAAGCGACGCGTCGCTAGCAGATAACAATAAAAAAATAAAAAAACGGTACATATTATCCGTATATGCGCATATAGTTATATAGGCACATAATTAAACAAAATTGCCGTAGGAGACAACGGATGACTAAGGATGCAATAAAAGCAGGCCGCTTACTGCGCGCGCCTGAAAATTTCCTGGACCCGGTCGTGGCCCAGGAAATTACAGCAAATGGTTTGAGCGAAGAGCGCAGGGGCTTCCTGCGTAAAAGTTTTCTCGCTGCGAGTGCGGCCATGGCAAGCGGAGTCACGTTTGCACAGGGTGGTGCAATCGGCGACGGCGACCCGAATATATTAAATCTCCCCGAACACTCGACCACGCTCGGCCAGGCCGTGGCGACCAATGGTTATGGGGTTCCCTCCAAATATGAAACCAATCTCTTACGCCGCGAGTCGCCGGGATTGACGCGCGTATCGGCGGCCTCTGTTTCGTTCGCGCCGCTGCAAGGCCTGTTCGGCATCATCACGCCCAGTGGCCTGCATTTCGAACGGCATCACCAGGGCTGGCATGACATAGACCCGAGCAAGCATCGCTTCATGATCAACGGCCTGGTAAAAAATCCTAAGGTCTACACCATGGATGACCTGATGCGTTTGCCTTCGGTCTCGCGCATGCACTTTATCGAATGCGGCGCGAATACAGCGATGGAGTGGGGCAACGTCGCAGTGCCTACTGTGCAGTACTCGCACGGAATGTTGAGCTGCTGTGAATTTACTGGTGTGCCGCTCTCGGTGCTGCTGGAAGATTGCGGCTACGACAAAAAGAACGGCAAATTCATTCTCGCTGAAGGTGCAGATGGCTCAAGTATGACGCGCACCATCAGCATGGATCGCGCACTTGATGATGTGATCGTCGCATGGGGTATGAACGGCGAAATGCTGCGTCCGGAAAACGGCTACCCGCTACGTCTGGTTGTGCCTGGCGTGCAGGGCGTGTCCTGGGTCAAGTGGCTGCGTCGCATCGAAGTCGGCGACAAGGAATATGGCACCAAGGATGAAGCCATTCACTACATCGATTCGATGCCGGATGGTATGTATCGCCAGTACACATCGATACAGGAATGCAAATCGGTGATCACCACACCGTCCGCAGGACAAATGCTGCTGGATAAAGGCTTTTACAACATCACGGGTCTCGCATGGTCGGGCCGCGGCAAGATCAAGCGGGTCGATGTCTCGGTCGATGGCGGCCGCAACTGGCGCACTGCGAGACTGGAAGGTCCGGTCAATACCAAGTGCCTGACGCGTTTTAACATCAACTGGGTCTGGGATGGTTCGCCAGTCGTATTGCAATCACGTGCGATAGATGAAACCGGTTATGTACAACCGAAGATAAATGAACTGCGCGCAGTACGTGGCACGCGTTCCATCTATCACAACAATGCAATCCAATCGTGGAAAGTCTCGGAATCAGGAGAGGTGTCGAATGTACAGGTTTACTAAAACTGTCGTCGCCCTGTTGCTGGCGACGAGTAGCACGATGGCGCTGGCTCAGGCTGCGTATACAAATATCGGACGTCCCGCGACCGCAAAGGAAATCGCGGCCTGGGACATTGATGTGCGTCCCGACTTCAAGGGCTTGCCGCCTGGTTCCGGCACGGTAGCAAAAGGCATGGCGGTATGGGAGGGCAAATGCGCCTCCTGCCACGGCACCTTTGGCGAATCGAATGAAGTCTTTACACCTATCGTCGGTGGTACCACCAAGGAAGATATCAAGACCGGCCATGTTGCTGCATTGTCGAACAACAAGCAGCCGCAACGCACCACCATCATGAAAGTGCCGACGGTATCGACTTTGTGGGATTACATCAATCGCGCGATGCCATGGACCGCGCCCAAATCGCTGACGACGGAAGAAGTCTATGCGGTGACGGCATACATCCTGAACATGGCCGAAATCCTGCCTGATGATTTCACCCTGTCGGACAAGAACATCGCCGAAGTACAGCAACTGATGCCGAACCGGAATGGCATGACGCGCAACCATGGCATGTGGGATATCAAAGGCAAGCCGGACGTAAAAAGTGTGGCCTGCATGAAGGATTGCAAAGTCAGTACGGATCTGCGTTCCACCTTGCCGGAGCCATCGCGTAACGCACACGGCAATATCCAGCTGCAAAACCGCACCTTCGGTGAAGTGCGTGGTGTAGACACCACCAAGCCAGCATCGACCAAGCCGATCTCGGCGATCAGCGCCGAGCAGAAGCTGGCGATGGCTGCACCTACTAAACCTGCGGCACCTGCCAAGGCAGATGGCCTGGCTTTGGCCAAGCAATACGCCTGCGTAGCCTGTCACGGCGTCAGCAGCAAACTTATTGGACCGGGCTTCAATGAGATTGCAGCGAAGTACAAGGGCGATGCAAACGCATCAGCAGCGCTGACAGGAAAAATCAAAAATGGCAGCAATGGTGCATGGGGTCCTATCCCCATGCCAGCGCAGGCGCACGTTAAAGATGAAGACATCAAGACGCTGGTGGGCTGGATACTCGACGGAGCTAAATAAAGCTGTTGAAAAATTGCAGGAAAAGATGATCTGCAGGATGTGTAGTACGAAGTTGGATTAATCAAAACTAAAACGAGGAGATGTACATGTACAAACTGGTAAGCGCTATGACCCTGGCATTGTTTTCATTGAGCGTGTCGGCTGCCGAACATCAAGTGAAGATGGTTAACAACGGCAAAGACGGCATGATGTCATTCGAGCCTACCTTCCTGAAAGCTGAAAAAGGCGACACCGTTAAATTCATCAAAGCTGATGCGGCGCACAATAGTGCATCCGTGCTGGTTCCTGCCGGTGCGAAAGAGTGGAAGGGCAAGATGGATGAAGAAATTATTGTGCCGCTGACTCAGGATGGCGTGTATGTTTATGTTTGCGATCCACATAAAACCATGGGCATGGCAGGTGTGATCCAGGTCGGCAAACCAACAAACCTGGATAGCGCCAAGGCCGAAGCCGACAAACTGTCCAAGAGCTTCGTCATGAACAAGGATCGTTTGACCAAAGCACTGGCACAAGTGAAGTAAGTACGAATGTCATCCGGCGATGGCATCAATTTTTACGAGAGGAGAATCTAATGAATGAGAAACGACGTGACGCGTTGCGTATTGCAACGGTACTCGGACTGGCAATTACTGCAGGCATACTGAAGCCTACGGATGTACTGGCTGCTGACTGGAAATCCAGCGGCTTTGACGCGAAATCATTGCAGGAAGCATTGGCTGCATTGGGCGCAGATAAAGCGGCCATCAGTACCGACATCGCAGTTAACGGTCCTGATATTGCAGAAAACGGCGCGGTCGTTCCGGTCTCGGTTTCCAGCAATGTACCGAATACCGAATTCATGGCCATCCTGGTAGAGAAAAACCCGACACCATTGTCCGCCACCATGACGCTGCCAGCCGGCACCGAAGCCAACGTCAGCACGCGCGTCAAGATGGGCGGTACCTCGAACGTGCATGCACTGGTCAAGGCAAATGGCAAGTGGCTGATCGCAAGCAAAGAGATCAAGGTCACACTCGGTGGTTGCGGCGGTTAATTACGAAGGTAATTGCCACCGGATATTACTGAACGAGCTGTTTATCTATACCAATTTTTGAGGAAACTATCATGGGAAACCCGATGCGCATACGCGCGAATGCAACTGGCGACGTCGTCGAAGTGAAAGTCTTGATGCGTCATGACATGGAAACCGGTCAACGCAAGGATGCATCCGGCAAAGCGGTACCGGCACATTTCATACAAACACTGACGGCCAAGTGCAACGACAAGGTTGTGCTCGATATGATGATGGGCACATCGATTTCAAAAGATCCGTTCCTGTCGTTCAAATTCAAGGGCGGCGCCAAGGGCGACAAGATCACCATCACCTGGAAAGACAACACTGGTGACAGCCGTACTGATGAAGCAGCAGTTTCCTGATGCAGGGTGTTTGTACCTAAGCAAGTGCAGCATACGCAAGCAAACGGGAGCGGAAGTACCCGAGTGACATGAATGTGGCGCTAGACCGCATCCACTTAAATTTGAGGAGGGCGTAATGAGACAGAGAAGCTTGTATCTATTTGCAGCGGTCGCGATTAGCGCAACTGCATCTGTAATGGCGCAATCGACTACAGATGAGATTGCCAAGTATCGCCAGCTACTGGCTGATGGTAATCCCGCTGAATTATGGGAAATGCGCGGTGAGGAATTATGGCGCACCAAGGCCGGTCCGAAAAATGTCAGCCTGGAACAATGCGATCTGGGTAAAGGCGCTGGCGTGGTGAAAGGTGCTTATGCCGAATTGCCGCGTTACTTCAAGGACGTCAACAAGGTCATGGATCTGGAACAACGGTTGATTTATTGCCGTATGAACCTGCAGGGCCTGACACGTGAGCAGGCAGTGAAGATGCCGTTTGGTTCGACCGGGAAGCCATCCGATATCGAACCGATGGTGGCGTACATCACTTCCGAATCGCGCGGCATGAAAATGTCCGTATCAACTGCCCATCCGGAAGAAAAGCGGGCCTATGAAATCGGCAAGAAGATATTCTTCTATCGCGCCGGTTCGCATGACTTTGCCTGTGCTACCTGCCATGCGGTGGATAACCAGCGCATCCGTTTGCAAGACCTCCCCAATTTGCTGAACAAGAGCAACGCGCAGGCAGCTTACGGCACCTGGCCTGCTTACCGCGTCTCGCAAGGCGAAGTGCGTACCATGCAGCATCGCCTCAACGATTGCTTCCGTCAGCAACGCTTCCCGGAACCGCTATACGGCTCTGACGTCATTACGGCAGTCACGATGTTCCTAGCCAAGAGCGCAGACGGTGGTGTCTATAACGGTCCGGCACTGAAACGATAGGGAGGCGATATGAAAAAAAGAATAGGTATCCTGATAGCGTCAGTCGTCACCATCGCAGGTTGTGCCACGGTGGCAGCGGATAGTGACTATGGCAAGGAAGCCATGGCCATGTTGAAGGCTGACTTCAAATCCAAAGGTCCGGCTACGATGGAGCGCTTGCTGAATCAGGATGAAGCGCAGCAATTGTGTAGTGAATATCCGACCGATGTCCCCAAGGACAAGGCTGCAGCACTGGAAGCTTCGCAGCTCAAGCAAGTGAAGTATCCGGCTGATGGCAAGTATCTGGGGGACTGGAAGGAAGGCGAAAAGATCGCGCAGAACGGTCGCGGCATGCAATCGTCCGATGCAGTTGGTAGCGTCAACGGCGGCAACTGCTACGCCTGTCATCAAATCAGCAAGGCAGAGATTTCCTTCGGCAATATCGGCCCTTCCCTTTATCAGTACGGGAAGATCCGTGGCCAGAGTGAAGACATGCTGAAGTACACCTGGGCCAAGATCTACAACGCACAGGCGTTCACCGCATGCTCCAACATGCCACGCTTCGGTCATAACGGCATCCTGCAAGAGAAGCAAATCAAGGATGTCATGGCCCTGTTGCTGGATCCGGCTTCGCCTGTCAACAAGTAAGCAATCAGAAAATCAAAGCGCAGTACTACATGCTGCGCTTTGATTGCCATCACCTTATCGCAGTGCTTGCATGAGCTGGTGGGCGAGCTCATCTATCGAATAACTACTGGATAGTCGTCTACAGAACAATCAGAGGAAAAAATGGGTTTGAATCGTCGTGAGTTCATTCAAGTCATGGGTATCGCAGCTGCAGGCGGTATGTTGCTGGATTCCAAAGGCGCACTGGCGGCACCTTCCGCCGGTAAGCTGTATGACGTGCCGCGTTTCGGCAATGTCCATTTCCTGCACTTCACCGATTGCCATGCACAGCTGAAGCCTATCTATTTCCGCGAACCGAATGTCAATCTGGGCATAGGCGACGCGGTGGGCCGCATGCCGCATCTGGTCGGCGAGAAATTGCTGAAGGAAGTGGGCGTCAAACCAAATACACCGGAAGCTTATGCTTTCAGTTATCTGAATTTTGAAAAAGCTGCGCAGACCTACGGCAAGGTTGGCGGCTTTGCGCATTTATCGACATTGGTTAAACGCATGAAAGCCAGCCGTCCTGGCGCTTTGCTGCTGGATGGCGGCGACACCTGGCAGGGTTCAGCGACGGCGCTGTGGACCAATGGCCAGGATATGGTTGACGCTTGCCTGGCATTGGGTGTCGATGTCATGACTGCGCACTGGGAAATGACCCTGGGCGACAAGCGCGTGAAAGAAATCGTTGAAAAAGATTTCAAGGGAAAAGTTGATTTCGTCGCGCAAAATATCAAGACCACCGATTTCGGCGATCCTGTATTTCCACCCTACGTACTGAAAGAAATGAATGGCGTGCAGATCGCCGTCATTGGACAGGCCTTCCCGTACACGCCTATCGCCAACCCGCGTTATATGGTGCCGGAATGGAGCTTCGGCATCCAGGAAGAGAACATGCAAAAGATGGTCGACGAGGCGCGCAGCAAGGGCGCGAAAGTCGTGGTCGTGCTTTCGCATAACGGTATGGATGTAGACTTAAAAATGGCGTCGCGCGTACGTGGCATAGACGCCATCATGGGCGGTCATACGCACGACGGTATGCCAGCGCCGGTCATCGTCAGCAATCCTGGCGGCAAGACCCTCGTCACCAATGCCGGCAGCAACAGCAAATTCCTCGGCGTGCTCGACTTTGACGTGCGTGGTGGCAAAGTGCAGGGATATAAATATCGCTTGCTGCCGGTGTTCTCCAACTTCCTGCCTGCGGACAAGGAAATGGATGCATTAATCACCAAGATACGTGCACCGTATGATGCCAAGCTGAATGAGCGCCTGGCAATGACGGAGGGTACTTTATATCGTCGTGGTAATTTCAACGGCACCTTCGATCAACTGATCGTCGATGCGCTGATGGACGTCAAAGGTGCGGACATCGCATTCTCTCCCGGCTTCCGTTGGGGGACATCCTTGTTGCCTGACAGTCCTATCCTGATGGAACACCTGATGGACCAGACCGCGACGACCTACTCATATAGCACGCTGACTGACATGAGTGGCGCGACGATTAAAACTATCCTGGAAGACGTAGCCGACAACCTGTTCAATCCCGATCCTTACTACCAACAAGGTGGCGACATGGTGCGTGTCGGTGGTATGAGTTACACGATAGCGCCGAAGGAAAAAATGGGTGCGCGTATCCAGGACATGCGCCTGGACGGCAAACTGATCGATGCCAGCAAGACCTACAAGGTTGCTGGTTGGGCGCCGGTTGCTGAAGGTGCGTCCGGCGAACCAGTATGGGATGTTGTGGCGCAGTGGTTGCGCACTAATAAGGTCGTTACACCACGCAAGCTGAATACACCACGGATACTGGGCATGGATGGCAATCCGGGTATCGCGAGTTAAATCGCCTCAGCTGATGAACATGAAAAAACTGATCGCTGGACTGATACTGATCACGACTTGTGCGTTTGCATCGGCTTACGACGCAACGCAAGTGCCGGATATCAAAAAGACCAAAGCGGGGCTATACCTGGATGCGAAGGAAGCCTACGCGCTCAAGCAACAGCTGGGGAGCAAGGCTTATTTTGTTGACGTGCGCACGCGTGGGGAAATTACCTATGTCGGTATGCCGACCATTGCTGATGCCAGCATCCCTTACGTGGAACATCCGGATGATGCACCATGGGATGACAAGAATGGACGTTTCAAGCTGGACGTCAACAGTGATTTCGGACCAGAGCTGGCGCGGCGTATGAGTGCTGCAGGCCTGGATAGAAACGATACTGTGATCCTGATTTGTCGTTCTGGTGATCGCAGTTCTCGTGCAGCCAACCTGTTGACTGATCTCGGCTATACCAAGGTCTACTCGGTGGTTGATGGCTTTGAAGGTGATCTTGTAAAAACTGGGCCACAGGCCGGGCAGCGCGCAGTGAATGGCTGGAAGAATGCAGGGCTGCCATGGAGCTATAAGCTGGATAAGAGTAAATTGTATTTTCCGAAGTACTGAAGTCGCTGCGTGTTTATGACGCGCAGCTTTGCATACTAGGTGTGTAGCATGATTAAGCGCCTGACTCTATTTGTAATACGCAGTCTGCTGCTGTTCATGACAGTGGCTGCTGTGGCACATGCAGACG
>Ga0308157_10007426_pt1 | contig 12766 bp, 17 predicted proteins | sample PhyBR1_FD_201035 | JGI IMG/M metagenome (GOLD analysis project Ga0308157, IMG submission 201035) | Phyllosphere microbial communities from UC Gill Tract Community Farm, Albany, California, United States - DLSLB.R1 | ecosystem: Host-associated > Plants > Phyllosphere > Unclassified | place: USA...
AAGCTGGGGGAATTTGTCAAACCTGCCGTAATCCGCGTAGAATGCGGTGATCGCGGGTGTAGCTCAATGGTAGAGCAGAAGCTTCCCAAGCTTACGACGAGGGTTCGATTCCCTTCACCCGCTCCAATAGAGACACCCTAAGATTCTTTGTCGGTGCTCCACAAAACCTGATCTCGCTCCACAAAACTAGTCCAATCACTGCATCCTTGATGTAGAGAAACATCGTTCGTCTGTCACTTTTGACAACGTTACGGTATCATCTGCTACATCTGGTCATGGGTCACGGCCCCAACTGTGCAATCAGGCACAAATCTTCAGGCGGAATTTCGTCGTCGAGTAGGTAGGAGTTTTCATGTCATCCGTAGAAGTCACTATGATTCAAACCAGCTTGCTGGACTTTGACCCAGAAAATCCTCGCTTTTACAGGCTAAACAATCAGAGCGATGTCAGCGTTGTAGTTGAAGAGATGTTAGACGATGAAAGCGTTCAAGATCTCATGCTATCGATTGGCCAAAAAGGTTACTTCCCAGGGGAGCCACTGCTAACGGTTCAAAAGCCGGATGGAAGATTCATAGTTGTTGAAGGCAATCGACGTTTGGCTGCGGTAAAATTACTCAATGGTCAATTAGTCCCTCCTACAAAAAGAGCAAATAGTGTTAAGGAAATTCGAGATGAAGTCGTTGAGCCCGCTCCTATAGAGCTTCCATGTTTGAATTATCCACAACGTCGTGATGTGCTCCGGTATTTAGGTTATCGCCATATCACCGGAATCCGTGAATGGGACTCTCTTTCAAAAGCAAAATATCTAGCAGAACTACGTCGGGAATTTTATTCTAAGCAAAATTTTACAGCGCAGATGCGTAGTCTTGCTAAAGATATTGGCAGTCGGACTGATTATGTCGCACAACTTTTGACGGCGTTAGGGTTATACGAGAAAGCAGAATCGAAAAAGTTTTTTGGGTTACCCCTAACTCCCAAAGACGTAGAATTTTCTTATATAACAACGGCGTTAGGTTATAGAAAAATTTGGGAGTGGCTTGGATTAGAGGCGCGAACAGACATCAATATGCCGGGTTTGGAGGAGGATAATCTTAAACTCATTTTCGGATGGATGTTCTCTAAAGATCAGCAAGGCCGAACTATTCTTGGTGAGTCGAGAAATCTCGATCAGCTTGCAGCAGTTGTTGCTAGTGATTCTGCGAGAGAGGTATTAATTGAAACAAAAAAGCTAGCTGACGCTTATTTGTACACTGACGGTCCTGAATTCGCACTGCAGCAGGCATTTGAACAAGCGAGTGAACGAGTGTCGGTAGTTTGGAACATGCTTCCGAAAACTGAAACTCTAACAAACGTGCATCTATCACTGGCAGAGAAACTGTTTGAGGATGCCAGATCCATACGCACTGCTGTTCGAGATAAACTAGAGGATTAGCGTGTTAGATTCTTTGGATACACCACCGTCAGGAAATGACGTTTTCATTTGGACTGACTATCTCGAACTACGAGCATTAACAAGCGCAGATTCGTGCTTTTCTCGTGGTGATCTCGCTAGTGTCGAAGGAAGAAGTAAAGATCTAGGGCGGGGGTTTAAGGTCGAATCGCAGTGGAGAGCTGTTGCTGACTTCGCAGGCGTGCGCCTAAACGATTTTGGAAAAAACTATCCGTTTGCAGTTTCTGCAGATGGAGATACTTTGGAAGTTCATTTCGATAACGAGCCAGGCAAGCGAATGTATCTAGGACTTCTATTGGCAGCTTGTATGCGAAACATCAAAAATTCTCATAGAGGAGTAGTTGCAAGAGCCTTCGAAGAGGCATGTTTTAACGTGTTCGAAAAACTTATGCCTGAGGGAAGTACGGTGCGGGCAACATGGGCTAATGGCGGCCCAGAGGCACCCTATGTTGGAACGTTGTACGACAAGATGGTTCAAATAGCCCGTGATTTAAGGTGTACGCCAAACTTTGAGCCACACGATTTTAAGCCGAGCGACAGTGGCGACGGAGGTATAGATTTGATCGCTTGGCACGATATGTCGGACACTAGAGAGGGGTTGCCGATCGCAGCAGGTCAAGTGGGGTGTTCACGTGAAGAGTGGCGTAGTAAGCAGTGCGAAGCATCTTGGCTAGCAAAACACAGTAGACATTTTCCTTTGATGCATGGTTGGGCTACGTATTACTTCATGCCTTTGGATCTTCGTGAAGCGGATGGCAGGTGGGCATATAAGAGCGACATTGGCTCAGCTATCATTGTAGATAGGTTACGAATTCTAAGACTTGTAGAAAGGTATGACCTGCTGAGCACTATGCCGAATATGCCTTTTATTGATGAAGCTCTTGCATACCGAGTAATTTAATCCCAGATGTCTGGTAAATTTCTTGCAACTGCAGTGAAAAGCGGGGGAGGCACTGCATTTCCTATAACTGTGTAACGCATATCCAAACTTCCGGTAGTTGAATCAGGGAAGATGAGATCGCCAAATCCCTGGAGGCGTGCTGCTTCGCGATAACTAAAGCGCCGTGCGGGTTCATCTGACGAAAATTTCCAAACGTTATGTTCGAGTTTTACTAACGCTGGACTTGACGGATGCAAAGGCATATGACGAGGGTTGGCAACAATAGTTTTAGAGGTTTCATGCCATGCCTTTCGCCGATCTCGCGACATATAATACCAATGAAATTCCCGATTATAGAAATCCCCTGTTGGCCAAGCCGGCATATCACCGATCGCATCACGAATTGTGATATACGGATTTTCTCTATCTACCCCATGAGTCGGTTTTGGAAATTCATATCTCACACCTAAATCGCCCCTAATTCCTACCAAGAATACTCGTTTGCGTTCTTGAGCTACGCCGAAATCAGCAGCATTCAAGACTTGGTAGTCAACTTTATAGCCTGCAGCGCGAAATACTCGAATTTGATGGTCGAGAAGATGCTTATAGTTCTGCCGAACCATACCGGAAACATTTTCTACAATAAACGCTTTGGGCCGCATTGTTCTTAAAGCCCGGGCGAATTCTAGGTAGAGTGTATTTATTTTTCGATCTGCTTCTCGGACTCCGCCTTGGCTAAAGCCTTGACACGGATAACATCCAACAAGCAATTCGGCGTCAGGAAAGTTTCTTACTTTACTCACGTCGCCTAATACATAATCCGTTGCAGGATGATTGGCTAGATAAACATCCCGGGCATACGGTAGTATGTCATTTGCCATCAAGACATCGAAACCGCACTCGATAATTCCCGAATCTGATCCACCACTACCTGAAAAAAGAGAGACTGCTGTGGGCATTTTTTTCCTAAGTTTTTCCCGTGATTATACTTGGAAGGCACGGATCGGAGTGTGTTGACCTGAACAAACTGAATGATTGCTTCTAGTCTACTTAGTTGGTGTGACAATTTTTCCGCGACGAAGGTAGTGGCGTTGTGTGGTTCGGACACTATCGTGCCCAAGCAGGTCACGCGCGGCTTCTTCTCCCCGACCATCAGCAGTATCGTCAGCTGCTTTTGCTCGCAGATCATAGAAACGAAATTCCTTGATTGCTTTGGCCAGTCCTGGGGTCTTCTCTGCAGCTGCCTTCTTGGCCTTGTCGAACTGTGATCGCAGCGTCGGCGCTGTAAGCCGTTTTCCATGCTCATTAACCAGAAGAGCGGCAGTCACAACCTTGTGGCCGGCCTTACGCCCCTCAACGCGCGTTAGTAGCGTGGCCAGCTCACCGACCAGTTTGATGCGGAGCGGTTGCTTAGTCTTCTCCTGGGTAACGATGAGATGGCCGTCTACCATGTCATGTACGGTCATTTTCAGCGCATCTGCCGGTCGCTGCCCAGTGAGGTAAGCGAGATCCATCGCATCCTGCAATGGCGCGCTTGCGCTGGCCCAGACAGCCTTGTACACCACATCGCTGATGTACACAGTTCGCTTCTTGAGCGTGTAGCCTTGGATACCTCCGCAAGGGTTTGGCAGATCCGTGTAGCCCCAGCCGCGCGCATGGTTCCACATTGTGGAGAACACGCGCTTGCATCGGTTCGCTGTAGTCGGCTTGTCCGCATGATCTTCTAGAAAATTCTTGATGTGCATTGGTTTGATCTGGCTGAGAGGCGCGGTCGAGAACGACTCGAGCAGGTGCTTGATGTCTGACCTGTACATCCGTGCTGAGCTCTCCGCTAGTTTTGGGACGGCATCGACTAGGTAGCGCTTCTCAAGATCGGCAAACGTTGCGCCAGTGCTCGGATTAACGACAATGTTTAACTCCGCGTACTTCTTCAACGCCAGAATGTAGTCAGCACCAAGCCCGATTTCTTTCCGCTTTCCGTCGGGCCCCTTCTTGTACATGTAGAAATAGACCTTGCCACTGCGCTGCACCCGGGGATGCATATGCGGTGGCATGTTTAAATTACGCGTGTTTTTTCTGCCCATCATCCCGCCTTGGCATTACCCATTTATTCTCGAGGGGTGCTTCCCTACGGCCTTCAACAGCGGCGATAGTGACAACAGGCTCCCCAATTGCATTCACCCAAAACGGCAGGCCCATTGTTCGCAGTGCGTCGATCTGCTTTGTCTTCCGCCGACGGCCCGTTAGTCTAACGACTGCGTCAGTTGTTAGGAACGTATCCATTCTGCGTGTCCTTATTTGCTGTCGCTGGAGTGTTCCATCGCGTGATGAACATCGATGGCGACATTGCGGCCGAGCGGTTTGCAGCATTCGCACTTGATCGCAGTACCCACTGTGATCTGCTCGTTGGTGACGGCGCCAACGGCTGGGTGTGTGGCATCATGCTTGAGCAGGGCGGCGCGATACTGCGCCATCGTCTGGAACGCTACGCCGAACGAGTCGTCTGCGATCAGGTCTCGCAGTGATCGCGGCGCCGCGTCGGTTGTTTGGTTTGTCATGCTGTCTTCCCTTCTTGAGCTACGTGTAGAATTTTTATCTGGCTGCTTTCGATGGCGCCCGGCTTGCCGGCCAGGTAGACCGTCATCGAGATGCGCCCGCCGTTGCGGTTCGCTGTTAGGCACGTGATGAATTGGTTGAGGCCTTCGTAGACCACTGGCCGGCAGCAGTGCATCGACTTGAGCAGCAGCACGTGGTGCCGGTACGCCTCGACGTCGTTCGGCACGTCCTGGTTGTTCGGTACCGGGCCGGTCACGCTGCCTCCAACATCGCGATGATGACGTCGCGCGCGGCCGGAGGGCAAACGGCATTGCCCAGCATATGCACTGCGTCCTCGTGCTTTTCCGGCAGGATGTAGGTGTCAGGGAAGCCCATCGCGGCGCGGCACTCGTATTTCGAGAACATGCGCATGTGATCACCGTCAACGATCGCGTGCCGGTCCTTGGTGGTGATCGTGCCGACCGGGCGCTCGATTGATCGCCCACCCCTCGTGTTGCCGTAGTAGCTGCTGATGAAGCGGTCACCATGCACGGCGCGTCCGGCGGCGATCCGGGCCAGCGTGTTGGCGGCGCGGCCCGGCTTCTCGATTGGCTGCCAGGCGCCGGCGTCGAAGTCGATGAAGGTGCTGGACGGGACGTGTGTGCGCTTATCTAGGCTGATCATTAGGGGATGCGCGGCGCGGGCGGCCACGATGAACAGGCGCTCGCGGTGCTGCGGCGTGCCGTGGTCGGCCGCGTCGACGATCATCGGTGTCAATGCATAGCCCAGCGCATCCATGGCGGCGCACCAGGCCGGGTACAACGCCCAGCGCGTGAACTCGGGCACGTTCTCTATGACGGCAAATGCCGGGCGGTGGTACTCGGCGGCCGACACGACGGCCCAAGCGGTCGAGCGGCTGGCGTCGTGCTGAGGGTTCCCGTTGGCCTTGCCGCGCGCCTTGCTGTGTCCTTGGCAACAAGGCGATGCAAGTAGAATGTCATGTGCAGGCACGTCGCGCCAGTTGGCCTGCTGTAGATCTTGGCACAGGTGCTCGGTACCAGGATGATTTCGAGAGTGGATGGCTACGGCAGCAGCCCAATGGTTTGCTGCCCAGACCACATCAATTCCCGCCATGCTCGCGCCGGTGCTAAATCCGCCCGCGCCTGCGAAGAGGTCAATCGCTTTCATGCTGCCTCCTTTCCTCGGTCGGCGGCATTGCGCACGCATGCCGCGCACGCCGCGCATGCGCTGTACTGCGTCAGCTGCTTGGCCGTGACGACCTTGCCGCATGCGCACCGGCGGCGGCGCAGCGAGACAGGCGGCGTCGCTGCCGTGCGCTCGCGGTAAAGGTCGGAGCTGATCCTGCTCGGGGTTCCCCAGCTGCTCATACGTTTATCTCTCATTCGTTGGTTGGCCCTTGGCCACTGTGAAGAACGTCTCCACCTCGGTCACCGCCTTGTTGAACCGTTGCACGGCCAGGCGATGCAGCGCCGCGTCGATATCGGCAATGTTTTGGCGTAGCACCGTTGCTTCCTCGGACTCCACGGTGATGTGGTGCGACTGTTCATAGCGGTCGCAGATGGTGTTCATAACGTTGGTGCCGCGATCAAGCAGGGCAGGGGGCATGCCGGCGCGGTTGAGCGAGGCCAGCATCTTCGACAGCGTGTTGTAGGCGTCAATGCTCGGGTGCTCGATCAACGACTCACCCGCCATACGGATCTGCAGGGCCAGCCGGTCGCGCGTCTCGGTGACCATCGGCACGTTGGCTTTGGGTTGGAAGAAGACAGGGCGGTGGTAGTGGTGCATGGCGGACTTGTCGGGATGTATAGGGAGTGCACGATTACGCCGCCCCCGCGTGCTGCAGGTCGTTGACTGGAACGCGCCACGACGCGCCGTCGAGAGTGCCAATGACGCGCACGAAGGCGATGCGGGCACCGTTGCCGATGTCCGTGAGAATCTCGGCGACGGTGCCTTGCTGCGGGCCGACTTCGCTGTCGAACTTGACAGGCGAGCCGGGGCCAATGGTCTTGCGATTCATGATGGTCCTTTAGGTGGTGGTGGAATGGGTTGCGGCGGCTGCGAGCACCGACAGAAGGTCGTTGCTGTATTCGGCCATCGCGGGCACTTCGAAAATGATGGCGAAGCCTTGTGCTACGTCTGGCGGCCGGGCCCCTGGATAGGCCGTCATCGTGCTGTTGGCAACAAGCCAGGCCAGCATCTGTTTGTCAGTCACCTTGGCCGTGCCGGCCAGCGCCTTCGGCGTGACCTTGTCCTTGCCTTCAGCCTTGGCTCGCTCGACCCGGTCGCGAATGACGGCTCCGGCGCGGGCGCCGTGCGTTTTGACCATCTTGAGAGCAGCCGTGCCTGAAAGATGGCCAGCGTTCACCGCCTGGTGTACGTCGCTGTCCGCCTCGGCCAACTGGATCATGTCTTTGACGTGCTGAACGGACTTGCCGCAACGGTTTGCGATCTGCGGTTCGGTCCAGCCGAAGCCGATCAGCTTGCGATACTGGACGCCGAGCTGTAGCGGCGTGAGCGCCAGTCCGGATGCGCTGTTGAGCATGTGCGCGACGCGGTCTGCATCGTTGCCACGGAAGTGGCGACAGTCCAGTGCCTTGATCTCGAAGCCCTCGGCGATCGCTTTAAGCGCGGCGGCGTGGCGGTGGTGGCCGTCAACGATCAGGATGTGACCGTCGTCCACGCGTACCTCGAGCGCCGGAAACGTGGCGCCATTGCGCATGGCCAGCGACATCTCGGCTACATGGTCCAGGTTCAGCGGGCGGGCATTGAAGCCTTCCTCGGTCTCCAAAAGGTGTGGGGCGACGGCAAACGAGGTCACCTTCGACACGTCGTCGCCGTGAATCTTCTTTTCGGCGGCGACCTTAAGTGAGACGAAGGCATTGTTCGGGGGCTGGCTGTTCGGTGTAGTCATCGGGTGGTCAATCGTGGTCGTTGGCCTGCAGCTTCTTCACATCTATCCGCGCGCGGCGCTGCATATGCCGGCGGGCGAGAGCCTCCAAGATGATCTTGAGGGCCGGGTGTTCGAGCATCTCGTCCAGTCGGGCGTCCGTGTGAAGCGCGCGGTGCGCAATTTCGAGGGACGCCCGGTCTGGCGAGATGCGTTGCATGGTCAGCTCTTGGGCATCCGGTGGTGGCGTGCCAGACGAGCGGCTAAGAGGCGTGGCTTGCCGAGGAAGCGGTAGTAGCGGTAGAGGGACAGGAAGCCCATGACTACCCCCAAAACCGCGCCGGAGCGGGCATCGGAATCGGATTGAGTAGCGGTGCGGTGCACAGACGGGTCGGGGGCATGTCGAACAGGCCCCAGATCATCGCGTCGAGCTCGTGGTCGCCGAGCGACTCCATGCTGCCGGACAGGCGCGCGACGAATGCAGTGACGCGCAGCTCGGCGTCGGTTGGCGCGTCTGCGCTTGCCTGGGCGACGCAGTTAGAAATGGCGGTGCGGATGGCGGCGACGGTAATCATCAGCCTGCTTTGGTCATGACGGTGATACCGCAAGGGACGTCCGCAAATTTAGTTGCAGCGTCTTCGAAGGCGTCAGCTGACGATGCGGCAATCGCACTGAACACGTGCGCGGTGCCGGCAGTACGGACGGTGACTTGGTAGGTGTTCATGTGCGCTCCCTGTAGAAGAGAGCGCATTATTACATACGTATTTTAATACCTCAATACATTAGTAATAAAATTCCGCGAAAAAAAGCCGCATCAGTGCGGCTTGTCTTGGTCAGGTCAGGTCAGAGAGTTATCTCGTTTTACTTTGGCTTCCGTGCAAACATCATCGATCAGTGCACGGATGTGTTGTTTTTTCGGAAGCTGCCGAGCGAACACGACGCCCTCACGGTCTCTCATTTCAAGGTAGCGGACCTTGCAATTTACGACTGCTGTGTACGGTGTTCGATCTGCACCCTTCGGGCCACCTGTGAAGAGTGGGAATGATCGCAAGTCGGCATTCGCACGTAGTTCAGAGGGAAGATAGCAAAAATGCTTCCGGGTGTTGGGCTCCTCGCGGCACGATAACGTTGCTGCGATGGCGGGGACTGTGACCGAGACAGCTATAAGAGATAGCGACTTGAGAAATAGTTTCATTAGATTTGGTCGGTCTCTCTGCGAACTACTTTCCCTACGATAATGCATTCCTTTCCACGGCAGAGGCGACGGGTGTATTTCGGCAACGGATTGTCAGAGCTAAGATACCACTGTCCACTTTCACGGATTAGCCTCTTTATTACTGGCTCTCCCTCGTAGTTGACCGCGTAGACCTCACCATTTACTAGTGAGGTGTCGGCTGTATTTACGATCACCAAGTCGCCAGCAACTAGGTTGGGTTCCATGCTCTCACCCTTGATTTCAATTGCCAAGAGGTTCCGCGGGTTAAGGTTCTTTTTTTCCAGCCAACGGGTGGGCACATCCCACATCCCTCCGTCCTGGTCGTCCAGCTCAACTTGGAAGCCGGTAACTCCAGCGGACAACTTGATATTCGCTACCTTTGGAATCCTTGTGCGAGATGGATGATCCGGCCCATTGGCTGGGATAGGCAGTGCTCCAGGCAAAAGGGCGACTGACGCTGTGTCTGGCTGTTCATCATTGAAGGGCGCGCCTCTCCCATCTGCAAGCCAGTCTGGCGCCACCCCTAACGCCATGGCGAGCTTAGTGAGACTTCTTGAAGTCTTTGTCCGTCCCGACTCAAGATGCGCAATGCTCCCTTGGGTTACACCCGTCTTGGTGGCCAGATCTTGTTGAGTGAAATCAGACCCGTCACGTGCGGCTTTTTGAGTACGAGCCCAAATCAGGCGTTCTTGCAAAGTTTTCATATAACGATTGTAATGAACAACATCATTACAAAGGTATTGAACACCTTCAATACGTATGTAATAATAAGGCATGGACATCCAAAAAATCACTGCCGATCTCATCGCGACTGGGTTGACTCAAGAGGCGCTGGCCGCGCTAGTCAAGTGCAGCCAGCCCACCATCAGCCACTTTCTAAAAGGAAGCCGAGGATCACGTCCTTCGCTTCTGATCGGAAATCGCCTGCTTGAACTTCATCACGAGCGAGTGGTGACGGTAGGCGGTACGGATCGCGTCCCACGTAAGGATGACCAGCTTTCTGCGCCCAGCGTGACGTAACGGCAGTACCACAATCACCGATGAGCTAGTTTTCGCGCGCCTTCGATGGGTCCGAGGTGGCTTTTTTGTGTTCAAAAGATTGCACATAGGAAATAGTATTTTGGAAATGATTCTGAATACTAAGCCGCTTGCTCGAAAAGAAATACCCAAGAATCGGAAGGAAACACTATGGAACTCTTGCCGTCTTATCAAGAAATGATCAAGGTGCACGGCTGGAACGGCACCGCAGCGACCCTTGGCATGACCAGGTCGCAGCTGGAAGCGCGCGTGTACGAAGTCAAAGGCTCCGGCATGCGCGTCGATACCGCGTTGCTGATCCAAGCGCACGCCGGTACCACACACTTCGCGCAGGCGATTGCGGTTGCGAGCGGCGGCGTCTTCGTCGAGCTGCCATCGGGCGAGGGCGTCAATGGCGAGTCCCTGCAAGGGAAGTTCCACGAGCTGTACACCGAGCTGGGTCTCTTGTCGGGCACCTATACCAAAGCAATCGAGGACAACGAGATCGATCCCCGTGAGCGTGTTGAACTCGACGATATCTCGCAGCAGATGCACAAGACCATGAAAGAGCTGATGGGCTTGATGTTCCAAGTTTATTGCCGGCCGACCCTGGTCAGCGTTCCATCGAATCAATCCAATGACAGCTGATCAGCACTTGCCTGGGCCAATCAACCCGGCTCAGTGGGACCCGTGCGACGACCACCGAGTCGAGCGCACGCCAGAAGAGAAGGCGCGCATCCTCGCGCGCCTGCAATGCATGCTGGCCCAGCTTCGCGCATCGAACGGGGGCGATCATGGCAACACTTGATCAGGTCATCGAACAGATGATGGCGGAAGGGCTGCCTACGCTCCCTCACGGCCACCCCGTCCTCAACGGGAAGATCACCCGCTTCGGCCCGAAGAAGAAGGCATGGTACGTCCTACGTGAAATTGATCTGAGTTCAGGCCTCCGTGTCGTCACTGGCGCCTTTGGCGTGTGGCAGGGCCAGAGCCAGAACGCGATCTCGGTCACGATGGACTGGGCAGGCGTCACCGCCGAAGAGCGCGCCGAAGCCGAGCGCAAGCAAGCCGCCATCGAGCACGCCGAGGCTGAGCGCAAGCAGCGCAAATCCGAGATGGCGGCCAATCGCGCACGCATGGACTGGGCCGCAGCTGCGGACAGTGATCAACCGTCGGCCTACCTGGCGCGCAAGCGCGTCGGCAGCGAGAAGACTCGCGTTGACGCGAATGGCGTGCTGCTCGTGCCGGTCTGCAAATACAGCGAGACGGGGGCCACGCTGGCCGGCCTGCAGCGCATCCAGCCGGATGGCGAGAAGCGTTTTAGCACCGGCATCGACATGGCTGCTGGCTGCTGCGTGCTGGGCAAGACGACCGATGCCCCCGATCTGATCGCGATCGGCGAGGGCTATGCCACCTGCGAAACCGTTCGGATGGCCACCGAGTTCGACATGCCCGTCATGGTGGCGTTCAACGCGGGCAACCTGCTGCCGGTCGCCAAGCGCCTGCGCGCCGACTTCCCCTCCGCCCATCTGCTGTTCCTGGCCGATGATGACATGCGGGTCGTGGCGCGCCTGGCCGAGTCACTGCTGGCCGACTTCGATGTCGAGTGGACGCCCGTCATTGACGGCGCGGATCACGAGCTTGCGTCGACCAAGGGCGATATCGTGCGCGTACGCGCGACCTGGCGCGAAGACGCCGCCGGCACGCCTTACGTCGAGGCCGACCTGCGCGCGGGCCGCATGGTGCGCCTGCTCAAGTTCGAGAACGCAGGCGTGTCGCGATCGCGCGCTGCAGCCCGCGTCGTCGGCAATGCCTCGGTGGTCGTGCCGACGTTCGCGGCACGTGCGGCCGACAGCAAGGATTCCGACTTCAACGACCTGTACCTGGCCGAATCGCTCGACGTCGTGCGCGACCAGGTGCTGGCCGCGCGCTCCCTTGCCCTCACGATGGAACAGGCCCCGACGACGAGCCCCACGGACGACGAGCCGCCGGCGTACTTGGACGACGTGCCAATGCCCGACGCGCCCGCTGTCGAGACGCCCATCGACGTGGTCACTTCCATCCGCGTGCCGACGCTTGAAGTACTGCTCGCGCACATGCAGCTGATCTACCCGACGACGGACATCTGGGATGGCCTCCGCAAGCAGCGGCTCAAGAAGTCAGCCTTCGCCGCATGGGTGGGCAAGGACCTTGCTGCGGCGTGGGAAAAAGATCCAAAGCGCCGCACCATCCTGCGCGAGTCCCTTCCCACCCTCGTTGGTGGCAAAGCAGTCGAAGGCGCAGGCGGCGGCAAACTGGGCGAGATGCTCGACAACCTCACGCTCCTGCGCGGCACCGAGACGGTTTGGGATGGCATTGGTCAGCAGGTCATGTCACTGGGCGCCGTGCGCGCTGACTACACCGCCGAGCTCACCGGCAAATGGCAGGAGCATGCCCAGCGCAAGACGATTGAGGCACGCAATCTGGTATTCGATCCGACGCAGCAGGCCGACCCAGTCAGTCACGTCAACATCTTCCTCGGCTGGCCGCTGACGCCCAAGCAGGACGACGCGCTCGTCGGCCCGATCCTCGCGCTCCTGGCCTCGCTGTGCGATGCAGAGGACAGGGCCGATGAAGCCATGGAATGGATACTACGCTGGCTTGCGTACCCGCTGCAGCACCCGGGCGCCAAGATGCAGACCGCGCTGCTGATGTTCGGCGAGAAGCAAGGCACCGGCAAGTCGCTGTTCTTCCAAGACGTGATGCAGCCGATCTATGGCG
>Ga0308157_10007428_pt1 | contig 12764 bp, 12 predicted proteins | sample PhyBR1_FD_201035 | JGI IMG/M metagenome (GOLD analysis project Ga0308157, IMG submission 201035) | Phyllosphere microbial communities from UC Gill Tract Community Farm, Albany, California, United States - DLSLB.R1 | ecosystem: Host-associated > Plants > Phyllosphere > Unclassified | place: USA...
TGCAAAAATAATCTGGTCATAGGTCTCTGTCGCCTCATGGATTGCATTCATGATGGCGGGATGACGATGACCATGCGTCGTTACCCACCATGACGAAATGGCATCGAAGATACGTGTGCCGTCTTCCTCGAACAGATAAGCACCTTCGGTTGCGACAATGCGTTTCATCGGCGGTGTAAGAGCGTGCTGGGTAAACGGATGCCAGACAGGAGAGCGCGTCACGCGGTTGCCTCCATCAGGGATGTGATGTCGAAATTCTCAGCGAAGGAAGTGGTGAGGCTTTCCTTTGTCAGTCTGTCCAAAATGGGCAGGCGTCCGAGTATTCTCACCTGTCCAATTTTTGCGATGATTGTCAGTGTGTCGAGATTTTCAGCACCGATAAAAGCCACACCATGAATAGGAATATTGCGGCTGCGCAGCGCTTCGATGGATAACAGTGTATGATTGATCGTGCCAAGCGATGTGCGGGCACAAAGAATGACGGGAATGTGCCAGCGGGCGAAGACATCTACAAAGACTGTTTTCTCGGTAAGCGGCACGAGTAGCCCGCCAGCGCCTTCAATGATCAGCGGGTTGCCACAGGCGGGCGGCTCAAGTCTGGCTACGTCGATTTTCATGTTTTCAAGTCGTGCGGAAAGGTGCGGCGATGCCGCTTCTTTCAGGCGATATGCTTCCGGCAATATGCGCGTGGCTGGTACGTTGCTTAGGCGGGCAACCATCTCGCTGTCCGTTTCTTCTTCCAGCCCCGATTGTACGGGTTTCCAATAGTTGGCGTTGAGCGCGCCCGTTAACGCTGCGGAAAACACAGTCTTGCCGATACCGGTATCCGTACCGGATATAACGTAACGCGGGGTCATGCCTTGTATTCTTTCATGGTTGCGGCGAGGCACTCCAGCATCTGAGAAATCTGCTGTTGATCGACATTGAGTGTAATGGAGAGGCGCAGACGCGCTGTGCCCTCTGGCACGGTTGGCGGGCGGATGGCGCGAATATCGAAACCTTGCACTTGAAGGGCATTGGCAATTTGCAGTGCCTGCGTATTGCTGCCGATGATGATGGGCTGAATATGCGATCCGCTCGGGGCAATACCCAGCCGCCGCGTCAATTCCTGACCCGTCAAGGCGATGAGATCACGGAGTGCTTCCCGCCGTTGCGGTTCGTCATGCACTATGCGCAAAGCTTCGCGTACACCTGTTGCCATAAGTGGCGAAGGCGCGGTGGAATAGATGAAAGCCCGTGCACGATTAATGAGATATTCGGCCAATATATGCGGCAGCGCAAGCAATGCACCCGATAAACCAAGCGCTTTGCCGCAGGTGTGCAAAGCCACAATGTTTTCTCGCCCTTCCAGACCTGGCGCAAGTCCGCGTCCACCGGCACCAAAGACGCCGGTTGCATGAGCCTCATCGATCACCAGAAAACCGTCGTGATGATCTGCAATCCGGGCGAGTTCCGCGAGTGGCGCTTGATCGCCGTCCATGGAATAAAGGCTTTCCACTGCAATCCATGGCCGGCCTTTTCCGCCGTTTTTGCGCCAGCTGCGGATTGCGTGATCGAAGGCGCTTGCATCATTGTGGGGGATGCTGAGGGATGCAGCCTTGCTGGCGGCAAGCCCTTCATGGGCGCTGGCATGAATCAGCGCGTCATGCAGAATGAGATCGTCACGTCTGGGCAAAGTCGCGAAAAGTGCGAAATTGGCCATATAGCCGCTGCCAAAATAAACCGCGCGCTCTGCCCCGAAAAAGGCTGCGGCTTCCAGTTCCAGCGCCTCATGTTCAGGATGATTGCCGCGTAACAGACGCGAACCGCCAGCTCCTGCCGGAACACCTCTATCCAGCGCGGCAGTGAGTGCAGCCTTGAGGCGTGGCGAGAGGGCGAGTGCAAGGAAATCGTTGGACGTGAAGTCTATGCCACGCTGCGGTACAAGGCTGCGCAGCCGTGACTTACGCCGCAGACCATCAAGTATCGCTGCATAACCGCTGTACATCGTCATTATCCGACTTCCGGTTCCAACGGCATGGGCAAAATGCCAAGGCGATTAAAAAGTGCTGTATCGTGGTCTTCGCCGGGGTTGTCAGCCGTTAGCAGCGTATCGCCGATGAAGATGGAGTTTGCGCCTGCGAAGAAACACAGGGCCTGCATTTCGTCACTCATTTCAGTGCGTCCGGCAGACAAACGCAAATGCGAGGTCGGCATCAGAATACGCGCCAAAGCAATCGTGCGGACGAAGTCGATGGGATCGACAGGCTTGGCATCGGCCAGTTTTGAGCCGGGAATAGGGATAAGCTGGTTGATTGGCACGCTTTCCGGCGGCACGGAAAGGTTGGCGAGCGTGAGCAACATGGATATGCGGTCGTCAATCGTTTCGCCCATGCCCAAAATTCCGCCCGCACATACTTTGATGCCCGCCATGCGCACGGTTTCCAGTGTGTTGAGCCGGTCTTCAAAAGTTCGGGTGGTGATGATTTCGGAATAGAAACGTTCGGACGTATCGATATTGTGATTGTAGTAATCAAGACCGGCTTTGGCGAAATCATGGGCTTGTTGATCTGTCAGCATGCCCAGTGTCATGCAGGTTTCCATGCCGAGCGACTTCACGCCTTCCACCATGGCAACAAGCGTTTCCATATCGCGATCTTTCGGGCTGCGCCATGCGGCACCCATGCAATAACGCGTCGCGCCTGCGTCTTTTGCTTTGCGTGCTTCTCTGAGAACCTTTTCGACGTCCATCAGCCTTGAGGCTTTTAGGTCGGTCGGATAATGGGCAGACTGGCTGCAATATCCGCAATCCTCTGCACAGCCACCGGTTTTTATCGATAAAAGGCGGCTCATCTGCACAGCGTTGGGGTCGAAATGTGCGCGGTGGACGCTTTGAGCGCGAAAGAGTAAATCGTTAAATGGCAAATTATAGATAATATGGGCTTGCCCAACTGAATATGTGGCTGGCTTCGTTGAAATTGGTGATGGTTGCTGCGATATCGGTTTCTGGATTTGCACGGGCGGCGTCCTCAAGAATCAAATTATAGATATATTATCTTTTTATCGATAATATTATGAAATGCAATTATCGATCGCTCTTTCTTGCGCACTTCCGCTCGTTTGAGCTGTTCGAGGGGCTTCCCGGTGAACATGCGAGCGGTTCAATAGCGAGAATTTGGTGAAACCTGATCCGGTAAATGCGCTGCTGTCTTGACAGAAAGGTTTGCCTCGGAGAGTGTAACTGGACTAGTGGAAGAACCAGTAGATCAGTGGAGTCTCGGTTGAACGTTGTTCACGATCTTTTACTTGATAAGAGTGCCGGGCTTGGGCGTAACCTCGAGCGGCGCACCATTCGCGATGTGATCGCAGACAAGATCAGCGCTCTTATTGCTTCTGGATTGCTGAGTGTCGGCGATGAACTTCCAGGGGAAAGAGAGCTGGCGACTGCACTGTCCGTCAGCCGTCAAACTGTTCGGGGCGCCATCCAGATTTTGGCAGCGCGCGGTATTCTTGAGGTGGCTCAAGGCGCAAGAACGCGCGTTGCAAACGTCGACCTGACGGGGCTGTCTATCGGTATAACCTCTCGCCTCAATGTTGATCTTTACGACGTGCATGCGGTTCACGCTGCACGCTTGCTTGTCGAGCAGCAGATTGTCGGTGATGCGGCCGAACGCATCTCGGATGATGCACTCGAATTGTTGCGCCGGTCTCTTGATGCTCAGGCCAGTTGCATGGATGACCCGGTGCGTTTTCTGATTTGTGATCGGGAGTTCCACGTGACGATCTATCGCGAATGCGGGAATCCGCTTCTCGCTGATATCGTGACAGATCTCTACACTTACATGATGGAACATCGTCGTCGTGCAATGGCGCAGCCAGGTGCCGTTGACGGAAGTTTTGCGGATCATCAGGTGATCTTGAGCGCGTTGGAAAAGCGCGATCGGGTTGCAGCGATGGCAGCTTTCGCTGCGCATGAAGAACGAATTTACGTCTCAACAAAAAAATCTTTAGCTGCTGAAAAACGGTAGCGATTAGCAGGCAATTTGCGGTGCCGAAAGCCGCTGATGAACCACGAGCAATTGAATGAAGAAGGGCAAAACTGTATGCATGTCTTGATTATCGGCGCGGCAGGAATGGTTGGGCGCAAACTCGCTGAAGCCATCAGCCGTGGTGGAGGTATTGACGGGACCAAAGTCAATGCTTTGTCCATGGTGGACGTGATCACTCCTTCCGCCCCTGATGGATATTCGGGAAAGGTTGAGACCTATGCTGCAGACATTTCTGATCCCGCAGTTGCAACCACCCTTGTTGCCGATCGGCCCGATGTCATATTTCATCTGGCAGCTATTGTATCGGGTGAAGCCGAACTCGATTTCGATAAAGGTTATGCAATCAATCTTGATGGCACACGATATCTGTTCGAAGCTATTCGCAAACAGGGGGAAATCACTCCATACAAACCGCGTGTGGTCTTCACTTCATCGATTGCCGTCTTTGGAGCGCCCTTCCCAGAGAAAATTGATGATGAATTCTTTTTGACGCCGCGGACAAGCTATGGAACACAGAAAGCAATCGGTGAGCTGCTACTCGCAGATTATTCCCGCAAGGGCTTTCTCGACGGCATAGGCATCCGGCTGCCTACAGTATGTATTCGTCCGGGAAAACCGAATAAAGCGGCATCCGGATTCTTCTCCAATATCTTGCGTGAGCCTCTCATCGGCAAAGAAGCCATCTTGCCCGTCGATGAAACTGTCAGGCATTGGCATGTCAGTCCTCGTCGTGCAGTTGGTTTTCTCCTGCATGCCGCGACGATTGATCTTGCGCGCCTCGGTCATCGTTGTGTGTTGAACATGCCAGGCCTTTCAGCAACGGTTGGTGAACAGATCGAAGCATTGCGAAGAGTTGCCGGCGACAAAGCGGTAGCGCTTATCCGCAAGGAACGCGATCCGCTTATTGCGGGGATTGTTGATGGTTGGGCGCAAGATTTCGATGCAAGTCGTGCGATCGAGTTGGGCTTTGTCGCAGATACTTCGTTCGATGAAATTATCAAACTGCATATCGAAGATGAATTGAACCAAGGGTGACATGACGTGGCGTCGGATAAGTCGGTAACTGTAATCGGGCTTGGCTCCATGGGATGGGGTGCAGCCACGTCACTATTGCGTGCGGGTTTTCATGTTAAAGGCGTGGATGTTCGTCACGAGGTTTTACAACGTTTTGAGGCTGCAGGTGGTGAGGCATATCCAACTGCCGCCGAGGCCGGTTCAAGCAATGTCGTATTCGTCTTCGTGGTGAATTCCGATCAGGCAAAGGATGTCCTCTTCGGCACTCACGGTGCGTTGGCAAGCGCTGTTGAAGGCACAGTCTTTCTCCTGTGTGTAACCATGGCACCGAGCGTCACAGTTGAAATCGCCGCACGCCTTGAAGCGGCCGGCATGCTGGTTATAGACGCGCCGGTTTCAGGGGGACACCAGAAGGCGCTCTCAGGTGAAATGACGGTGATGGGGTCCGGCTCGAACGCAGCCTTTGACATTGCCGCGTCCAGTCTGGATGCGGTTGCTGGCAAGGTGTTTCGTCTCGGTGAAGCGCCCGGTCTGGGATCGAAGGTCAAGATGATCAACCAGCTGCTGGCTGGCGTACATATCGCGGCGGCAGCAGAAGCCCTTACCCTTGCAGCCAAGGTTGGGTTGGATCTCGAAACGGTATTCGACGTTATTCGTGTGTCGGCTGGCTCGTCGTGGATGTTTGAAAATCGCGGACCACATATTGTAGATGGTGATTACACACCCCGTTCCGCAGTGAATATCTTTGTTAAGGATCTGGGCATTGTAACCGCCGAAGCTTCAGATGCCGGAGGATCAACACCACTAAGCCAGACAGCCTTGGAACTCTTTAATCAAGCTGCCGAGGCAGGGTTCGGATCGCAGGATGATGCAGCTGTAGCAAAGATTCTCGCCTTGAAAAGCGATGTGATCTTGCCAGGAATGGCGGATTAGACGATGAGCATCGTTTTAGGCGCTATTGCCGACGACTTTACCGGAGCCACCGATCTGGCAGGCTTATTGGCTCGAAGCGGCTATCCAGTTTCTTTACGTCTCGGATTGCCAGCGCCAGCCGAGCATGAAGATAATGCTGCTGCTTTCGAAATTATCGCTCTTAAATGCCGGACAATTCCTCGAAATCAGGCCGTTGATCAGGCGCGCTCCGCTTATGCGTGGCTCCGCGCGCGGGGCGCAAAACGCTTTTATTGGAAATATTGTTCGACCTTTGACAGCACTGAAAAAGGCAATATAGGCCCGGTTTCAGAAGCTCTCATGGCCGATATAGGCACATCTCAGACGATTTACTGCCCGGCATTTCCAGAAAATGGGCGCAATGTTTTTATGGGGCATCTCTTTGTGGGAGAAGCGCTGCTCAGCGAAAGCGCGATGAAGGATCATCCTTTGACGCCGATGCGGGACTCCAGTCTGGTGAGATTGTTGTCGCCACAGGTGCGTGGAAAAGTAGGCCTGATCAATCGTCTCACTGTCGCGCGTGGAGTGGAAGCTCTTAAGGCCAGATTACAAGAATTGGCAGCTGAGGGTATAGGGCACGTTATTGTTGATGCCGTTGCCGATAATGATCTTTCAATTATCGCTGAAGCATCGCTGGATCTCCCATTAATCACCGGAGGTAGCGCTCTTGCTATGCCGTTGCCTGCACTTCTCGCCCACTCCGGTATGATCGACAGGAGCACTGAAATTGCACCTGAACCCCAAGTCCGGAAGGGGCAGATTGTGCTTTCAGGCAGTTGTTCAGCCATGACTCTCAAGCAAATCGAACACTATCGCGATCAGGCAGCAAGTTATCAGCTGGACCCAACAGTTCTGGTGGAGCGCGGTATATCGGATGCGCTCGATTGGCTTCAAAAACAGCCCGTTGAAAAGCCCAAGCTGATTTATGCAAGTGCTGATCCCGTCTCTGTTCAAACGACGCAATCGAAACTGGGTGTCGAGCGTGCAGGGGAAATCGTTGAACAGGCCCTTGCCGAATTGGCGCTCGCTTCGTTCACACTTGGAATACGACGATTTGTGGTTGCTGGGGGTGAAACATCGGGTGCGGTTGCTCAGGCATTAGGAGTTTCAAAGCTTAGGGTGGGCAAAGAAATCGCGCCGGGCGTTCCCTGGACTTATGCGGAGATCAATGGCGAAACCGTCGCGCTCGCGCTCAAGTCCGGCAATTTCGGAACTGCGTCCTTCTTCTCCGAAGCGCTTCAGATGCTGGAGGTCGCATGAGTGAAGAGGCAAGGTTGAGAGAAGATATCTGCCGTTTGGCAAAATCGATGTTCGATCGCGGTCTGACGGGTGGATCGTCGGGGAACATTTCGGCCCGCCTTTCCGACGGACGTCTATTAGTGACGCCGACAGGTAGCTCGTTTGGCGGGCTTGATCCTCAAAGATTGTCGCTGTTTAACGAGGCCGGGATATTGGTGGGTGGTGATCGTCCTACGAAAGAAATGCCACTTCATTCTGCCTTCTACGAAACGCGTGGTGCCAAGGCCGGAGCAGTTGTACATTTGCATTCATGCCATTCTGTCGCCTTTTCAATGCTGCCAGATATCGACCCCGATAACATGTTGCCACCTCTGACGGCTTATTCGATCATGAAGCTCGGCAGGGTTAAGCTTCTGCCATATTTTATGCCTGGCGATCCGGCAACGGGCGATGCAATCCGCGGACTGGCTGGTAAGCGAAGTGCTGTTATGTTGGCCAATCACGGTCCTGTCGTTGCATCGAAAGACCTGGAAGCCGCAGTTTACGCTATCGAGGAACTCGAAGAAACGGCCAAGCTTTCCTTGTTGACCCGCGGGCTGAAACCCAAGCTCTTAACAGACGCGCAGATCAGACAGGTCGTGGAAAAATTTGATGTGGAGTGGGAGTAGTATGGCGAAGTTCTCGGCCAATTTGGGCTTCTTGTGGCAGGAATTGCCTCTTCCTGATGCTATACGCGCAGCCAAAAAAGCTGGCTTTGATGCTGTGGAATGTCATTGGCCATATTCCTTTGATGTCAAAGACATAGCTTCCGCTCTTCGCGAGACCGGATTACCAATGTTGGGCCTCAACACCATTCGCGGCAATGTAGAAGCCGGTGATAATGGTCTCACAGCAGTTGCGGGTCGCGAAAGCGAAGCGCGTGCTGCGATTGATCAGGCTATCGCCTATGCTGGGGAACTTAAGGTGCCTAATATACACGTGATGGCTGGACGTGCTCAAGGAACAGAAGCCCACCACACGTTTTTGAGCAATCTTACCTATGCCTGCGAGCAAGCGTTTGTTTATGGAATTACTATTCTGATCGAACCTCTGAATGATCGCGATGCGCCCGGATATTTTCTGAGAACCTCTGCACAAGGCCGATCGATCATCGAAGAGCTCGGGCACGATAATCTCAAGCTGATGTTTGATTGTTATCATATCCAGATCATGGAAGGTGATATCTGTGAACGACTTGAAGCTTTGATGCCTCACATCGGCCATGTCCAGATAGCCTCGGTTCCCGATCGTGCAGAACCCGATCATGGTGAGTTAAACTACAGGCATATTGTGAGTTGGCTCGATCAACTTGGCTATAGACAACCGATTGGGGCGGAATATCGTCCTGCGACGTCTACCTTTGATGGACTGTCATGGATGCGCCTTTTTGAGTGAAGTCACTAAACAGGTTTGAAACCCAATCGAGGAGGAATGACGGTGATGAGTGACGGATCCACTGCAGGGAATAAGCCCATTGCACTTGTGACAGGTGGGGGAACGGGCATCGGTCGTGCGATTGCAAAAGCGCTTGGCACTGCAGGATATCAGGTCATCATATCAGGCAGACGCGGCGAGGTGCTTGATAAAACTGTCAAGGAACTCGCAGCGGATACGGGCGGACAATTCCACGCTTTTACAGCGGACGTGAGCGACCCTGTGTCAGTGCGCACCCTTTTTGACACTATCGCAAGCAAATTTGGCCGATTGGATCTTCTCATCAACAATGCCGGTACTCTGGTGCCAGGCGTTCCTTTGGAAGAGATAAGTTTTGATGACTGGAGTGCGATTGTAGGCGCGAACCTGACGGGTGCGTTTCTGTGTACACAGCAGGCATTTCGCATCATGAAAGCGCAAAATCCGCGTGGCGGACGCATCATCAACAATGGATCAATCTCAGCGACGACCCCGCGGCCAAACTCCGCGCCATACACGGCGACGAAACACGCTATCACGGGCCTGACGAAGTCGACGGCACTTGATGGGCGCAGCTTTGATATTGCTTGCGGACAGATCGATATCGGCAACGCTGCGAGTGATATGACGCAGAAAATATCGACTGGTGTCATTCAGGCAAATGGAACGATCGCCGCAGAACCGACCATCGATCCGGTACATGTTGCCAATGCGGTAATTTATATGGCGAGCCTACCTTTGGACGCCAATGTGTTGACCATGACGGTAATGGCCACCAAAATGCCGCTTGTCGGGCGGGGTTAATACTGGCGCCTGCGGCAAGCAAGTGAAGGCTTAAAAAGGAGACAAACAGCAAAGGTGTGAATGTCGGAAGTGAGGAGCTGGCATTTTCATTTTTTCAAAAATCATAAATGATCGATCACACTCTGGGAGGATACGCATGGCAGCTGTACAGTTCGCTGAGGTAATGAAATCTTTCGGTTCCTTTCCTGTTATCAAAGGCGTGAATATCGATATTGAAGATGGGGAATTCGTCATCCTTGTCGGGCCTTCGGGCTGCGGAAAATCAACCCTTCTGAGAATGTTGGCCGGGTTGGAGAATATCTCAGGTGGTGAGGTTCGTATTGGCGGAAGGGCAGTCAATAACTTGCCGCCCAAGGAACGCGATATTGCTATGGTGTTCCAGAACTATGCCCTTTATCCCCATATGACCGTTGCCAAGAATATGGCTTTCTCGCTGATGCTCAATTCTGCGCCACAGGCCGAAATTGACAAGCGGGTAAACTATGCGGCCGGTATTCTTGGTTTAACAAATCTTCTCGACAGATATCCCCGACAGCTTTCCGGAGGACAGCGCCAGCGTGTTGCAATGGGCCGGGCGATTGTCCGTGATCCGCAGGTTTTCTTATTCGATGAGCCATTATCCAATCTTGATGCCAAGCTGCGTGTGGCTATGCGTGCGGAGATTAAGGAGTTACATCATAGGCTTAAGACGACGACAGTCTATGTAACTCACGATCAGATCGAAGCGATGACAATGGCTGATAAGATCGTTGTCATGCATGACGGGCGCGTTGAGCAGATTGGCTCTCCGTTGGACCTTTATGATAATCCGAACAATCTGTTTGTCGCGGGCTTCATCGGCTCACCGGCAATGAATATGATCAAGGGAAAGCTCGCCCCGGAAGACCCAAAAGTATTTGTTGCTGAAGACGGTATGCGGCTGCCTCTTTCTCGCGCCTATCCCGACGCAGTCGGTCGGGGGCTCGTCTATGGGTTGCGTCCTGAATATATCCGGCTTGATAGCGCAGGCATGCAGGTGCCGGTCGTTGTCATTGAACCAACCGGTTATGAAACACATATCGTTGTGAATTTTGGCGGAACAGAAAATACATGTATTTTTCGAGAACGTGTGGATGTTCGCCCCGGCGAGATGATTTCAGTCTCAATTGATCCTGCAAATGTTCACCTGTTCGATGAACAGGATGGAATGCGGCTATCGGCTTGAGTTTTATTCCGTGCACCAAAGGAGAGGAGCCTTCGGTGTGTCGTTTCTGGGAATGACGCGGCCCAGATTTTGCATTCGCGGTTTGGGACAGCGGATGTGTTCAACGAGAAGTCCCATCTTTGGAGGAGGAGCATAATGACTATCAGAAGAAGAACATTTCTTGCAGGAACAGCAAGCCTTGTTGGCGCTGCGGGTCTTTCCGGCCTCGGCTATTCTCCGGCTTTTGCTGCCGAACCTCAATATAAACCTGAAGAAGGGGCCAGCCTTCGGCTTTTGCGCTGGACACCGTTTGTGAAAGGCGACGAAGAGAGCTGGCTTGCCAATACAAAGAAATTCAGCGATGCCACCGGCGTTGCAGTCCGCATTGATAAGGAAAGCTGGGAAGATATTCGCCCCAAAGCAGCCGTCGCAGCAAACGTCGGGTCTGGCCCAGACATTGTCATGTGCTGGTTCGATGATGCACATCAATATCCTGACAAGCTCGTAGACCTCACGGAGCTCGGTACATATCTCGATGGTAAGTATGGCGGCTTCTATGACGGGTTGAAGGGATATGCTGTACGAGACGATAAATTCATTGCCATGCCGTTGACTGCAATTGGCAATGCGATTGTTTATCGCGATAGCCATATGAAGGCGGCAGGGTTCAGCGAGTTTCCCAAGGACACAGCAGGCTTCCTGGAGCTTTGCAAAGCAATGAAAGCAAAAGGCACGCCCGCAGGCTTTCCGCATGGCAAAGCCGTGGGGGACGGCAATAATTACGCACATTGGCTGCTTTGGAGCCACGGCGCACAAATGGTCAATGAAAAGGGCGAAGTTACTATCAATTCACCCGAAACACTCGCTGCATTGAACTATGCAAAAGAACTTTATGCCACCTTCATTCCCGGAACTGAAAGCTGGCTTGATATCAATAATAACCGCGCATTTCTTGCGGGACAGGTTTCACTAACGGCCAATGGTGTTTCGATCTACTATGCCGCGAAGAATGACCCGAAACTTGTTGAAATTGCCGAAGATATGCGCAGTACAAATTTCCCCGTCGGACCTGTCGGGAAAAGCGTTGAACTGCATCAAACCAGCTCTCTGCTCTTGTTCAAACACACGAAATATCCAGAAGCCGCAAAGGCTTACCTCAAATTCATGATGGAAGCTGACCAGATGAATGCATGGATCAAAGGTTCCAGTGCCTATTGCTGTCAGCCACTAAAAGCGTTCGCTAACAATCCGGTTTGGACAGATAATCCCATTCATGCGCCCTATGCTCGAGCATCGGAAACCTTACGGCCGAACGGCTACGCCGGCCCACTGGGATATGCTTCGGCTGCGGTAATGGCCGACTATGTACTGGTCGATATGTTTGCATCTGCCGTAACGGGAGCAGCAACCTCCGAGGAGGCGATGGCAAGCGCTGAGAAGCGGGCGAACAGATATTATCGCGTGTGATCTGCCTTCATAAGGGGCGTAGGCAAAACCTGCGCCCCGGCTTCGCAAAGAGCATTTGATCCAAACGTGTGAAGCGGTTTTGTGTGAGGAAAATGCTTAAAAGACCAATAGAGCGGTTCCGACGGTAGACGCCATTTGGAAGGGCTCTGGTGTTCTGGAGGTGGAATCCATGACGATGACAAATACAAAAGGCTCTGGCAGTGACGCCGTGCAAAAAAGCCCAAGCCGACCGCGACTAAGCAATAATCGCGATGTGCTTGGATTTTTGTTCATGCTGCCCGCAGCAGTTTTTCTGCTGTGCTTCCTTACCTATCCGCTTGGTCTGGGTGTTTGGCTGGGCTTCACCGACACCAAAATAGGGCGCGATGGCGTTTTTATTGGTCTTGAGAACTATGAGTTTCTCTGGGACGACAGTGTTTTCTGGCTCTCGGTGTTCAATACGGTTCTCTACACATTCGTCGCATCTGTTCTCAAGTTTGGTTTGGGCCTTTGGCTTGCGCTGCTTTTGAACGAAAATCTTCCGATCAAGTCGTTTTTCCGTGCAATTGTCCTGTTGCCTTGGGTGGTGCCGACCGTCCTTTCAGCACTTGCATTCTGGTGGATTTACGACGCACAGTTTTCCATCA
>Ga0308157_10007429_pt1 | contig 12763 bp, 9 predicted proteins | sample PhyBR1_FD_201035 | JGI IMG/M metagenome (GOLD analysis project Ga0308157, IMG submission 201035) | Phyllosphere microbial communities from UC Gill Tract Community Farm, Albany, California, United States - DLSLB.R1 | ecosystem: Host-associated > Plants > Phyllosphere > Unclassified | place: USA...
CCGGCCAGCAGCACCGGCGGCATGTCGGCGGTGAGCAGCTTGGCCAGCGGCGTGCTGGCGCCAAAGAGCAGCGCGGCAGACAGCGCCGGCAGCGCGGCGCGAAGCGGTGGGGCGGTCATGGGGCGGATTGTGCGCGCGAACGGGGCGCCGCGCCGCGCCGCTCAAAGGCTGTGCAGCACCGCCGGCACCTGCGCCAGCAGCTCGCGCGCCAGAAAGCCGACGCGGCCGTGGCGCTCGGCCAGCCGCTTGCCGGCCAGCGCATGCACCACCACGCCCCAGGCGGCCGCCTGCGCCAGCGGCGCGCCGCGCGCGGCCAGGCCGACCATGATGCCGGCCAGCACGTCGCCCGAGCCCGAAGTGCCCAGGCCGGCGTTGCCCGACACGTGGCGCCAGGCGGCGCCGCCGGGCGAGACGATGAAGGTGGTCGGCCCCTTCAGGGCGATGAAGGCGTTGTGCCGGTCGGCCATGCCCCGCGCCAGCGCCGGGGCGTCGGCCTGCACGGCGTCCTTGCGCTGGCCGCTCAGGTGCGCCATCTCGCCGGCGTGCGGCGTGAGCAGCACCGGCTGCGCAAAGGGCGGCGACTGCAGCAGCGCGTCCATGGCCAGCGCGTCCAGGATCACCGGCACGTCCTTGAGGCTGGACAGCATCTCCAGCACAAAGTCGCAGCTGCCCGCGCTGTCGAGCAGGCCCGGGCCGATGAGCACGGCCGCGCTGCGCGCCGCGCACTCGGCCAGCAGCGCGGCGCCTTCGCGGCGCAGGCCGCCGGCCGGCGTCTCGGGCAGCGCGATGACGCGCGCCTCGGGAATCAGCAGCGCCAGCCCGGGCGCCACGCTGGCGGCGGTGGCGATGGTCAGCTTGCCGGCGCCGGCGCGCAGCGCGGCCGTGGCCGACAGCAGCGCCGCGCCGACGATCTCGCGGCTGCCGGCCACCACCAGCACCTGGCCGCGCTCTTCCTTGTCGGCGTCGTGGCCGGCCTCGGGCAGCGGCCAGTCGCGCAGCACGCGCCGGTCCAGCACGGGAATGGAGCTGCCATTGCCGGCGGCATCGCCGTGGCCGGCGTCGCGCCCGTCCGGCTCACGCATTGGGGGCCACCGCCGCATCGGGCTCGGCGGTCACCGGCGTGCCCTCTTCGAGCAGCGGCGCCAGGAAGTTCACCAGGTCCAGCCGAAAGCGCGGCTCGGCGTTGCCATCGTCCTCGCCCACGGCGCGGTACGAGGTGATGCTGCAGTTGGGAATGTCGCCCAGCTGGTCGATCCCGAGGATGGTGGCCTCGTCCATCTGCTCGACCAGGTAGCGCATGCAGTTGACGATCACCTGGTGCGCCACCACCAGCACGCGCTGGCCGGCGTACTCGCGCGTGGTCATCTCCAGCAGGCTGCGCAGGCGCAGGATCACGTCGCACCAGCTCTCGCCGCCGGGTGGGCGGAAATAGAACTTGCCCACGTGGGCGCGCTGCTCGCTCAGCTCGGGGTACTTGTCGATGATGCCCAGCTTGGTCAGCCGGTCCAGGATGCCGAATTCCTTCTCGCGCAGCCGCTCGTCCATGCGCAGCGTGACCGCCTGCCGGATGCCCGCGCTCTCCAGAATCAGGCGGGCCGTCTCCATGGCGCGCACGTAGGGCGAGCACAGCACCACCTGCGGCTGCTCGTGCGGCGCCAGTGCGCCGAACCAGCGGCCCAGGCTGTCGGCCTGGCGCTGGCCGAGCGCGGACAGGGGCACGTCGATGTCGCGCGTGGCGATGTCGATCACGTGCAGGCCGTTGGCCTCGGCGGCGTCGCGCGCCACGTTGCCGGCGCTCTGGCCGTGGCGCACGACCCACAGGATTTGCGGAAGTTTGGGTGTCATAGAAATAGGGAAAAAGTCACGGCCGGGGCTGGCGAAAGTCTGGCCCTGGCGCGCCAGCATGGACGGGGGCAACAAATGCCTCAAGATAGCGGGGTTTGCGCGCCGGCGCTGTCAGACGGCGGGAGGTTCGATGTAGGAGAGGATTTGGCACCGCCGCCGCCCAAAAACCACCCCGGGCGCAGCCGATTGGATTAGCATTCAATCCCAGGTCGATGACTTGTGTAACGCTGTTGGATTATTTAAAGAAATCAAATTTTGGTTCAGAAATCAAAAGCATCATTTAGCTTTTTAAATGGCGATGGCCAGATGGGCGCTTTGATGCAGGCGCATGACTGGTCGGCCACCCTGCTGGGCAGCCCTGTTGCCTGGCCGACAGCGCTCAAGACGGTGGCCGGCTTGATGAGCCGCTGCACGACGCCGGCTTTCGTGCTCTGGGGGACCGGGCTGCGCCTTTTGTACAACGATGCCTGCGTCGAGCTGCTCGGGCCGCGCCACCCAGGCGCGCTGGGCCAGCCGTTTGACCAGGCCTGCGCGGACTTCCATGCCGAGATCGCGCCGCTCCTCGCGCAGGCCCTGGGCGGGCGCGGCGCCAATCGCGAGGGCCTGCGCCTCCTGCTGGCGCGCAACGGCGGCAGCGAGCCGGCCTGGTTCAACCTGTCGTGCACGCCCTTCGAGGGCGCCGACGGCGAGGTCGCCGGCGTCTACTGCGCCCTGAGCGAGACCACGGCGCAGGTGCTCGCCGGCACGCAGCACCAGGCGCAGGCCGAGCACCTGTACAGCGCCTTCGAGCAGGCCCCCAGCGGCATGGCCGTGGTGCGCGAACCCAGCCATGTCTACGAGCTGGCCAACAGCGCCTACCGCCAGATCGTCGGCGGCGATGACCTGGCCGGCCGGCCGGCGCGCGAGGTCGGGCGCCCGCCGCAGACGCAGGCGCAGGATTACCTGGCGCTGCTGGACCAGGTGTATGCCACCGGCAAGCCCTTCGTCGGCCAGCGCATGCCGCTGGACGTGGCGCAGCAGCCCGACGGCCACCTGGCCCAGCGGCTGGTCGATTTCGTCTTCCAGCCCATCACCGGCGCGCAGGGCGCGGTCAACGGCATCTTCATCGAGGCCGATGACGTGACCGAGCGCGCCCGCAGCGAGGACGAGATGCGCCAGAGCCAGCGCAACGCCCTGGAGGCGGCGCGCAGCCTGGATGCGCTGCTGCAGGCCGTGCCCATCGGCATCGCCATGATGGACCTGCGCGGCAAGGTGATCCGCATCAACCCGGCCAGCCGGCGCCTCTGGGGCGCCGCGCCGCAGTACGAGAGCATGGACGCGTCCGGCCAGTGGCGCGGCTGGGAGGACGGCGCGCCCGAGCGCCGGCCGCCGCCAGGGCCCTGCGAGCGGGCGCTCGGGCGGGCGCTGCGGGGCGAGGAGGTGCCGCCCGAGGCGGTCGAGGTCGAGCCGGCGGGCGAGCCGGGCGGGCGGCGCACCCTGCTCAACTGCGCCGCGCCGCTGCGCGATGCGCGCGGGCAGATCGTCGGGGCCGTGGCCGCGCAGGTGGACATCACCGAGCGGGCCCGGGCCGAGGAGGGGCTGCGCCAGACCGCCGCGCAGTACCGCATCCTGGCCGACGCCATTCCGCAGATCGTCTGGGGCGCGCTGCCCGACGGCAACCACGACTACTACAACCGCCAGTGGTACGACTACACCGGCGTCTCCCAGGGCGGCAGCAACGGCGAGCGCTGGACCGGCCTGCTGCACGCCGAGGACCTGGCGCTGGCGGTGCAGAAGTGGCGCCACAGCCTGGCCACCGGCGAGCCCTTCGAGGTCCAGTACCGCCTGCGCCACCACTCGGGCGAGTACCGCTGGGTGCTGGGCCGGGCGCTGGCGGTGCGCGACGCGGCCGGCGCCATCACCCGCTGGATGGGCACCTGCACCGACATCCACGAGCAAAAGCTGGCGCAAGAGGGCCTGGTGCGCTCGGACCGGCTCAAGGACGAGTTCCTGGCCATGCTCGCCCACGAGCTGCGCAACCCGCTGGCGCCCATCGCCACGGCGGCCGACCTGCTCTCGATGGGCCAGCTCGGCGAGGCCGGCGTGCGCCAGCTCAGCGAGGTGATCGCGCGCCAGAGCCGGCACATGACGCGCCTGATCGACGACCTGCTGGACGTCTCGCGCGTCACGCGCGGCCAGGTCACGCTGGACAGCAAGCCGGTGGACATCCGCAGCATCGTCACCGAGGCGGTCGAGCAGGTCAAGCCGCTGCTCGAGGCCAAGGGCCACTACCTGGAGCTGCAGCTCTCGCCCGAGCGCTCGCTGGTCTCGGGCGACCGCATGCGCCTGGTGCAGGTGGTCTCCAACGTGCTCAACAACGCCATCAAGTACACGCCCAACGGCGGCTGCATCGCCCTGCGCACCGTGGCTGAAGAGGGCCAGCTCCTGCTGTGCGTGCGCGACAACGGCATCGGCATGTCGCGCGAGCTGGCCGGCATGGCCTTCGAGCTGTTCACCCAGGGCGAGCGCACCTCGGACCGCTCGCAGGGCGGGCTGGGCATCGGCCTGGCGCTGGTGCAAAGCCTGGTGCGGCTGCACGGCGGCACGGTCAGCATCCACAGCGAGGGCGCCGACCTGGGCAGCGAGGTGACCATCCGCCTGCCGCGCCTGCCCCCCGAGGACGGCCCGCGCCGCGCCGACGACGACATCGACGCCGCGCCCTCGGGCATCGAGCCGCTGCGCATCCTGGTGGTGGACGACAACGCCGACGCGGCGCGGCTGCTGGGCATGTTCATCGAGATGCTGGGCCACGAGGTGATGGTGCAGTTCCACCCGGTCAAGGCGCTGGAGAGCGCGCGCCAGTTCAAGCCGCACATCGCGCTGCTGGACATCGGCCTGCCCGACATGGACGGCTACACGCTGGCGCGCCAGATGCGCCTGATCCCCGGGGTGGAGGGCGCGGTGCTGGCGGCCGTCACCGGCTACAGCCAGCCCAAGGACAAGCGCGCCGCGTTCGAGGCGGGCTTTAACTTTCACTTTGCCAAGCCGGTCAACACGCGCCAGCTCGAATCCTGGCTGGCCGAGGTGGTGGCGCAGATTCCCGGGCGCCAGCCGCTGCCGGCCCAGCCCTGAGGCGGCGCCCCGACCCCGGGGCGGCCCGGCTCAGGCCTGGGGGGCGCGCGGGCGGCGGTTGACCAGCAGGATGCCGGCGGCCACCGCGCCCAGCGCCACCAGCAGGCCGGGCGTGACCGCCTCGCCCAGCCACAGCGCGCCAAAGAGCAGCGCAAACAGCGGCGTGAAGAACACGAAGGTGGAAATTTGCGTGGCCGGGTAGCGGCCCAGCATCCACATCCACGCCAGGTAGCTGGCGAATGCGCCGATGGCCGTCTGCACGCCCAGCGAAGCCAGCGCGAACGGGCTGAAGCGCCAGACCCAGGCCTCGCCCAGCGCCAGCGAGAGCAGCGGAAAGGCCGCCGCGCCCACGGCCAGCTGGTAAAAGAGCAGCTTTTCCGGCGCGATGCGCGTCAGGCTGGAGGCGCGGATCACCACCGTCGTCAGCCCCCACAGCAGCCCGGCGGCCAGCCCGAACAGGTCGCCGCGCACGCTGGACAGTCCGCTGCCCAGGCCTTCGCGCAGCGCGAACACCACCGCCACGAAGGCGCACAGCAGCCCGGCCCACTGCAGCCCGCGCATCCGCTCGGACCGGGCCCACAGCGGCACCAGGAGCGCCACCCAGAAGGGCGAGGTGTAGAGAAACACCGTCAGCCGCGAGGCCGTGGTGGACTGCAGCCCCAGGTAGATGCAGGCAAATTCGCCGCCAAAGAGCGCGCCGGCCAGCAGGCCCGCGGCCAGCGAGCCGTCGCGCGCAAAGAGGGGAATGCGCCGCCAGGCGCACCACAGCCCGAGCAGCAGCGTCGCGCCGGCCAGGCGCAGCGCGCCCTGGAACAGCGGCGGCAGCTCGGCCATGGTGGCCTTGATCAGCACCTGCTGCAGGCCCCAGAACAGGCAGCAGCCCAGCAGCAGGCAAACGGCCAGGGTGTCGAGGTGGGTTTTGCGGGTCGTCATGGGCTTGGGCTTGGGCTTTGACGCCGGGCGCGGCGCGGCGGTGTTCAGGGATTCACAGGGTCAAAGGGGGCGCGGCGCGGGGCCGGCGCGTCACAGCGGGTGCTCGGTGTAGAAGCGCCCGCCGTGAAACAGCAGCGGCGAGGCGCCGGCATGGTGGCTGCAGCGCTCGACCTCGCCGACGAAGATCACGTGGTCGCCTTCGTCGTAGCGGCTGCGGTTGAAGCACTCGAACGTGGCCGCCGCGCCGGCCAGCAGCGGCGCGCCGCCCGTGCCCTCGGTGAATGGCACGTCCTTCCAGCGGTCCTCGACCCGGCTGGCAAAGCGCAGCGCCAGCGCCTGCTGGTCGGCCGCCAGGATGTTGATGGCGTAGTGCGAGACGGTGCGCAGCACCTGCATCGAGCTGGCCCCCTGCGACAGGCTCCAGAGCACCAGCGGCGGGTTGAGCGAGACCGAATTGAACGAGTTGGCCGTCAGGCCGATGGGCACGCCGGCCGGCGTGCGCGCCGTGACGATGGTCACGCCGGTGGCGAACATGCCCAGCGAGGCGCGAAATTCGGCCGGGGAAAAGCTCGGGTCGCGCGCTTTGGAAAGGGGAAGGGGGGGCAGCATAGGGCGCTAATTTAACTGAAGCCCTGCGGCTGCACCGGCGGCAGGGTCGGCCGGGCACGCAGGCCCCAAGGCGCGCCGTGGCGCTCAGGACGCCGCACGGTTGGAGGCTCCCGCCGCCAAGCTGCTATGGTTTCGATAGCTGAAGAACCATGCCCCCGTGGGCGAGCACCGGTTTTTCTCTGAAAACGCTGCGCCGGCCGCACCAACGGCCACCGTGCCGAGCCCCGCGCGGCCAGAACCGCTAGGGCTTGAGCTTCTTGTAGGCCTGGTCGGTTTCCTGGGCCTTGCTGGTGTCCTGGCGTCCTTGGCTGATGTCCTTGGCGGCCTGCTCGATGATCGGGCTGGTCTGCCCGCTGGTCATGTCGGCCGCCTCGTCGCGGTCGCGCGGCAGCTCCAGCGTCTGCTCGGCCGACTGGTCCTTGAAGTGCGGCTGCTTGCCGTCCAGCGGCCTTTGCGGCTGCGGGTCCTTGGCGGGCTGGCCGGCGGCGGCGGCGGGCTGGGCCGGCGTGTTGGCCGGGTCGGTTCTGGATTTTTGCGGGATCATGGGTTGTCACTCTGGCCGGCCGCGCGCGCCGGCGCTGTCAGCCTGCCGAGCCAGCCCCTGTAGGAAAAGGCGGGCAGGCGCGGGCCACACGGGCCGCCCGCTTTGCTTCAGGCGACCGACAGGCCGGCCCGGGCGCGGGCGCGCTCGAAGCCATAGAAGCCGAAGTCCATCGCCGGCGCCTGGCCGCTGATGAGCTCGGCCAGCGCCTTGCCCGAGCCGGCGCCGTGCGTCCAGCCCAGCGTGCCGTGGCCGGCGTTGACCCAGAGCCGCTCGACGCGCGTCTTGCCGATGTAGGGAATGTTGGTCGGCGTGGCCGGGCGCAGGCCGCACCAGAAGTTGGGCTGGCCGCCTTCTTCTTCCAGGCGCGTGTCGCACACGCCGGGAAAGACTTTCTCGACGCGGCGGGCCAGCATGCGGCAGCGCGCCCGGGCCAGCGGCGTGTCGAGGCGCAGGTCGTAGCCGCCGACCTCGATGGTGCCGGCCACGCGCAGCTCGTCGCCCAGGCGGCTGATGGCGCATTTCACCTCGTCGTCGATCATGCTGACGAAGGGCGCCCGCGCCGGCTGGCGCAGCTTGAAGGTGGCGCTGTAGCCCTTGCCGGGGTAGATCGGCAGGTCCACGCCCACGGTGCGCAGCAGCGGCGCGGTGTAGGAGCCGCAGGCCACCACCACCGCGTCGGCCTTCAGGCGCCGCAGGGGGGCGTCGTTTGGGCCCTTTGCGCCTGCAGCGCCCGGGCGGACTGCCACGGAATCGATCGCGTTGCCGACCTTTTCCAGCCGCACCACGTCGTGGCCGTAGAGGAACTGCACGCCGCGCTCGGCGCAGCGCCGGCCCAGCGCCTGGGTGAAGACGCGGGCGTCGCCGCTCTCGTCACTGGCGGTGTAGGTGCCGCCGACGATGCGCCCGGCAAAGGCGCCCAAGGCCGGCTCGATCTTGAGCAGCTCGGCGGTGGAGACCACGCGCCTAGCCACGCCGTACTTGCGCATCAGCTCGGCCGCATCGCCCGCGGTGTCGAAGGATTTTTGCTCGGTGTAGTAGTGGGCAATGCCGCGCTCCAGGCGGTGGTAGTCGATGCCGGTGGCGCGCACCACGTCTTTCAGCGCACCGTGGCTGTAGGCACCCAGCGCCACGAGCTGCTGCACGTTGCGCTCGAAGGCCGCGTCGTTGCACTGCGCCAGGAACTGCAGGCTCCAGCGCCACTGCTGGCAGCCCTCGCCAAAAGGCAGCTGCGGGCGAAACAGCAGCGGCGCGTCGTCGCGCAGCATCCACTTGAGCGCCTTGAGCGGCGTGTCCCGGTTGGCCCAGGGCTCGCAGTAGCTCACCGAGATCTGCGCCGCGTTGGCAAAGCTGGTCTCCAGCGCGGCGTCGGGCTGGCGCTCCACCACCGTGACCTCGTGGCCGCGCTCGAGCAGGTGCCAGGCGGTGCTCACGCCGATGATGCCCGCGCCCAAAACCACAACTCGCATGCTAGATCCCTTTGCAAAAGACACCAGTGTGCAGGAGCGCGGCGCCGGTGAACAGTCAAATTAAACTGTCAGCCCGAGCATCAGGCCCACTAATACCAGGAGTCGCCCCCCATGAGCACCTTTGACCCCGATGCGCTGGAGTGCCTGGCCGCCATCGTCGAGGAGGGCGGCTTCGAGCGCGCCGCCCAGCGCCTGTCGATCACGCAGTCGGCGGTCTCGCAGCGGCTGCGCGCGCTGGAGGCCCAGGTGGGCACGGTGCTGATCGTGCGCAGCCGCCCGCTCAAGGCCACGCCGGCCGGCCAGCTGCTGCTCAAGCACACCAAGATGCTGCGCCTGCTGCGCGCCGACCTGGAGCGCGACCTCAAGGAACTGGCGCCCAGCTCGCTGCGCGGCGCGCGCGAGGAGGAGCGCATCTCGATCGCCATCAACGCCGACTCGATCGCCACCTGGGCGCTGCCGGCGCTCACCGCGCTGGCCCGCCAGGGCCTGCCGATGGAGGTCATCACCGACGACCAGGACTTCACCCACGAGTGGCTGCGCCAGGGCCAGGTGCTGGGCTGCGTGACCACGCTCAAGCAGGCGCTGCGCGGCTGCAAGGTGGTCACGCTCGGGGCGATGGAGTACGTGGCCGTGGCCACGCCGGCGCTGGCCGAGGAGCGCCTGGGCGGCCAGGCGCTGACGGCGCACAATTTCCGCGACCTGCCCTTCGTGGCCTTCAACCGCAAGGACGACATGCAAAGCGAGTTCATCGGCAAGGCCTTTGGCTTGAAGCGCGTCATGCTCAACCAGCTGTTCGTGCCCTCGACCGAGGGCCAGGTGCGCGCCGTGCTGGCCGGCTGGGGCGCCAGCGTGCTGCCGCGCCTGCTGGTGCAGCCGCTGGTCGACGCGGGCCGGCTGGTCAACCTGGCGCCTGGCTGCGTGCTGCGCATCCAGCTCTACTGGCACTGCTGGAACCTGGCCTCCGAGGTGCTCGACGCGCTGACGGCCGCGCTCATCGCCTCGGCCGACCTGGCGCTGGTGGCCTGAAGCGGCGCGGCGGGTTGCGGCGCCACCTTCGGGTAAACAATCTCACACGCTCTACAGCTCGTTTCTTATACTTGGGTAACCAGGAGAGAGACGATGGCAATTCTGAATTTCGCCGCCCTGCGCCGGGCCCACCCAGGCGCGCTGGCCGTGGCCGCCGCGCTGGCCTGCGGCCTGCCGGCCCACGCCCAACCCAGCCCGCCGTCTGCGGCGGCCAGCACGCTGAAAATCGGCGTCATCGGGCCGTTCACCGGCGCCTCGGCCGACTTCGGCCTGCCCATGCTCAACGGCATCGTGCAGGCGGTCGACGAGATCAACGCCGTGGGCGGCTACGCGGGGCGCAAGATCGAGATCGTGCAAAAGGACGACCAGGCCAACCCGGAGCTGGGCGCCCGGCTCTCGCAGGAACTGGTGGCACAAAAGGTCGTGGCCACGCTGGGCTTTTGCAACACCGGCGTGGCCGCCAAATCGCTGGAGGTGTACCAGGCGCAGCACGTGCCGCTCATCATTCCCTGCGCCACCGGCGCGCAGCTGACGAAAAAATACCCGGCCCCCGAGAGCTATGTGTTCCACACCGCGCCCAGCGACGCCATCCAGGCGCCCTTCGTGGTCGACGACCTGGTCAAGCGCGGCTGGGACAAGGTGGCGGTGTTTGCCGACACCAGCGGCTACGGCGAATCGGGCCTGAAGGACGCGCTGGCCGCGCTGGCCGCCCGCCAGCTCCAGCCGGTGCATGTGGCCCGGTTCGACCTGGGCGTCAAGGACCTGGCCGAGCCGCTCAAGGCGGCCCGGGCCGCCGGCGCCAACGTGCTGCTGAGCTACACCGTCGGGCCCGAGAACGCCGTGATCGCCCGCGGGCGCCAGGCGCTGGGCTGGAAGGTGCCGCAGGCCGGCCCCTGGACGCTGTCGTTTCCCTTCTTCATCGATGGCGCCAAGGAGGCCGCCGAGGGCGCTCTGATGGCCCAGAGCTTCATCGCCGAGCCCAGCAACGAGCGCCGGGCGTCGTTTTTGAGCGGCTACGCGCGCAAGTTCAAGGTCAAGAAGATGCCCGTGCCGATGGCTGCCGCGCAGGGCTACGACGCGGTGTACGTGCTGATGCACGCCCTGTTCAACACCAAGGGCGGCAACCTGGAGGGGCCGGCCGTCAAGGCCGCGCTTGAAAGCCGCATCCGCACCTACTACGGCGTGACGGCCACCTTCGAGCAGCCCTTCAGCGCGCAGGACAAGGAAGCGACCACGCAGAACATGCTGGTGATGGGCATGGTGAAAAACGGTGCGGTGACCTTCGCCTACCCCGAGGACGCCAGGCGCAACCTGTTCGTGCAGCGCAAGCAGTAAACCCGGCAACGAAGGCCCGCCGCATGGCCACCCCCTTGACGCGCACGCGCCGCCGGCCGTGCCGCATGCCCCGCAGCCGGCCCCCGGCTGCCGCCGGCCGACCGCGCGGTGCGCGCGTGCTTTCATGAGGCCGTGATGCAAGGTTTTTTCCTCGACCGGCTCGGCCTGCGCGCCCGCCTGGTGCTCCTGGCGCTCCTGGCGCTGCTGCCCATCTTCGGGCTGTTCGCCTACTCGGCCGCCAAGAGCCAGCAGTCGCTGGTCGTGCTGGCGCAGTCCGGCCTGCGCTCGCAGGCGCTGCTGGCCGCGGCGCAGCAGCAGCGGCGCATCGAGCGCGTGGCGCAGCTGCTGGGCGACATGGCTGGCGGCCCGTCCATCCAGGACCCGCGCAACCGCCTGTGCGTGCAATACCTGAAGAACCTGAAAACGCAAAACCCGGAGTACGCCAACCTGGGCGTGATCGGGCTGGACGGCCGGCTGGCCTGCGACGCGGTGGACTCGCCTGCCAGCGCCTACCTGGGCGACCGGGCGTTCTTCAGCCTGGTGGTGCGCCAGCGCCAGTTTGCCGTCGGCGAGCATGCGGTGTCGCGCACCACCGGCCAGCCCGGCATCGCGTTTGGCCTGCCGGTCTACAGCCCGCGGGGCGTCTTCAACGGCGTGGCCTTCGGCACGCTCAGCGTGGACGCGCTGGTGCGCGAGCTTGCCCGCGAAAGCATCCTGCCGGGCGCGCAGATGCGCCTGCTCGACCGGCGCGGCGTCGTGCTGGCCTCCAACCCGGCGCAGGGCGACCTGCACGGCCGGCCCGAACCGGACGCGCTGGTGCTGCAGGCCGCGCAGCGGGCGCAGCCGGGCATGCAGGAGGGCCTCGATGCCCAAGGCGTCGCGCAGGTTTATGCCTACGCGCCGGTCGAGGGCCTGGACGGCGCGCTGTTCGTGGCCATCAGCGTGCCGCGCCAGGTCATCACGCAAACGCCGCGCGACCTGCTGCTGGCCGACTTTGCCGCGCTGCTGGCCGTCACCGCGCTGGGCCTGGCCTTTGCGGTGTTCATGGGCCGGCGCCTGGTGGTCGCGCCGGCCCAGGCCCTGCTGCGCGAGGCCCATGCGATTGGCGGGGGCGACTTTCGCGCGCGCGTGCCGCTCGGGCCGCGGCCGCACGACGAGATCGGCCGCCTGGGGCTGGCGTTCAACCAGATGGCCGCGTCGCTGCAGGCGCAGCGCGCCGAGCTCGACGCGACCCTGGCGCGCGCCGTGGCCGAGCGCGCCATGCTCGACCTGATCCTCAACAGCATGAGCGAAGGCGTGATCGCCGTGGACGCGCGCGGCCAGTTCATGCTCTTCAATGCGGCAGCGCGCACCCTGTTCACACCGCCCCTGCCGGGCGAACGCTTCGAGGACTGGCGCCAAGACAAGCCGATGGCCGCGCTCGACGGCAAGATCAGCGCCGGCAACGGGCCGCTGCACCAGGCCCTGCAGGGCGCCGGCATCGACAGCCAGGACGTGGTCTATTGCCGGCCCGGCCTGCCCGAGCGCATCCTGCGCATCGGTGCGCGCCCACTGCTGGACGCTGGCGGGCAGCCGATGGGCGCCGTGTGCGTCTTCAGCGACGTGACCGAGCGCAAGGCCGCGGAAAGCTTTGCCCAGGCGCAGGAAGAGGTGCTGGTGCTCATCGCCAGCGGCGCGCCGCTGCCGGCCACGCTGCAGGCCGTGGTGCGGCTGGTCGAGAAAAGCGCCCCTGCCAGCCAGTGCAGCATCGCGCTCGTCCAGGACGGCCGGCTGGGCCAGCCCATCGCCGAGCGGCTGGCGCCGGCGGTGGCCCAGGCCTGCGAGGGCCTGCCGGTGGCCGAGGGCGCCGGCGCCTGCGGGAGCGCCGCGTTCCGCCGGGAGCTGGTGGTGGTCG
>Ga0308157_10007430_pt1 | contig 12763 bp, 9 predicted proteins | sample PhyBR1_FD_201035 | JGI IMG/M metagenome (GOLD analysis project Ga0308157, IMG submission 201035) | Phyllosphere microbial communities from UC Gill Tract Community Farm, Albany, California, United States - DLSLB.R1 | ecosystem: Host-associated > Plants > Phyllosphere > Unclassified | place: USA...
AAAGGGGCCGCCATGCACCATGGCATGGCAGACTTCGACACCCGTGGGAAAGCCGTTGGCCAGAATGCGGCCGGCCTTGCGCTCGAGCACGGGGATCAGGCGGCGCGCGTCGGCGTAGTCGGCCGGATCGATCTGCAGCGTCACCGTGAGCTGGCCTTCAAGGTGCTCGGCCAGTTGCAGCACTTCGGCGAAATCCTTGGCGCGGATGACGATGGAGGCCGGGCCGAACATCTCTTCCTCGAGCACCGGCGACGACAGCAGGCGCTGCGCGTCGGTCACGTAGAGCGCGGCCTGGGCGGCATTGGGCTGCTCGCCCGCTGCCAGGCCCTGGGCGACTTTCTGCACGCCTTCGACACCGTCGACCTTGGCCGTGCCCGCGCAAAAGGCTTCATGGATGCCGGGGGTGAGCATGGTCTGGGCGGCCTTGGCGGCCAGCGCCTGGCTGGCGGCGTCAATGAAGCGCTGCACGTTGTCATCGCCGATTGCCACCACCATGCCGGGATTGGTGCAGAACTGGCCCGCGCCCATGGTCAGGGAATCGGCAAAGCCGCGGCCTATGGCTTCGGCGCGCGCGGCCAGGGCCGCGGGCATCAGGAACACCGGGTTGATGCTGCTCATCTCGGCGTAGACGGGAATGGGCTCGGCACGCGCATTGGCGGCGCGCACCAGCGCCAGGCCCCCCTGGCGCGAACCGGTAAAGCCCACGGCCTTGATTGCCGGATGGGAAACCAGCGCTTCGCCCAGCTTGCGGCCCGCGCCGATCAGCAGCGAAAACACGCCTTCGGGCAGGCCCAGGTCCTGGACAGCCTTCTGGATGGCGCGGCCGACCAGCTCGGACGTGCCCAGATGCGCGCTGTGTGCCTTCACCACCACCGGCGCGCCCGCGGCCAGGGCCGAAGCGGTGTCTCCGCCTGCCACCGAGAACGCCAGCGGGAAGTTGCTCGCACCGAACACGGCGACAGGGCCCAATGGCAGCTTGGCCAGGCGCAGGTCGGAGCGCGGCATGGGTGTGCGCTCGGGTTGCGCCTGGTCGATGGTGGCGCTCAGGAAGCGGCCATCGCGCACCACCTTGGCAAAAAGCCGCAACTGACCGACGGTGCGCCCGCGCTCGCCTTGCAGGCGGGCCAGCGGCAGGCCGGATTCGGCCTGGGCGCGCTCGATCAAGGTGTCGCCCAGCGCCACGATGTTGTCGGCAATCGCTTCGAGAAACTCGGCGCGTTTGGCCAGCGGCAGCTGACGATAGGGGTCGAAGGCGTCGGCAGCCAACCGGGCCGCGCGATCAACTTCGTCTGCGCCGCCCATGCCGAACGTGGGTGCATCGATGGGCTGGTCGGTGGCGGGGTTGAACGCTTGTTGCTGGCCTTCGGTGCCGCGAACGAAACTCGCGCCTATGAGCATTTCGCCGGTGATTTGCATGACATATCCTGGTGTGTTCGAGAGGGGGGATTGGAGCCGCTCCTGCGTCCTTGCCGCGTTGCCTGCGGCGGCTGTGTCGCCGGCGGTCTGCCTGTCTGGCGCGGTCCGCAAGGATGCAAAACTGCTGCAGCAACACGATAGCAGACCCGGGTCAGCCATAAATATATTTTAAGTATCTTTATTTCATGGCAGGCGGATTGTCCTGCGGATTGTCTAGGGACATACCCCATCGACAGGGTTCCAGTATCTTGGTAATATATTTAATCTGGTGGCGCTTTGCCATTTGCAGCAGCGCTGCACCCCATCCGCCGGCAAGATCTGCTTGCCGGCATCACGACCAGGTCTATGCCGAGGAGCGCATCGTGAACTTCACGCCAGACATATCCCCCCCCCAGGCGCAAGAAACTGCCAAAGCTTGCATTCCTCCCCCGGCCTGCATTGCGCTGAGCCTGGAGGAAGTCCACGATCTTTCGTATCGCGTTCTGACCCACCATGGCCTGTCGGCGGCCCAGGCCCAGGCCATTGCCCGAGTGATCACGGCCGGCGAGCGCGACGAATGTCATTCGCACGGCATTTATCGGCTGCTGTCGTGTACCCGAACGCTGCAGCAAGGCGGCGTGGTGCGCGATGCGACGCCCGTGGTGAGCGACCGGGCCCCGGCAGTGGTTGCCGTCGATGCGCAGTTTGGCTTTTCGCAGCTGGCGTTTGAAGTGGGCAGCAAGCTGCTGCTGGAAAAGGTGGCGAGAACCGGGGTTGCCGCGCTGGTCATCAACAACTGCTATCACTTTTCAGCCCTGTGGCCTGAAGTCGAGGCCTTGGTCGAGCATGGCATTGCCGCGCTGGCAATGACCCCCAGTCATTCCTGGGTGGCCCCCGCGGGTGGGCGCCGGCCGGTGTTCGGCACCAACCCGATTGCGTTTGGCTGGCCGCGTGTCGGCGAACTGCCCTACGTGTTTGACTTCGCAACCAGCGCCGTGGCGCGCGGCGAGATCGAGCTGTACCGAAGAAGCGGGCGTGCGCTGCCCGCCGGCTGGGGCATGGATGCCGAGGGTGCACCGTGCACCGACGCGGCCACCGTGCTGGACCAGGGCGCGATGCTGACCTTTGGCGGCTACAAAGGCTCGGCCCTGTCAACCATGATTGAGTTGCTTGCCGGGCCGCTGATAGGCGACATGACCAGCAGCGAGTCGCTGGCGCTGGACGGCGGCGCGGGCGCTGCACCCTGCCACGGTGAACTGGTGCTGGCCTTCGACCCCCGGTTTTTCAGCCAGGGCGATCATCTGCAGGATCGCCAGCGGGCCGAGAAGCTGTTTGACGGCATCACCGATCAGGGCGCTCGCCTGCCTTCGCAGCGCCGCTTCGTGGCCAGAAGCCGCAGCCTGGCCAACGGCTGCGTACAGATTCCCGCAGCCTTGTATTACGACGTGCGGCAATTGCTGCTTTGAACCGGTCCGCGCTTGAATTGCAGCCCCGCTGCAAGGCAGGCCGGCAGAGAAAACCCGGTGATGTAGCCAAAGTATTTTGTCAATATAATTGGATGCAACCATTTCAGCTTTTGCGGCATAAAAGCCGAAAGAACCACCCATCTGATGCCGATTCCCTCCAAATCCCCAGCTTCGCGCGCGAAGTCCTCCAAGGTCAAGGCGCCGCTGCCGGCCAAACGCCGGGCGGCGGATCTCGCCTACGACGCCATCGAGGCCATGCTGTCAACGATGCAGCTCGAGCCCGGCAGCCCGATTGTGGAAGCCGAGCTGGCGGAGCGCACGGGAATGGGACGCACGCCGGTGCGCGAGGCCTTGCTGCGCATGATCTCGATTGGCTTGATCGTTCAGCAGCCGCGCCGCGGCCTGCTGGTGTCGAACATCGATCTGGCCGAACACCTGGACGTGATCCACACGCGCCGGGTGCTGGAGAATCTGGTTGCGGCCTGCGCCGCGCGCCGCGCATCGGCGGCCCAGCGCAAGGAGATCGTCCAGTGCGCCGAGAAAATGGTCGCGGCGGCCGAGCGCGGCAATCTGGACGAATACATGCGCGGCGATCATGAACTCGATGTCGTGATCCATACGGCAAGCCGCAATCGCTCGGCGGTCAAGAGCGTGACGCCGCTGATCGTCCAATGCCGGCGCTTCTGGTATGCCTATCAGCACGAAGGCGATATCACCGAAGGCGCACGCGCGCATCTGGAGCTCGCGCAAGGCATTGCCACCGGCGATGAAGCCGCGGCAATGACCGGCGCCAATCGCCTGATGGACTACCTCGAGGATTTCGCCAAGCGCATCATTGAGAGCTGAAAACTCGAGCCCTGCGTCCACTGCAGGTGGAGAGGGGAAGCGACAAAATCGCTCAGGGGCTTTTTCAACGCTCGCAACGCCCACGACCTATAGAACTGGCGCGCCCCCGCCCCGCCCACTACGCACCAAGGGGGGGCGCTCCCTTGTGCGCCTTTATTCAGGGGAAGAGGCGAAGCCTCTCAGGGGGTGTCTCAGATTTTTGCGCCGACGGCGCGCAGTTCCGCGATCTGCGGCGCCTTGGGCAGCCAGATCTTGTCGAACGCGTCTATGGCCGGCTTGGTGTCGAAGGCCGTCAGATCGCGAATCACGATGGATTCCTTCTTGAACTTCTCCAGCAGGCCGGCCTCGGTGGTGACGATGTCGTTGATCTGGGCGTCGAGCGCCTGGGCCGTCAGCTGGCGAATCAGTTCGCGATCCTTGGCGTCCAGCGTGGCCCAGACGCGGCCGGAGAACAATGGCGCCACGGGCATGAACAGCGCGTTCATGGGCATCATGACCTTGGACACCTTGTCAAAGCGCTGGTTCCAGGAGAACTCCACATCGGCTTCCAGTCCGTCAACCTGACCGTTGGTCATGGCATCGAACACCGCCGGCGTGGGAATGGGCGTGGGCGCCGCGCCGAAGTACTGATAGAAGTCGCGGTAGACCGGCGTGGGGTTGATGCGGATCTTCAGGCCCTTGAGGTCATTGGGTGTCTTGATGTCCTTGCTGGAGAACACCACGCGCATGCCGGTGATGCCCCAGCCCAGGCCGACGCAGCCGGTCTCGCGCGGCAGCACCTCGAGCAGCTTCAAGGCCGCGGGTGTCTTGACGAGCTTGGCGACGGCCGGCGTGGAGCGCACCAGATAGGGCGCGTTGATCGAGGCCACGCTGGAGACGCGCGTGCCCAGTTCGGCAGCCTGGATCCAGCCCATGTCAAGCGCGCCCGACTGCATCTGCTGCATCATCACCGATTCGTTGCCCAGCTGGCCCGAATGGAATACGGTCACCGTCAGGCGGCCATTGGTCGCCTTGGCCAGCGCTTCGCCGAACTGCAGCGCGGCGCGGTTCCACGAATGGCCTGCCGGGGTGATGATGCCCAGGCGCAGTTCCTTGGCCGCAGCGGCGCGCGAAGGGGTCACGAAAGCCAGGGGCGCTGCGGCAACGGCCGTGGTCTGAAGAAAGTGGCGACGGTTGAGTGTCATGAAAAACTCCGTAGAAAAGGGAGGAATCGAGGCAGGGCGGGGAAGCGGTTAATTCAGCAGGCCCAGTGACAGACTGGGGAACAGCGACAGCGTGATGAGAGCAATGATGCTGATGATGAAGAAGGGCAGTGTGACAATGAACATCCGCCCGGGCTTGGCGCCCGTCACGGCGGCGGCCACGAAGAAGCTCAGCCCCACGGGCGGCGTCATCAGCCCGAGCACCAGGTTGATCACGATCACCACGCCGAAATGGCGCGGGTCGATGTGGTAGATCTCGGTGGCGATGGGCAGCAGGATGGGAGCGGTCATGATCAGTCCCGGGATGCCGTCAATCACGGTGCCAATGACCAGCAAGATGACGTTGACCAGCAGCAAGAAGGTGATCGGGTCCTTGGCCACGGTCTGTATCCAGGCGGCGACCATCTGCGGAATCTTGCCGTAGATCAGCAGCCACGAGAACACCGATGCCGCGGCGACCAGGAACAGCACGATGGCCGAGTAGATGGCCGCGCGCAGCATGATGGGCGCCAGATCCGAGTACTTGAACTCGCGCGTCACATAGCGTCCCACGAGCACGGCGCTGACCGCGCCCACGGCTGCGGCCTCGGTGGGATTGGCCAGGCCGGTCAGGATGGAGCCGACGATCACCAGCGGAATCAACAGCGTGGGGCTGGACGTGAGCACCGTCATGGCGCGCTGGCGCAGCGTGCGCTTGGCGCTGCGCGGGTAGTTGTAGACCAGGCCCATGCAGGCGATCACGCCGAAGAACAGCAGCGTCAGCAGCACGCCGGGCAGGATGCCGGCAATCAGCATGTCGCCCACGGCCACCTGGGCCAGCACGCTGTAGACCACGAACATCACCGAAGGCGGAATGATGGGGCCCAGCATGCCGCCGTACACGGTCAGGCCGGCGGCAAACGTCTTGTCGTAGCCCTGCTTTTCCATCTCGGGAACCATGACCTGCGACATGATTGCGACCTGGGCCGTGGCCGAGCCGATGATGGACGAGACCAGCATGTTGGCCAGGATGTTCACATAGGCCAGGCCGCCCTTGATCGAGCCGACAAATGCCATCGACAGATCGACCAGCCGGCGCGTGATGCCGCCGCTGTTCATGATTTCACCGATCAGGATGAACAGCGGAATGGCAATCAGCCCGTAACTGTCGACGCCGGCAAACATCTGGGTGGCAAAGGACTGCAGCAGCACCGGGTTGCCGGTGTTGTAGATGTAGAAGATGCCCGAGAGGCAAAGACACAGGCCGATGGGCACGCCCACCAGCATGATCACGATGAAGAAGAGGGAGGTCAGCATGTCAGTTCACCGCTTCGGGGTTGGCTGCCTGGAAGGCAGGGTGTTGGCGCTGGGGCGCGAGGTGCAGGTCTTCCAGCAGGTTGGCCAGCGCGTGCAGGCTCATGCACAGCGCAAAGATCGGCATGATCAGTTGCAGCACCCACACCGGCCATTCGAGGGTCTGCGTGCGCTCGGTGTAGAGAAAGTTGAAGGACTCGGCCGCGTATTCCCTGGCATCGAATCCCTTGCTGGCAATGCCCACGGGATCCATCCAGATCCAGCACATTGCAAACAGCGCCAGCGCGAAGAACAGCACGCCGCCGGTGGCAATCACCTTCGCGATCTGTGCCTTGCGCGGGCCCAGCTTTTCCGTGACCATGGTCACCGCGAAGTCCAGGCGCAGGCGCGTCATTGCCGAGGCGCCGACAAAGGTCAGCCAGACGACGGTGTAGACCGCAGCTTCGTCTATCCAGTAGATCGGCACGCCGCTGTAGCGTGTGGCGACATTGACCAGGATCAGTGCGGTCAGCAAGCTCATGAGGAAGGTGAGCAGCCAGCGTTCGAAGCGCAGCAGTGCATCGGAGGCGTCCAGCACCCAGCGCACGGACTGCGGGGCAGGCTTGAGGGCAGTGGAGGAGTTGGCTATATCGTCCATAAGGCTTCTTCTGGGTTTTCGGAAAATGAAATAAAACAAACTGCCCACAACTCAAACATATGCCAAATATATTAAGCGTCTTGTGCAGTCCCGCAAATAGGTGTTTCCCTGGGAGCGCCCCGGCCCTGCGACTTCATCGGCATGGGGCCCGGACGCGCGGGCTGCGCAACCACCGGATGGGGAAGTGACCTGCATGCCCGGACCCGGCTGGAATGGAAATCAAAGATGCTGGAAATATATTTGACACATTTTCATGTTGTACTAGCACAAACCATACCTGCTCTCGACAGGCATTCAGGGCAGTGACGGGAACGCATGCGCCTGGAGCGGTCCATGCACCGTCGGCAGGCATCGGTTGCACATTGCTGGTGCGGTCCGCGCCATGCGTTCGGGCATGCACCAAACGGGTGGTTCACATGCGGCTTGCATGCCGCAAGCCCTTGCCAGGTCCTGTGCGCCGGCAATTGCAGCGGCATGCGCACAAAAAAAAGCTCCCGTGAGGGAGCTTGCAAGCCGTGGTTCAGCGAGCCAGGTCCTTGGACCAGGCGGCGTACCAGTCGCGGAACAGCTGGTATTGGGCTTCGGTGTAGCGGCGCTGCGAGTCGGTCAGCACATCGGTTTCGTTGAAGTGCAGCGTGTATTCCTTCTGGCCGTTGAGCACCAGCAGATACTTGTAGTACAGCACCAGGTCGGTGCCTTCATCGAACGACGACAGCACGCCCAGCGCAGATTCGAGTTCCTGGGCCTGGCGGCGCGCGGCGACATCACCCTTGGCGGCCTTCTTGCACAGCTCGACCAGGTGCAGCACTTCCTTGGGCAGGGCGTTGCCTATGCCGGTGATGGAGCCGGTGGCGCCGCAGTTCACGAAGCCGTGAAAGACCTGGGTGTCGACCCCGACCATCAGCGTGATGGCGTCGTCCTTGGAGGTGATGTGTTCCGCGGCATAGCGCAGGTCGGTGGCACCGCCGAATTCCTTGAAGCCAATCAGGTTTGCGTACTTCGAGCGCAGCTCGAAGAACAGATCGGCGCGTGTCGCGAAGCCGTAGTAGGGGCTGTTGTAGATGACGGCCGGCAGTTCGGGCGCGGCTTGCAAAATGGCGGAGAAGTGGGCTTTTTGCGCGATGGCCGAGGCACCGCGCGACATGACGCGGGGAATCACCATCAGGCCGTGCGCGCCGACCTTGGCGGCATGGGCGGCATGCGCCACGGCTTCCTTGGAATTGACCGCGCCCGTGCCGACGATGGTCGGGATGCCTGCGGCCACCAACCGGGCAACGCCTTCCTGGCGCTGCTCGGCCGTGAGCAGCGGCCAGTCGCCCATGGAGCCGCAGTAGACGACGGCGCTCATGCCGGCGGCAATCAGCTCCTTGCCCTTGGCGACCAGCGCATCGAAGTCAGGCTTGCGGTCCGGCGTGCACGGGGTCATGAGTGCGGGGATGGTGCCGGTGAAGATGTTCGTGTTCATAAAAAACCACCTTTGTAGAAAAGTCGCTGGGGGCGCCGTCCGGGCCTCGCGCGGCAGGAGCCGCGTTGCACCGCCATCGGCAGGTTAAGGATTTAAATAGACTGTAAATATATTAGCAATATTCCAAGTGCCAAGGATAGTCGATGATTTTTTTCCGCGCAAGTGGGGTTGATGCGCATGCAGCGTGCCGGGTCGCTGGGCCTGTGGTCCAGCCGCCCCCCCCGGAACACCGTCATGGCCGCCGTGCCGCAGTTGGCGGCAGCAAGCGGCTGGTGCCAGGTCGCGGTGCAAGCTGCGTGGGCCGGCGCACGTTGCCTGAGCCTGCAGCTGCTGATGTGGGCGGCGAAAAGTGGCAGTGAAGCGTTGTGGTCCGCAGGTGACTGCAGCGCGCTGGTCGACCAAGCGCGCGACGGCGCTGGCGAGCGCCATGAATGACGGGGTGGCACAGCGGGGCTGCAAGCATTTGGGCCTGCGTCCGGCTGCCGGCCAAAGTGCCGGACCTGCATTGCCATTCCCCGGGAAAATATACTTTTTGACTGAATCCTGTAAATTTTCCTGATAGTTGTTTGAAAAAAATGACGAAATGCAATACTCAAAAAACTAAAATCAGGAGGGCCGGGTAGAAGAGAGCAAGTGGGGAAAAAGCCGGTTGCCGGCGAGAAGCCGCGATGCCCGCATCCGCGCCGCAGCCCAGGTCAGGGCATGGCTGATCCCTTGCCCGGCGTCGGCTGAGGCAGGCAGAAATCGCCCGCTGTCGCGCCCGGCTCCAAAGCCTGCTCACCGCAGGCAGCCGCTTTCAATCCAGGTTTTCATGTGGTTTTATCGAGAATATTATGAATTTTGAATCAGGTGGAACCACGGAGCGCAATACCGGACGCTACATGAAAAAGCGCGAAGCCATCATCAATGTCGCTTCCAAGCTTTTTGACGAAAACGGGATAAAGGGTGCAATGCTGTCCGAAGTGGCCAAGCAGGTGGGCTTGAGCACCAACAGCATCACCTATTACTTCAAGAAAAAGGAAGATCTGGTTTTTGAATGTCTGATGCATACGGTCAAGACATTCGACATGATTACCGAGCTGGCGCAAGGCGAGAAAACACCGGTGGAAAGAGTCAAGCGCTTCATCAGCGAATTCATCAAGAAGCTTTCCGATTGCGCCAATGGAAATTATCCGGCCATCATGACTTTTCGCGACGCAGCCGAGCTCGACAGCTCCTATACCAAGATCGTGTTTGACGGCTATACAAACATGTTTCGCCGCGTGCGGGCGCTGCTGGCCGATGGGCCCATCACTTCCGAAAATCGCATGGGGCTGACGCTGCGCACGCATCTGTTCCTGGCGCAGATACAGTGGTCGCGCATCTGGATGGGAAGCTACGGCGTCGAGAGCTATGACAGAATACAGTTCTATATCACCGATGTGATGCTCAACGGTCTGGTCGTCGAGCATGGGAACTGGCAGAACAATTCCATTGATCGGGAACTCGCGGATTTCAGAATTGCTGAATCACCCAACCACGGTTTCGTGGTGGCTGCCACCCATCTGATCAATGAAGCCGGTTATAACGGGGCGTCCATAGATCGCATTTCGGCGCGGCTGAGCGTGACCAAGGGTTCTTTCTATCACCATATTCCCAGCAAGGAAGATCTGTTTTCCGAATGCATAGAGCGCACGCAAGCCGCTTTGGAAGGCTTCCAGCAAGCCGTTCATGCCCACCAGGGGCCCGGCATGGAAAAGCTCGGCGGATTATCGCGGGCCTTGATCAGATACCATTTTTCCGAGCAGGGGCCGCTGCTGCGCGTCTCGGCGTGGAGCGAAATATCCGATTACAGCAACTTCCATGAAAAGATCATGCCGCTGCGCAGACTGGTACAGAGTCTCAGCGACTTTCTGGCCGCCGGGATGATGGATGGCTCCGTCCGTGCAACCCATCAATCCGTCGCAGCAATGATGATCGTAGGCATGATCAATGGGTCGCTGACGCTGGACAAATGGGTGCCCGGATCGGAAAACATCAACGTCGACACTCTTTATGTCAGGCCGATGTACTACGGCTTGCTGAGCGAGTGAGGTGAGTTTTAATTCTTTCAAACGCGCGCGCCTGCGCTGGCGGGCGTGATCAGAAGCGGTGCGTGAGCCCCAGGGCGAGCGCTGCGGTACCGGCCGTGGTGGCCGTGGTTCCCGCATATCCGTTGCTCACCCGGTGCGGACGCGCCGGGTTGCGGTTGTGGATTTTGGCAAAACCCAGGGTCACTTTCGAGCGCTTTGAAAGGTAATGCTCGTACATGGCGCCGATCTGGTAGGCATCGTTTTCAGGCAGCAGCTGGTTGTTCTTGCGGATATACGATGCCGACAGCACGCCGCTGCCAAGCGGGTAGGAAATTCCCAGCAGAAAATCCGTGTTGTCCTTGGTTTTTGCCTTGGTGATTACATTGCGTGCAGTATTGTCGGAATAGGCAAAGAAAAATCGTGCCTTGGACCATTTATAGTTTGCTGCAAGGATGGTGCTTTTGGCATCGACATCCAGCGTGGCGTTGGTATAGGTATTTCCTTGGTGGTGGGATATTTCCAGCGTCAGCGCCGAATTGCCATAGCCGAGATTGAAACCCGTGGCGCTGTTTTGGGATGCGCCGCCGGTCGCGGACTCGCCGAAATAGTGGGCCAATGCACCATAGAAGCCATTGCGTCCATAGGTCCAGGGATTGAACCCCGGACTGTTGTAGATAATGCCGTTGTTCAGGCGTACGGCATGCGATTCCATCAGATTGGTGGCGGTGAAAACGCCATAGGTCGCTGTCGGGTCGCCCACCAGGGCCAAGGTGGCAAACGAAGGCGTATAAAGCCGGCCCATGCGCACCGTGCCCCAGCTGCCTTGCAGGCCGAGAAATGCTTGCTTGTCGAAGAAAGTGCTGCTGGCGGTCGTGCCGGTGTCGGCGTTGAAACCGTTTTCAAGCTTGACCAGTGCGGCGAGTCCACCGCCCATGTCTTCCTTGCCGCTGATCATGAACGAGGAGGTGCCGGCCAGCGCCGTGCGCAGCGCCGCGCCCCCCGAATTGAACCCCAGTCCGCCATAGACCGAACCCGATATTGTCAGGTAGGACTGCGCATGCACGGCAGCCGTACTGGCTGCCAAGACCATTGAACTCACTACGAACTTTTTCATTTCAGACTCCCCGGAACAGGAATAGACCGAATAAAAAAATCCAGTCCGGGCGGCAAGACAGGGCTTGCTGCCCAACAGACTGGATCCAGTGACGAGGCGCAGGAATCAGGCAGCCAGAAAATCGGACTGCCGGATGAATCGACTCCGGTGGAAGTCAGTGTTTCCCAACGTCATTTCAATGGCGGTGAGCCGTTTGAAATAGTGTGAAATGGGCATTTCATTGGTCATGCCCATGCCTCCGTGCATTTGTATGGCCTGTTGGCCCACGAACTGCAATGCCTTGCCCACGCGCACCTTGGCTGCGGACACGAGTTTTCTACGCTCCTCGGCGGGTGCGGTATTGACCTTGACGGCCGCCAGCACCGTGAGGGACTTGGCCTGCTCGGCGTGGATGAACATGTCGGCCATGCGGTGCTGCAGCACCTGGAAGGTGCCTATGGGCACGCCGAACTGCTTGCGCGTCTTGAGATACTCCAGCGTCTGGGCGTTTGCCGCTTCCATCGCGCCGACGGCTTCGGCGCACAGCATGGTGACGCCGAAATCGGTGGCCGCTTCGAGAATTTCCCAGCCCCGGCCTTCCTCGCCAATCAAGGCGGTGGCCGGCAAGCGCAGATTGCTGAACTCCATGTTGGCCGCGCGCATTCCGTCAAAGCTGCGGTAGTCGACCACCTTGCAGCCTTCCAGACCCGCGGGCAGGTAGAACAGCGTGATGCCGTTCTCGTCGCGCGCGCCGCCGCCGGTGCGCGTGGAAACGACCCAGCCGCCGGCCTGGGCGCCATGGATCACCGCGCACTTGGCGCCGTTGATCACATAGGCGTCGCCTTCCTTGCGGGCCGAAGTGGCGATGTTGAAGAGTTCGTGGCCCGCATCCTTTTCATTGAGCGCGCAGGCCAGCTTGAGGGTGCCGGTGGCGACTTGCTCGAGCACCTCGGTGCGGCCGCCGCGGCGCAGGAAGTCGCAGGCCAGGATGGTGGCGAAGTAGGGCTCGATGACCAGGCCGCGGCCCAGCTCCTTCATCACGATCATCAGGTCTTCTGAGCTTCCGCCCAGGCCGCCGGCGCTCTCTGGAACGGCCAGTGCAATCGCGCCGAGATCACCCAGCGCACTGAAGCCGCGGCTCGATATGCCGGCCTCGGAATAGATGATTTCCTTGCGCTCCTCGAAGGAGTAATCGCGCTCTATCCAGCGCTGCAGGGATTCGGAAAATTGCTGCTGTTCTTCGGAAAGACGAAAGTCCATGGTGGTCTCCTCACAGGCCCAGAATCATTTTGGAAATCACGTTGCGCTGCACTTC
>Ga0308157_10007431_pt1 | contig 12762 bp, 13 predicted proteins | sample PhyBR1_FD_201035 | JGI IMG/M metagenome (GOLD analysis project Ga0308157, IMG submission 201035) | Phyllosphere microbial communities from UC Gill Tract Community Farm, Albany, California, United States - DLSLB.R1 | ecosystem: Host-associated > Plants > Phyllosphere > Unclassified | place: USA...
TGGCCGAGCTGACGTGCTCGCGCATCGGGCGGCTGCTGGGCTACCTGACCATGCCGCTGATCCAGGGCGCGCTGATGCCCTACAACGACGCCGACTTCCCGGTCGACATCCAGGTCTACTCCAAGCCCAATTGCGCCTCGATCTTCAAGCAGCGCATCTACCGGCTCAACGGCCGCAAGCCGGTGATGTTCACCTCCTTCATGGCCGAGAGCAGCAGGGGCGAGGTGCTCGAATACGTCGGCATGGGCCTGGGCATGAAGCTGCTGCTGGACGTCCGCGACGGCAACCTGCACTTCGAAAGCGACGGCTATTTCTGGGAAGTGCTCGGCGTGCGCATACCGCTGCCGGGCGTGCTCACGCCGGGCAAGACCTTCCTCTGCCACCGCAACAACCACGCCAACCAGTTCGACATCCGCATCGAGATCCGGCACGCGCTGTTCGGCACCACCTTCACACAAGCAGGCGTATTTCGCGAGGTCACGGCATGAATACCCATTTGATAGCGTTGCAGCTCATGGCCGCCCAAGGTTGCCTTGGCGCGTTCGACACCTTGTACCACCACGAGCTGACCGAAGCGCTGCCCGGCCGCGCCACCGCCCGGCGCGAGCTGACCATTCACGCGGTGCGCGCGCTGATCTACAGCGCCTTGTTCATCGGCCTTGCCGGCTGGGCCTTCCACGGCGCGTGGGCGCTGGTGCTGCTGGCCGTGTTCTCGGTCGAGATCGTGCTGACCCTGTGGGATTTCGTGGTCGAGGACCGCACCCGCCTGCTGCCGGCGACCGAGCGCGTGACCCACACCGTGCTGGCGATGAACGGCGGCGCCTTCATCGCGCTGCTGGCGCTGAACACACCCGCGTGGTGGGCGATGCCGACCGCGCTGGCCTGGCAACCAGAAGGCGCGTTGAGCGTGTTCCTGGCGTTGTGCGGCGTGGGCGTCGGCCTGTCCGGCATGCGCGACGCGTTTGCCGCACGGGCCCTCGGCCAGCTGGCGCTGCGCGAGGGCGCCACGCCGGAGCCGGGTTTCGGCGCGCCGGAGCGCAGCTTCCTGGTGACCGGCGCCACCGGCTTTATCGGCCAGCGCCTGGTGCGCGCCTTGCTGCGCGACGGCCATCGCGTGACGGTGCTGACCCGCCAGGCGCGGCAAGCCGCGTGGCTGTTCGACGGCCGCGTCGATTGCGTGGACAGCATGGCGCAATTACCGGCGTCGCGCCGCATCGACGTCGTGATCAACCTGGCCGGCGCGCGCATCCTGGGCTGGCGCTGGACCGCCGCACGCCGCGCCGCACTGCGCGCCAGCCGGGTCGCGCTGACCAACAACCTGGTGGCCTGGATCGCCGCCGCCGAGCACAAGCCGGCGCAATTGATATCCGCCTCCGCGATCGGCTACTACGGCACGCAGCGGCGCGGCGACGAGACCGTGCTGACCGAGGGCGACGGCCCGCAGTCCGTGTTCATGTCCGACCTGTGCCGCGAATGGGAGCAGGCGGCGCAAGGCGCGGCGGCCCACGGCGTGCGGGTGGCGTGCACGCGCTTCGGGCTGGTGCTGGGCACGCAGGGCGCGCTGCCGATGATGCTGTTGCCGATCAAGTTGGGACTCGGCGGACCGCTGGGCGGCGGCACGCAATGGCTGTCGTGGATCCATGTGGACGATGTCATCGGCGGCATCGCCCACCTGTGTCGCGCGGGCGAGGCGGGCGCCTTCAACTTCACGGCGCCGGAGAGCCTCACGCAAGCGCGCTTCAACCGCGTGGCGGCGGGCGTGCTGCATCGCCCATATGGCTTCCCCACGCCGGGCTGGCCGATGCGGCTGATGCTGGGCGAGCAGTCCGACCTGCTCCTGGAAGGCCAGCGCGTCGCGCCCGCGCGGCTGCTGGCCAGCGGCTACGCGTTCCGCCATCCTCAGCTGGAAGGCGCGCTGCGCAGCCTGGCCTGATCGGAGGGTGACATGAAAGCACTGGTACTTGGCGCGACAGGCCTGGTCGGCAGCCATGCGCTGCGGGCCTTGCGCGCCGCCGGCTGCACGACGGCCGGCGCCAGCCGCCACCGCCCGCAAGATGAGCATCCCGATGGTTGGATCGAGATCGACTTCGCCCGCATGACCAGCGAAGAGGACTGGCTGCCGCTGTTGGCCGGCGTGGATGCGGTGGTCAATTGCGTCGGCATCCTCCGCGAGGAACATGCTGGCGATTTCGACCTGCTGCACCATGCCGCGCCGGTCGCCTTGTTCGGCGCCTGCGAGCGCCTCGGCGTGCGGCGCGTGGTGCAGTTGTCCGCGCTCGGCAGCCGTCCGGACGCGGTCACCGCCTACTGGCGCAGCAAAGGTGCGGCGGACGCCGATCTGTTGGCGCGCACGCTCAGCGCCACCATCGTCCGGCCCTCGCTGGTGTATGGCGAGGAGGGCGCCAGCAGTGTCCTGTTCCGCGCACTGGCGACCTTGCCGGTGCTGATGCTGCCGATGGCGCATGAGGCCAAGGTGCAGCCGATCCACATCGACGACCTGGCGGCGCTGATTGCCCGGCTGGCGATGGCAGGGGATGAGGCGCCGTGCGAGCTGGCAGCGGTCGGCCCGCGCGCGATGACGCTGGCCGGCTACCTCGGCGCACTGCGCGGCGGCATGCAAGCGGCGCCCTCGCTGGTGCTGGCCCTGCCGATGTCGCTGGCGCGGATGGCCGCGCGCGTGGCGGCGTGGATGCCATCGAGCGCGCTGACGCCGGAATCGCTGCGCATGCTGGAGCAAAGCGCCGACGGCGGCAACACGGCCGACGCGGCACCCGTCGTCGCAATGCTGGGCCGCCCGCTGCGCGATCCGGCGCGCTTCGCGCGGCCGGCGCAGCGCATCGGCGCCGTCTGGACTTGGGCGGCGACGCTGATCACGATGACGGTCGCGCTGCTTTGGCTGGTCACCGCCTGGGTCTCGTGGTTCGGCTGGCCGCATGCGCAAAGCACGGCGTGGCTGGCGGCTTGCGGGGTGCCGGCCGGCTTGCAGGAGCCGATGCTGCTCGCGGCCAGCGTCATGGACGCCGCCGTGGGCGCGCTGCTGTTGCTGCGCCCGCGCCGCTGGCTGTGGGCCGCGCAGGCGGCGCTGGCCGGCGGCTACACCGTCATCATGAGCGTGTGCCTGCCGGAGTTCTGGCTGCATCCGTTTGGACCGTTGAGCAAGAACCTGCCCTTGCTGGCATTGATGTTGTTGATGTGGAGAGTGAGCAAATAATGGATTACCTCGCGATTAAATGGCTGCACATTTTGTCGGCCACCCTGATGTTCGGCACCGGCTTCGGCACGGCGTTCTACATGTTCTTCGTCAACCGCAGCGGCAACGTGCAGGCGATGGCGGTGGTGACGCGGCTGGTCGCCAGGGCCGACTGGTGGTTCACCACGCCGGCGGTCATCATCCAGCCCTTGTCCGGACTGTGGATGATCCATCTGGCGGGCTTCCCGTTCACCGCGACCTGGATCGTGTGGTCGATGGCGCTGTACCTGCTGGCCGGTGTCTGCTGGCTGCCGGTGGTCTGGCTGCAGCTGCGGATGCGCGACATGGCGGTTCACGCGGCACATAGCGGCGAGACGCTGCCGGCCCGCTACTGGCGCTACGAAAAAATCTGGACCGCGCTTGGCTTCCCCGCCTTCGCCGGTTTGCTGGTGGTTTATTGGCTGATGGTGCATAAACCGGCCTGAGGCCGGCGCGCTCCAGGATCAGGAAACTGTAAAATTTGATATAGTGTTTCTTATTGGAAATGTCAATCTTTGGAGGCGGGATGAATAAGGTCACTGTGCGGGCAAGCTTGCTGGGCGTGCTGGTGTTGTTTACTGCGATGTTGCTCGCCGGTGCAGGCCTGGGCATTTTCGCGCTGCAGCAGTCCAACAAGTCGATCGCGGAGGTGCACGCGATCTCCTCGCAGATCATCACCATCAACGACGCCTACAAGGACACCACCCGCACCCGCTCGGCCCTGACGCGCGGCTATTCCGCGCTGAAGGAAAGCGACAACAAGGCCGAGCGCGATTCCGCGCTGGGCAGCGCCAAGAAATCCTACCAGCGCACGCTGGACTTCCTCGACAAGTTTGAGAAGGCGCCGGCCTTCCCCGGCCAGGATGCGCAGTTGAAGAAGGACCTGCTCGAATCCGGCCGCAAGCTGTCGGCGGTGCTGGACCGCGCGGCCGACGCGCTGGTCAAGGACGATACGGCGGCCTACTCGGCCATCAATTCCAAGGAACTGACGCCGGTGGGCGCGGCTTTCTCGGCGGCGCTGGAGAAATTCCAGAAGCTGGGCGATGAGCAGGTCACGGCGCTGGCCGAGAAGCGCGCCAGCGAATACAGCATCGTCATGTGGCTGGTGGCGCTGGGCTTGCTGATCGCGCTGGGCGTGGTGGCCGCCACCCACCTGATGCTGCGCTCGACCGTGCTGCTGCCGCTGGAGGGCGCCGTCGAGCAGCTCGACCGCGTGGCCGGCGGCGACCTGACGGCCACCATCGAGGCCTCGGGCGACAACGAGATCCAGCGGCTGCTCAAGGCCATTCAGCGCATGCAGGGCGACCTGCTGTCGACCGTGTCGCGCGTGCGCAATGGCGCGGCGGTGATCAATTCCGGCTCGCAGGAACTGGCGGCCGGCAATATGGAACTGTCGGCGCGCACCGAGACGCAGGCCAGCTCGCTGGAGGAGACCGCCGCCTCGATCGAGGAGCTGACCAGCACCGTCAGGCAGAACTCCGAGAACGCGCAGCACGCGCGCTCGCTGGTGGAGGGCGCGTCCAACACGGCGGCCCAGGGCGGCGAGGTGATGCAGCAGGTGGTCTCCACCATGAATGCCATCAACGACGCGTCGCGCAAGATTGTCGACATCACCGGCGTGATCGACGGCATCGCCTTCCAGACCAATATCCTGGCGCTGAACGCGGCGGTCGAGGCGGCGCGTGCGGGTGAGCAGGGTCGCGGCTTCGCGGTGGTCGCCACCGAGGTGCGCAACCTGGCGCAGCGCTCGGCCTCCGCCGCCAAGGAGATCAAGGTGCTGATCGACGATTCGGTGCAGAAGATCCAGCTCGGCACCACGCTGGTGGAGCAGGCCGGCAACACCATGACCACGCTGGTGGGCAACGTCCACCAGGTGACGGAGATCGTCGGCGAGATCGCCACCGCCAGCCGCGAGCAGAGCGAGGGCATCGACCAGGTCAACCAGGCGGTGGCGCAGATGGATCAGGTGACGCAGCAGAACGCCGCGCTGGTGGAGGAGGCGGCCGCCGCGACCCAGTCGCTGCAGGACCAGGCCAGCCAGTTGCAGCAGACCGTCAGCGTGTTCAAGATCAACGAAAGCGCGGTGCCTGTCGCGCGCCGCGCCGGCAGCCAGCTGGCGCTGCGCTGACCTGGCCGATGACATTCCCCGTCCTGGCACGGCCCGTATTGCTTGCCGCCCTGATCGTGGGCGCGAACGCCGCCGCGTATGAGGATGAAAACGCGGTGCCGTTGAAACTGGGACTGGAAGCCGGCAACGCCGTCGTCGAACAGATCGCCGTCAAGCTCGATGGACGGGAAGTGTCCATCCTGACCACGCTGCGCAACGGCGAGGCGCGCGCCGCGCAGATCGGCTGGTACGCCAGCACGCCACAATTCACCATGCTCGGCGAGGGCGAGGAGCACCTGGACAAATCCTTCTCCGATATCGGCGCCAGTTTCAATGGCCGTGCGGTGAAACCGGCCGTTTACCGGCGCGGCTACTTCATGGGGCGCGACATCACCCGTGAGCTGGCCCAGGCCGGCCTGGCGCCGTTGCCCGACCTTCAGGCCGACGCCGGGAAGCTGGCCAGGCTGCCGACGGTGCAGGGACTGCGCTTCGATCAATGGCAGGGCTACGTGGCCTACTCATGGACCGCCGCTATTGCGCCGCATGCGTCGGCGGTGGTCGAGGTGCGATACCGCGCCCTGCCGCAATTTTCGCTGATGGAGCTCGACTCGCCAGCGTTCGACCAGACGGTGCTGCAGCACTGCGGCAATCCCGACGCGGTCCGCCGCCGCTTGCGCCAAACGGCCGCCGAGCCGGCGCAAGTGATGGTCGAGCGCTATGAGATTCCGGTGGCATTCATGCTCATGCGCGATGTGCGGCTGGCGGTCACGCAGCCGCGGTCCAACTGGCAGCAGGCGCATCCCGCCGTCTCGCTGGTGTGCGGACTGGCCAATCCCGGATTGACGGCCAACGTGTCTGGTGAGGTGGGCAATGCCAATCTCGGCTTGTCGGTGCTGGTGGTGTCGTCGTTAAATACGCCATAGGGAATGCCGATGAAACTTCTGGGCATGTTGGTGGCCGGCTTGAGCCTGGCGCATTCCGCGCTGGCCGGTGTGAATGCTTTTGACTACCGCCTCGGTGCGACCAATGTCAGCGAGGACCAATATCAGATTGTGATCCATGCACAGCCTGCCGTCACTGTGGCGATTCTGCCCGGAGGCAGATCCTGACCGGCGCTGTCGCTTGACGAGGCCGGGCGCATCTACGCCGGCGGCACGGTGATCGATAGCGCCACCGGCCGCGTGGTGTCGCGCGCGGAGGCTGCGCTGGCGTTGCCCCACGGCGTGGAGGTGGCGGTGCTGGACGAGCGCTATCGCTTCCGGCGTGGCGGCAAGGAGTGCCGCCTGTCGCCGTCGCAGCTCCAGCTCGACGCGAAGAAGAGTGCGCTCGATGCGCTGAAAGATGCGAACCTGGTCCTGGCCAGCGCGAGCGACACATTGCTGGCGCTGGTTACACGCTTCGGCGCGGATGGCACGGTGGCCGGCTATCTGGTCGAGCGCTGGCGCAATCTGAAGGCCAACGACCCCTTGCTTGCCAAGCTGCCGGCCGCCTGGCTGGAAGGGCAGAAACGGCGGACACTGTGATTGGAGGAAGATTGAATTTCAGCTTATTCAAGTCGCTGCGCACTGCGGCGCTTTTGATATCGGCCGCCGGTGCGGCGCAAGTGGCATGTGCGGCGCCGCTCGATATCGTGATCGGCGCCTTGGCCGACTACAAGACGTTTCGCTTGAAGAGCGCGGAACTCGACAGCCTCGTCGCGCCCTATTGCAAGCGGGTGCGCGATAAGGCCCGAAAGCCGATGATACTTCGGGAATATACGTGCTCGCCGGAATCCGGCATCACTGCAATCAGCATGGACTCCCGCGAGGGACTCGGCGAGCCGCTGCCGAACTACATGATGTCGATCGTCGTGGACTTCCCGGCGGACCGTTTTCCGGCCATGAAGGCCTTAGTGGTGAAGAAGCTGGGCCGTCCGAAAAAAAGCGGAAGTGATCATTCGGAATGGCGGTATTCCCTCGACAAGTCCTTAAATCAGAACGGCAATCCTGTCATCAATCTGTCTCGTGAAGACGCTGAGAGCGCCTCTCTGCAGATCGTCCTGGAGCAGGGCCCATGACGTATGGCCTGTGGAAGCGCAGCACCTGGAGCACCGTGGCTTTTTTAAAGAAATCTGTTTGCGGCTTCTTCTTGGGCCTCACAATCACAGCCGCCCATGGCGGTTCGGTTGAGGGCCCCCATCTTGTCTGGATTAACCTGGCGCCATCTCCGCAAACTGGCAACGCCATCCTTCGCGAATTTTTGAGCGGCAGTGAACAGCTTTGCTGGAACGACGGTTTTGGAATTGTCGTTTATGCCGAGGACAGGAAGCCCATGCTTTATAGCCTGACGACAGGGAAGACAAACGTTCAGTCCGACACTGTCGATCGCCCTTTGCATCTCAAGGGCGCCTTTTGCAACGTCATCCCACCTACCGTACGAAAGCCTTAGCTCAATGCGTAAATTAAATTTTCTCCTTTTCGGACTGCTATGCTCGACCGCTTGTCATGCCTCGGCATGCTCCATCAATGAGCAAGACTTGCTTCAGTCGTGGAGTCGATCCAAAGGTGGTGATTTCGAGGAATTCAAGCTGGCGCGTGAAGGCGGTGTCCGGTCATTTTCGTCCTTTTTGGATCATCGGCTTGAAATGACTGGGAGTTGGACTTTCAAGGAGTGCCGTCTCCACGTTGCCAACGGAAGCAACGCCAAGCTATCGTTCGACTATAAAGTGCTGAGCTTGGACAAGGGAATCTTGACCCTGCGAGATCGCGACTCTGGGGAGACCTCTGTTTATAAGCGCTTCCGCTAAGCGTCACATCCCGATTGGCGCGACGACGTGTGCGTTGCCCGCGCTGTCGACGACCAGCAGCGCGCTGCCCGGCCCCGTCACCGCTGTAGATAACACGCCGCCCGCAGTCCACCAGGCGCTGCGGCCCGCCGCCGCATAGCCGCCCGACGGCGCGGCGTGATTCGCCATCAGCACGCCCATGCCGAAGTCGCTGGCGTAGCGCTGCAGCTTGGCGGCGTCGTTGGCGTAACCCGCTTCGGAAATCAGCACTCCAGCCAGATAGATCGAAGCGCCGACCGCCGCCGCATCCGCCGCGTGCTGGTAATGCGTGGCGTCGGCGCAGATCGCCTGGGCGTAGCGCTGCCCACCCAGCTCCTGGCAATGCGCGCCCATCGGCCCCGGCCGCGCATACAGTTCCTCGCCTGGATGCAGATACTGCTTGCGGTAGACGGTGGTCGTGCCGTCGGGCAGGAAGGTGAACGCGGCGATGCAGGGCAGGGTGTCGCTGTCGCCGGCCAGCGGCGCGCCGGCGATGATGCGCATGCCGGTCGCCATCGCGGCGTTGCGCAGCGGCGCCAGGCGCGCGTCGTCCGGCGTCAGCAGGCAGTCGCGCAGCAGCGGCAGTTCATAGCCGCATAGCGACAGCTCGGGAAACAGCAGCAGCTCCACGCCCTGCGCCTGCGCGGCTTCGATGAAGCGCAGGTGGATGCGCACGTTGGCGTCGATGTCGCCCGCGATGGATGGCGATTGCGCGGCGGCGATACAGATGCCCATCACTTCTCCTGCTTCAGTGGCTTGCCCTTGTCGATCACCTCGCGGCAGTCGCCCTTGAAGCTGGCGTTGTCGTAGTTGCTCCAGCCGTAGCTGTCGACGTAGCGCTTGTGCTGCTTGAACTGCTTGTTGATGAAGCTCCACTCCAGCCGCTCGTCGTCGTACTGGATGTCGCCCAGGTCCAGCAGCGTGTGGAAGATGTTCTCCGTCGCCAGCCGCGCCTTGCGGTGGCGCACCAGCTGCTTCACCTTCTCCGGATAGCGCGTCTTGTATTCGTCCGAGTACCACACCATCGCCGGCACGTGGAATTCGAACTGCGTGTTGTGGCCGTGGAAGGCGAGGTTGCAGCTGTTGTCGTATAGCGTCTGGCCGTGGTCGGCCACGTAGACCATCGAGCTCAGTTGCTGCGTGTCCTTCAGCTGGTGGATCACCTGCGACAGGAACCAGTCGGTGTACAAAATAGAGTTGTCGTAGCTGTTGTTGAGCTGCGGCTTGATCTTGGTGTCGGTGTAGACCGGCTTGTCGACGCCGAACAGCGACGGCTGCCACTTGTCGAACGCCTTCGGATAGCGCTGGCTGTAGTTCCAGTGGTTGCCCAGCGTGTGCAGCACGATCAGCTTTTTCGGCGCCGGGTCGGCGATGGCGTGTTGCAGCGGCTCGAGCAGGATCTGGTCGAAGTTGGAGTTGTTGGTGAAGCCGCCCAGGTTCATGAACTGGATCACGTCCGCTTCCTTGGCGAACACCGACACCGGCGTGTCGAACTGGCCGAACGAGATCTGGTTGGACAGCCACCAGGTCTTGAAGCCGGCTTCTTTATAAGCGGTCAGGAAGGATTTTTCCGAGAAGCCGTCCTTCAGGCTCTGCGTGGCCGGCTTGCGCGAGATGATCACCGGCACCGACAGCCGCGTGGCCGACACCGCCGTGATCACGTCCGGCAGCGTGACCAGGTTGGCTTCCTGCTTGAGCAGCGGGGTGGTGTCGCGCTGGTAGCCGTTGATGCCCCAGCGGTCGTAGCGCGACGATTCGCCGATCACCATGATGACGATTTCCGGCGTGTCGTTCTTCTCGGGCTGGTGCGCCTTGAAGGTGAAGCTGCTGCTGCGCCGGCCCAGGTCGGCCAGGTATTTGCGTTCTTTATAGAAGTCGACGCCGCGCGCCGTCAGGCCGAACGGCCACGACGAGGCGAAGTCGTCGAAGCCCAGCGGCGAGCGTACCCACCACGGCAGCTGCGCCAGCGCCCAGCCGGTGCGGCCGGCGCCGGCGATGGCGGCGTGCTCGGGCGAGCTGTCCTCTTCGGCGTCTTCCTCTTCCTCGTCGGATGCGTCGTCGCTCGCCGACGCATCGCTGGCGCCGGCCTGGCTGGGCGCCGATCCAGGCGCCGAACCGCTGGCCGAACCCGGCGCCGAGCCGGCCGGCTTGGACGCCGACACCGACGCGGCCTTCTGCGCCGGCTTGGCGCGCACACCGAACTCCCAGCCGTAGAGCCACAGCGCGGCGATGGCCACTAATATCAGCAGCGCGACCCAGCGCGTCTTGCCGCGCCAGGCCAGCATGGGGCTGCGGCGCGCGGCCACCTGCACGGCGATCCACCAGGCGATCACGGCCAGCATCACCGCGCCCATCAGCCACACTTTACGGCCGAGGAATTCCAGCGCCTCCCTGGGGCTGGTCTCGGCGATGATGCCCAGGTGGTGGGTGGAGATGCCCTGGCCGTAGTAGATGAACAGGTAGATCTCGGTCGGCAGCGCCAGGAAGGCCGGGATCAGCAGCCAGTGGAACCAGGCCGGGCGCTGCAGCACGCCCCACGCGGCGGTCCAGGCAAGCAGCTCGACCAGCAGGATGTGGCCCAGCTCCGGCACCTGCCGTCCCAGCAGCAGCGGCACGCACGGCACCAGCGACAGCAGCAGGTAGCTGGCAAGGACAAACAGCGGGGCGGGGCGCAGCAAAGATCGCATAGGGAAGAATAATGAGAGACAGTCTGCTATTATCAAGTGTTTCTTGACCTTTCAGCTAGTGTTTGCGTACCCGCCAGGGCCGCATTCCGCCGCGAAATAGATTGACTGGTGTCCCAACCACGTCTATACTCGCGAGTTCTCAATTTATTCTGCACATCGTATACGCTGTTTCAGGCCGCTCCATGCGAGTGGCTATTCGCGCCTCCGTTGTGTCCGTAGATAGGGACGAGGTTTTAGTCGCCGGACAGCTGTCCGGGTTATTAATGTTGTAATTTTGTTGGGTTTATAACGATGCCAACCATCAATCAACTGATTCGCAATCCACGCGTCGCCCTGACCGTGAAAAGCAAATCGCCGGCGCTGGAAAACAGCCCGCAAAAGCGCGGTGTTTGCACCCGTGTGTACACCACCACTCCTAAGAAGCCTAACTCGGCTCTGCGTAAAGTGGCCAAAGTGCGTCTGACCAACGGTTTCGAAGTGATTTCGTACATCGGCGGTGAAGGCCACAACCTGCAAGAGCACAGCGTTGTTCTGCTGCGCGGCGGTCGTGTAAAAGACTTGCCAGGTGTGCGTTACCACATGGTTCGCGGTGCACTGGATACCCAGGGCGTTAAAGACCGTAAGCAAGCTCGCTCGAAATACGGTACCAAGCGTGCCAAGCAAGCCAAGAAGTAATCGCAGTTTGCAATAGCTTTAAAAGTTTTCGCTCAGTGGCAGCTAACTAAGTGAATGTAATCGACCGCAGTGGTCGAGTAAGTGGATGGCTATGATGGCCCTCCGCGAGAGTGCGAATCCCATATCTGCGCACCTCAACTGAAGATTGAAAGGAATTGATATGCCACGTCGTCGTGAAGTACCCAAGCGCGAGATTCTGCCGGATCCAAAATTCGGCAACACGGATGTCGCGAAGTTCGTGAACGTTCTGATGCTGTCCGGTAAAAAATCGGTCGCAGAAAACATCATCTACGGTGCCTTCGAGCACATCGCCGCCAAGTCGGGCAAAGACCCGCTGGAAGTGTTCGCTACCGCGATCAACAACGCCAAGCCACTGGTTGAAGTCAAATCCCGTCGCGTCGGTGGTGCAAACTACCAGGTGCCGGTCGAAGTGCGCCCAGTGCGTCGTATGGCCCTGTCCATGCGCTGGCTGCGTGAAGCTGCCAACAAGCGCAGCGAAAAATCCATGCCACAACGCCTCGGCGGTGAGCTGATGGAAGCGGCTGAAGGCCGCGGCGGTGCGATGAAGAAGCGTGACGAAGTTCACCGTATGGCTGAAGCGAACAAGGCGTTCTCGCACTTCCGCTTCTAATAAAATCGGCCAGATCCTTCTTGGTCTGGCTGTTATCCGTTGTTCGAGGCCGGGCTCATTTTTGTCAGCAAAAATGGCGCTCGGTTTTGTCCATTAAACGATTTAGGATTAATTATGGCCCGCAAGACCCCCATCGAGCGCTACCGCAATATCGGTATCTCCGCTCACATCGATGCAGGTAAGACCACCACCACCGAGCGCGTTCTGTTCTACACGGGCGTGAACCACAAGATCGGTGAAGTTCACGATGGCGCCGCCACCATGGACTGGATGGAGCAGGAACAAGAGCGCGGCATTACCATTACCTCGGCAGCGACCACCTGCTTCTGGAAGGGTATGGCTAACAACTTCCCTGAGCACCACATCAACATCATCGACACGCCGGGCCACGTTGACTTCACCATTGAAGTTGAACGCTCGATGCGCGTGCTGGATGGCGCTTGCATGGTTTACTGCGCAGTGGGCGGTGTACAGCCTCAGTCGGAAACCGTATGGCGTCAGGCCAACAAGTACAAAGTGCCACGTCTGGCCTTCGTCAACAAGATGGACCGTACCGGCGCCAACTTCTTCAAGGTCTACGAGCAGATGCGCGCTCGCCTGAAGGCGAACCCGGTCCTGATCCAGATCCCG
>Ga0308157_10007433_pt1 | contig 12761 bp, 13 predicted proteins | sample PhyBR1_FD_201035 | JGI IMG/M metagenome (GOLD analysis project Ga0308157, IMG submission 201035) | Phyllosphere microbial communities from UC Gill Tract Community Farm, Albany, California, United States - DLSLB.R1 | ecosystem: Host-associated > Plants > Phyllosphere > Unclassified | place: USA...
AATTATACGGGTGAAATTGTTTACTTCATGTACGAATGCTGCATTTGAGATAATATCTCGCACTTCTTTTAGGGATAAGGTCATATTTAATTAGTTAAACCATATAAAAATACTAAAAACATTCTCGCAAAACAATACCTATAAACTGTGTTTCCAGCTAATTTTACTTGGTCTAGAAGATGCTGTCTGTTAGCTTCTGAATATTATCATATTTTTATTTCTGAAATTTGATGGTCTTTGCAGCTGAACCCTATCTTTTGACGCTTTGCTGGCGTCAGGGCGATAAAACGAAAATTTGTAACTTTAGCCACAGGTAGCCATCGGCCAACATTCTAACTGGAAAGAGGGGCATATAGGTATGTATAACCGAAAAGATATATCAAATAAACTTTCACCTAACACACTTCATTGGTTGGAGCAGCTGGCTATATTTACCTACAAAGTGCTTGCCTGGGCTTTTTTAGGACTCGTCATCGGTTCATTCTTCGCAAGCTTACAAGGCTTTTTGCCCCTCTGGTTTATGATTGTTCACATCGTCGGGTCGATTGCTACCGGTTGGGTGTTTGTTATCATCTTTATCCGCTATATAGACCATAAAGCATCGCTGAGTTTGGTAGATGGGCGAGAAAACAAAAGTACCCATATTGCACCAGCTCGTATAGATGCGGTTGCTCACGGCGGTATTCGTCTGTTGGAATCACGTAGTCTGATGATTATCCAAACAACGGTTTTCCCTCGGTTTCAGGAACCTTATTGTACTACTATCCGTCAATACATGAGACAGGACGAAATCGATAAGCTGCAAGAGGGGACCACGGTCTCGTTTTATGAAAAAGTACGAGACCCCGGGTATGGTACTATATCACTCCAACTACCACATGAAGAGATTAGGGAAGACTATCAGACTATAATTGCTGAAAAAGTTTATCCCGAACGGCAGAAAACAGGTTTATGGATATTAATTGGACAAAAACCAACAGTATTTACCCGATCAGTTAGTTATCTATTAATTATAGTGGTTTTTACTATTAGCTATCTTTTGCCCTACATTGTCACAGGTAATGTCGAATGGCTGGTATTGAGGATAAAACATTTTCCACAAAAATTAATATTTCAAAACAAGGGCAATTTTAACCCAGAAGAGTTCAAAAAATCCTATGAGAAGGCAAATACCCAAATAGGGGAAAATGCAATTGAATCACTTCTGTTTTACAAAGAGTTTACCACCAACCAAATAGAGGAGCCCCATAATATTGGCTACCTTAGGAGGCTAACTATCCGAGGAAATTCTGTTGAAGAGAATTTTTCCTCCATGAGGATAGATGACCGGGATCGCATGTTCACAAGTAAATCTATAAGCTATGCAGTGCTCAAAAAAGTGCTAGAAAGTCTAGCAACCGACCATAAAATCGAAGACATTATCTATATCGGATTCCGCAAAGATATTCGCTGGGGATCTCGTAAACTTAATATTTCACCAGATTATTCACGGACCTATGTCGATATACACATTGTCTTCAATGGGGGAAATAAATCGCTAGATTATGATGGTAAAACAGGAGAGCGATTGCCGGATTAGGGCAAGTTTTTTTTATCTAGTGATATTATCGGTGTAATGGGGGGCAACTTGAATCTGTTGGTAAGATATGCCGCGCATAGTAGATTATTTTTTACTTTTATAGAACAATTCAATTTATTTAATTGAAAAGTAGATGAGGTATAGCAACATTATTTATTTGGTAACAGGTCTTATGGCTTCTGGTAAGTCTACAGTCGCTAACCTTCTCGCATCAAAATTAGATAGAGGAGTGCATTTGCGAGGAGATATTTTTCGGCGGATGGTGGTGTCCGGGCGAGAAGAGATGTCTGCTACGCCTTCTCCAGAAGCTATCCGACAATTGCATTTACGTTATCGGCTAGCCGTCGATGCAGCAAAAACATACTACGACAATGGATTTTCGGTGGTTTTGCAAGACAATTATTACGGCCCCGACCTATTGTATGTTGTTAACCGTTTACGGGATTATCCCATCCGCGTCGTCGTATTATGTCCAACAGTTGAAGTAATAGAAGAACGCGAAGCATCTCGAGGGAAAAAGGGTTATACTGGTTTCTCTATAGAATCATTACATGTTGAATTCATGACGCAAACACCCCGACTCGGGTTTTGGCTCGACACGTCGGAACTTACGCCAGAACAGTCCGTAAATGAGATTTTAAATTCCCAGTTGCTAAACCGTTGTACTTAGATGGAGTGAATCATTATGAACCTATTCCGCCAATTGTTGACAAAATAAGTAAATAGGGAAGTCAAAAAAGGAAATACGAAGGTCACAAGAACTCTATAGTGACACTTTAGACGAAAATCCAAAGATAGAACAATATTTTTTACGTAAGTTTGGTCTATTGATCACATTATTCAGCATGACCCTAACACTTGCATTAAGTTATAGACAATTACTTTTTCTCGTTGCAACAGCCTTTTTATTTCTTAGTAGCTGTTCGAAGAAATCTTTAGATCCGGAAGTTGAAGAAGATAAAACCATTCTTCCTCAGGAATATGAAATAGAAAGGTTAACGTATTTCTTGGCGGACGACGACAAAATTGATACTGTAAAAATCAAAGGAACAATAGAGGAGTTTACTAATCCCGGGAATACCCTCCTAGAAGTACAGCACGTCGCAACGTTTAAAGACCTTGTCAAAACTTCTTTTTTTGAGATAAATATGGAAGAAGATGAATTACCCTTAGATTTAAACATCACAGAATTTAAGGTCAATGTACCGGCTATATATTACGAAGACGGGACATTTTCCTATTATTCCGAAGCCTTTGCAATAAGCAACAGCGAGCAGCGGGAGCAGTACAAAAATAACAGTACATTTGCCCTAGACTTGAGTGTACCCGCACGATCAAAGCTAATCTTAGCAAAATCTATTGATCGGCATGACATAATCTGTTCATTTAAATTGATCATACGCAATAGCACAACCGGCGAAAAATATAACGTGGACGGAAAATGGCATGGTGTACTTCGCTATTTTAACGAAAGCTTTTCGGTCGATGAAGAAATGTTAAATAAGAAATGAAGTACAACGAAACGCAACCATCCAAAGAATTAGCCCCTTTTATTCATTTCTATTGGGAATTGAAAGGAAGCGAACTGGATAGAAAATGGGAGCGAGTTTTTCCCGATGGCTGTGCCGGCATAGTAATGAATTTGGGAGATAATTGTACGACAGACAACGGTTCTGTTTTAATGGAGTATGGAAAAACTTATATCGTGGGTGCCATGACTTCATTTAAAGATAGCTTTATTGATGTCGATACACATTTAACAGGCGTGTGTTTAAAGCCTGCAACTTTTACAAATTTCTACAACTATGCCTCACAAAATGAGTTAACCAACGAGACTGTTGAATTTGAAAAATCCAACTCATTCAATATTGATAAAATAATTACCAACCCAACCGATTATTTTAACCAGTTCTACTCAGAGAGACTGAGAAGCAAACACAACCACTTACAAACAGTTATCCACGATATACATGCTGCAAATGGTCAAATGAGCATTTACGAGCTATCCAAAAGAAACTTCACAACGGTTAGACAATTGGAACGAAATTTCAAGAAACTTATCGGATTATCACCCAAAGAATATTCAAATATTATCCGTTTTCAGAAAGCCTTACATCTAATTAAAAACTCAGATCATAAGAAGAGCTTGTTAAATATTGCATTCGAATGTGGCTATTATGACCACTCCCACCTTAGCAATGAAATTAAACGAAATACAGGGCTTTCACCCTCGCTACTCTAATTTGTCGCATTTTTACAAGGTGTAAACCGAAATCGAAAGTAACTTTGCCGAAACATTAAAATTTAATACAGATGCGAAAAATATCACTTTTCATTGCAACAAGTTTAGACGGTTACATTGCAAAGCCTAATGACGACCTTAGTTTTTTGAAAGACGTTGAGAAAGAAGGCGAAGATTATGGTTATGCAGAATTTATAGCTACAATTGACACGTTAATTATTGGCAGAAGGACCTATGACTATGTGGTTAACGAAATTGGCTCATCTCATTATGATAATGGAGAACGGGATGTTTATATTATAACAAGAACTGAAAGACCGCAAAAAGGTAGAACGATTTTCTATACAGGAAATATAGCCGAACTGGTAAAACGGCTGCAATCGGAAGAAGGTAAAAATATTTACTGTGACGGCGGGGCGGAAGTAATCAACGAATTATTAAAGCACGACTTAATAGATGACCTAATAATTTCGGTTGTCCCTGTGTTATTAGGTAACGGTACAAGATTATTTAAAGACGGAAGACCCGAACACATGCTTGAATTTGTCAAAGTCAGAACATTTGAAACAGGATTGACACAACTGCATTACAAGCGGAAAAAGTAGAAAGCGAACTGTCTACACCTCATTCCCTAAAAACTACATTTATAATCGTAGTTGTTTTTAGGGAAGAGGAGTTAAATCAACTTAGTCTACTCCGACACTGAACGATTTTAAATGGCAAAAGGACGGCAAATATGGGCGTATAAATACCTTCTAGCTTCCATTTTTTGCCGACGATTCACATAATTGAATGGAATTCTTTAGTTTTGGTATAGCTTTTAGGAAGAAAATTGCAATATTATCTCCTTGGTGAAGGAACGTTTGGAAAAATTCAGAAATACGGACGAACAATGACATTGAAAGAAAGCATCGGCTATAACTACCTGAAATGCCTGCTTACCGGGGCCTTTTCAGCTTTGCTGGTTTTAGGGTATGCGCAGGAAGAAGATAAACAACAGAAAGGTACACCACAACCTAACGAACAACGGAACGAAGGACAAGCTCCCGTAATGGATTCCATTGAGGTCGTACGTGACTACCGGCCGATGTTGGCCGATGCCGTAAAGGTCCGCCGGAATCCGGATATGAGCATCAACCGGGAAGCGATTGAGATCGAGCTGCGCCAGATAGCCGCCGCTACATATTTTTCAAGAAATGGTTTCAAACAAGCCTATAACGACGAACTGCTTAAACGGAATCCCAACGCTTCACGCGACAATATCGACAATTACCGGATCAGTTATCTGGCCTACCGTGCAGGAGAATACCCAAGAGCGACCTCTATTTTAGAGAGTTTGAAAACATCGGATGCCTTTTATCAGGGCGCTATAATTACTTTGGGCAATATTGCGATCGAGACCCACGATAAACAACGTGCGCGAAATACTTTTCTCAAAGCCACGAGAATGGATCTAGATCCGGAATTGAAAATGATTGCGTTGTATAACTATGCCAAAGTTTTACATGAACTAGACTCCGTCCAAGCAGCCCTGGAAGTACTTCAAGGCTATATCGCGAAGAAACATGCGGATAGGGATCGTGATAGTAAGACACCGGAGAGTGCGGAAACATTATCCGTAGATGTTTTGCAAGGGACGAGTAATTTCCATGCAGGAGTAAGTTTGCTGGAATCGTTAAAAGACAGGAAGCAGGAAGCCGATATGACCTATCAAAAAGCAACGTATTACCGCGGATTGGAGTTTTATAACGAGCGCGCTTTCGAAAATAGCATATCCATGTTCATGCGATCGGAAAAATTCCCGATCGATGCGGAAATGGCGGCATTGGCCACGTATTGGAAAGCGGAGGCGATGTATGAAGTGCGTAAATACAGGGAGGCGGTAGAAAACTTTTCCCGATTCCTTCGGTTGCCCGCAGCACGGAACACCGATGTATACAGTTATGCTAACTATGCCTTGGCGTATGCAGCGTTCCGCAACAACAGTTTTGGTATGGCTGCCGATTATTTTGAGCGCTTTTTGGCCACCGAGGGTAGTTCGTTGGAGGAAAATGTACGTCATGATGTGATCGCACGTTTGGGTGATTCCTATTTGAGCGTGCGCGATTACGACCGAGCCAATCAATACTATAACCAGCTGGTCAACAGTGAAGCAGCCAATCAGGATTATGCGTTGTTCCAGCGCGGTATTATCCAAGGATTGCAGGGAGATAATGAAGCCAAGCTCAGCACGCTGCGGTCCGTTTTGGAGCTATTCCCGGGTTCGAACTATGCAGATGACGTGGCCTTTGAGGTCCCTTACACATATTTTACTACGGGAGATTACGATACCGCCATCGAAGGGTTGCAGCAGATGATCGAACAATACCCCCGAAGTAGCTATGTTCCTCGGGCGCTGATGACCATCGGGCTTGTCCAGTACAATAAAGGCGACACCGAAGTGGCGAAGGCAACTTTTCAGAAGATAGTGGAGCAGTATGCTACAACAGATGAAGCGGGACAAGCGCTTCGTTCTATTGAAAACATTTACCTGGACCAAGGAGATGCTTCGAGTTATATTCATTACGCGACCAGTACCAATATCAAGAATCTGAGTACTGCCGAACAAGATAATTTGGTTTTCCAGACAGCCTATTCCTTGTTTGCCAAGAGGCAATATGGACCGGCTGTGGAAGCAATCAATGCATACTTTGACAAATTTCCGAAACCCATACAGGAAAAACATGCCCGTTATATCCGCGGGGTGAGTTTGTACCGTACTGGGCACCCGAAGGAGGCGCTGCACGACTTGAATATCATCCTGAACGACTGGACGAGTAAATATACTGAAAACACGTTACTGACGGCTGCTGCGCTATACCTAGACTTGGAGGAATACAACGAGGCCATCGTGCATCTCAAAAAACTAGAACTTACTTCAGAATATAAAGAAAGTTATAATTACGCTGTAACTAATCTGATGGTCTGTTATTTCGAAATCGGTGACTTGGATCAGGTGGCTAAGTATGCGAAGTTGATAAAGAACGACGACCAGTCATCTGAAGAAAGCGTTGCCAAAGCACACTTGTACAGTGCGCGGTCCATGCTGCGAGAAGGAAATGTGACGTCTGCCATGAAAGAACTGAATCTGGCGGCGCTCAAGAGCCAAGCGGCAGTCGGCGCAGAGGCACGGTACCGTATGGGGCAACTGCAGTATGAAAACAAGGAATACGACAAAGCTCAGGAGACCGCCTTTGATGTAGTCAACAATATGGGAGCACATGATTACTGGGTAGCCAAGAGTTTCCTCCTGCTTGCAGACACGTATTCTGCTAAAGGTAATAAACTCCAGGCAAAGAGTACGTTAGAAAGTGTGATTGAAAATTATGAAGAAGATGATGATGTTATTCCTTCAGCAAAAGAACGTTTACAGAAATTGAACAAAAAGTAACAAAGCCCGATCTCGTGCGCCTACGGATATGGCGCACGATTCGTCATGCTCACATCCTCACAGATCTGCTGATGAATCTTATACAATATGGACAATAAGGGGTAACCCAACAAAACTTCATGAGGATATACTCCAACACAGTAATTTATACTATCTAAGATTTTGTGTTATTTTAAAAATACAGTTCTTTTTTGTTTTGCCGATTGCATTGCTGCATCAAGGATTTCGACAGCGATGCAATTAATGGTTAATCCATAAAGATCAAGGTTGTTCAATACTAAAGAACCATTCACCACAGCGGTTAATACAGAAAATGGATCGTCAAACGGGGCCGATCTTGCAGGAAGTTGCTTTCTTTCTTCTTTATTGTTTCCCAGAAAGCGCTGTTGTAAAGTTGTAGCATCAGGAGCTATCGCATAACCGTTGGTGCCATATACTTCCATATCCTTTCTAGAAAATGGCCAATTCCATGAAGCCTGAATCAGACATTGTGCTTTTGGATATTGTAGAACGATAGTCGCTTCATCGTCCACATCTTTGTAGATGTCTGGTTTATTTTGATGTATAACGGCCGTTACTGAAAGAGGTCTCTCGCCGTTCATCAACCAGGTCATCAGGTTGGCTCCATAGCATCCGAAATCCACCAATGCACCCGCTCCATTCTTTTCCGGATCGGTTAGTATCTCCAAGAATTCTTTGCTTACTCCTATTTCTTTTGGTCCCTGATGCCCGTCGTTCACGATCACTTTTCGTATTTCTCCCAATCGACCTTCTTCTACTATTTCTTTAATCTGCTGATTGCTTTCATACCACGACGTTTCAAAATTTGTTAAAACATGTATCTTATACCGTTCAGCGAGCTCTTTTATCTCTTTGGCGTCCGCCACGGTCGTTGCCAACGGTTTTTCCACCATCACATGGATCTGTCGCGGTGCGCAGGCACGAACAACAGCAATGTGTTCGTTAATAGCGCCGAATGCCGACACAGCGTCCGGTTTTATCTCATCCAACATTTTAGGCAAATCGGTAAAGAAAAGAGTTTTATCTAGTTGGTATCGTTTGGCGTAATGGTCAATCAACTCTAGGTTGGTTTCATAAATGCCAATTACAACCACATCCTTTTTGTCTTTTCTGTTGAAAATCCAGTCGACGTGCCCATGGCTTAACCCAGCTACAGCCAACCGTAAAGGAACCTTAGCAGAAACTATATGGCTGATTAAGATCAAAGAAATGCTTAACAAAATTGGCTTCATGGTTACAAAAAACTTTCTTTTATTCTATTTAATATGATTGTTTATCAAAACCAATATAAGAAAAATTCTCTATTTGCCCTTATCTTACTGTGGTATGTTATGTATTGTCGTTCATAATCTTTTCTAACAATCTATCGACGACCGACGTCGCCAAGTATAGCGGTACGAATAGGGTAGATCTTATTGAGAACGATGGATATAGATTCTAACAAATACCAATCACTAATAAATGATATTCATAACCCTCACCCGATTGGTTTCCAAACCAATTCATAAAGACAGATCAGTAAAATCGGAAATCCGATTTTCTTATTGTATGGCCAATAATACAGCAAACGGTGTAATTCATTACGAGTATTTCTCCCCTTATTGCTCTGAAATTTCTTTTAACTTGTTGAGCGCTTTGGGCCAGGCCTCGTTAAAATATTCGAAGTATTCTTCATTGGTATCCACCTCCACGACAACCGTCGTGATACCCTGGTTTTCCAAAAATGTATAGTTTTCAAACGACGGTGCCCAAGCTTCGACTGCCGGCCCTTCAGTGATTTCGCTGTTTCCATCGACAAGCCCATAGTGGCGTATGGAAACGTATTCGTTTGGGATGTTTTCTGCTATTTGGGCAAGCATTCCTTCTTTTTTTCCTTCTTCGGAAATACCAATAAACCGGATTTTATCGCCCTTGTTCCATCCACCTTCAAAATCGGAAGTAGGATTGAACAACGAGGTCCACTGTTTATAGGTGGCTTTCCCTAGCATTTTTTCATATACCACTTCTTTAGGAGCTTCGATGTTTATTTTGTACTCTAGCTTTTTCATCTTATTTTATTAAATTTTTATGAAATTAATAATCTATATTTTTCACGATTGTCGTATATAGCCCATAAATTAATGAGGAACAATATACCTGCCATGATTAGTCCACTGGGCATAAAAGTAATATTGTGAATGACGATTCCGACCATTACCGGTAAAATAACAATTGCGCCCAAGGCTCTTGTTTTTGGGAAAATAAATAGGATTCCACCGACAATTTCAATGACTCCCGTTAATGGAATAATCCATTTCATTGTCATCATAGCCTCGCCGATTTTTATAATTTCAGCATCCATTTCGGGAACGGGCATATAGTGTAAGAATTTGTCAAGTCCTGCATTGACAAACAGTATCCCAAATAACAAACAAAGAATAAATTTGATGATTTTCATAATAAATTTTTTTTATTGAAAATATTTCGAAGTGTTTATTTCTGGCATATTCTATATCCTTGACATAGATTTCGAACCAACAATAATGTTTAACCCATAACTTTTACTATTTGGAAGTAAACGATTTATAGAACAAATATAAACTAAGTTTCTCATGATCGTACTGTTTTTTTATATATCTGTATCTATTATTTTTTTAATTAGCCCGACGGTAAATCATAAAGTTGACGATTGGGGTCGCCTCGGCAGCCGCTGCCTTATCGATGGTCTGTTTGCCATGTCGAAAGATAGAAATTTATATCTTTGATAGATAAAACTACATTTGCGAAAACACCAAAAACGATGAAAAGACTAACTTATCTTCTCGTTGCGATAGTCGCTTTGGTATGGCTCCATCCAACTACAGCTCAAACTACTGCATATACCGTCATTGCTAACCCTGGAGAAAACGCATCCAGCGAGATTCGTCTCAACTGGCACACCGATCTAGGTAGCGGCGACTCATACATTACTTATACGAAGGCAACAGACAAGAATTGGAGAAAAGCAGCTACCGCTCAAGCAGATCAGACTATATGTACGGTCTTTGATAGCATTTATTCAAAAAGACCAAATAATGATGATTTCTATGAAGATGCTCAATTTATTCGCAATACCATCGCCTTGCAGGGACTAAAAGCAGGAACGGCGTATAAGTATAAGCTCTCATCAGATAAAACACCTTCTCATGACGACAGCGAGGTGCGTTATTTTAAAACAGCTCCAAAATCCGATCCGTGGACAATGGGGATCATTTCCGACATACACGTTTATGCCCCTCTGCCCAACCGGCAAAAGGCGGCTATGCAGATGATCCAGCAGCTAGAAAAACAGAACAAAAATTCCTTTGATATGATGCTTCATGTCGGCGACCTATCCGCTTGGGGAGGCAGCTATTCGTTCTGGCCTACATTGTACGCAGATTCTACCTTCAGCAACTACGTATGGGCTGGTGTCAACGGCAACCACGATGATATGACACGACAACACAAACAGAGTAACGAATTTTTCCGCAACGTGAATAACAACCCACCCAATGGTTATGGCAGAGAAATCGGAGTATGCTATCATTTTACCTACGGCGAGACGCTATTTGTTATGCTCAACAACGAGGCAATGAAAAGTGATGAAGGCCTCTCAAAAGCACAGGATTGGACAAAGAAAGTCATCAAAAACAATCCCGCAAAATATGTGGTTGTCGTATCGCATTACCAATGGTTTATGGGGAATGATGGTAGGAGCTCGCAATACAGTCGTTGGCGAGAATTATTTGACGAATACGGAGTGGATCTTGCTATCAGTGGCAACAACCATATCTACGTTCGAACCAATGCTGTATATGCCAACGAAGAAACCGATGGTTCAAAAGGAACCGTATACATACAAACACCGTCATCGGACAACGCAAGAGGACGATCTATGGACGATCTGCTCCACAACAAGGACCTTATCAAGACTCGTTGGACAGAAGGGAGCAAGACCGTCGGAGCCCTAATTGTGAAAGCGAGCAAAAAGTATTTAATACTGACACTCTACGATCGTAATGGTGTCTCGATCGATCAAGTAAAGGTAAAATCAAAATCAAAGAAGAACTTGAAGGCAGACCATCGGTAAACACTAAATAATAAAGACATAAACAACCTGCCAACCTTATTGTTGTCCATCAAAATAGGATTTTTTCGCAGAATTTCTATTTTACAGTCTGTTTAGCTATATCTAATATATTTGTCGTGTATAAAAAAATAAATCATCTTTACATGATGATGGGTTCATGTACAAAAACTTTGCACGATGAAACTAAAATAAAGCAGATTATTACCACTTGCTTTACGGACAACCACTAAAATGAAATATAGAGATAAAATATATGGAGAGTTTGAATTTTCAGGAGTAATTGAAGACATCATAAAAACGAATGTCTTTCAGCGATTGAAGAAAATTCATCAAGCAGGTTCTATTTTTTTAATTAACCCGAAAGTAAATCATACAAGATTCGAGCATTCGATTGGGGTAATGCTCATCATAAAAAAACTCGGCGGAAGCATTGAAGAACAAATTGCCGGATTAATCCATGATATTTCGCATACCGCATTTTCTCATTTAATTGATTATGTACTCGAAGTCGAAGAGGAGGATTACCATGAACAAAGATATCACGAAGTTTTAAAGGATCGTGAATTAAACGCCGTATTGGAGAAATATCAGATGGATAGAACGGTGTTTATGGATACAGGAAAATTTAATCTCCTAGAATACCCACTCCCTTATTTATCAGCTGATAGGATAGACTATACACTTCGGGATATGTGTCAGATTGGAGAAGTTACCCTTACAGAGATTTCTTGGTTTATAAATGGTTTAGTGACGTTTGATGATAGAATTGTCCTAAAATCAAAAGATTATGCAAAGTGGTTTCAATCAAAATACAACTTCCTTATAGCTGAATATTTTGAAAGTGACGAAAATGTAGAGATAAATATAATAATGAAGGAAATAATTAAAAACTGTTTGGGAACAGGGATCATTGAAGAACAGGATTTTTTTGAGGATGACTTTTATCTTATGGATAAGATTAATCAGAAATTAAATTTAATGCAGTGGATTGATAGAATCCGGGAGAACGGGTTGAAAAATAAAAAGTTGAAAACTAAAAAACGTATAGTGGATCCTGAAGTCATAATAAATGATCAAATCTTAAAATTATCAGAAATGCGTTAAAAGCCAGCGCGATCCCTCATGCTCACATCCTCACGGATTTGCTGATGAATCTTATACTGGTTGGTGCGGTCATGGTGAGCGGCGCACCAGAAGGGTCAATATATCCAATATCTACACTCCATGAAAAATGAGAGTACTTTGCGCTAATTTTATAAATTGATATTATGCCCGTCAGCCATCGAGGGCTATTTTCTGTTATTCCCTCCCTCTGCGACCTACGATCTTCCTTACTTCTTCGAACTCCCCTTCCACCACCTCAGGGATACGCCCGGTCATCAAAGAGACTATTATGGTT
>Ga0308157_10007437_pt1 | contig 12754 bp, 11 predicted proteins | sample PhyBR1_FD_201035 | JGI IMG/M metagenome (GOLD analysis project Ga0308157, IMG submission 201035) | Phyllosphere microbial communities from UC Gill Tract Community Farm, Albany, California, United States - DLSLB.R1 | ecosystem: Host-associated > Plants > Phyllosphere > Unclassified | place: USA...
CCTCTGGCCCCTGTCACGAGCAGCAGCTCCCAAGTTCCTTCACGATCTCACCGGATCGGGCAGCACCTTGCTGCGCGCCACCTATGACCGGCTGCAGCCACTGGCGGGCAACCGGATGCTGGTGGTCACCGGCCAGGCCCACCGTGAAGCCGTGTGCCGGCAGCTTCCGGAAGTCCACGACGCCGACCTCGTCCTTGAGTCTGAACCCAAGGACTCGGGCGCGGCGATCGGCCTCGCGGCGGCAATCCTGCATGAACGCGATCCCGACACCATCATGGGTTCCTTCGCCGCCGACCAAGTGATCAGCCCGGACCACCTGTTTCAGCAGGCCGTCCGCGAGGCGATCCACACGGCCGCCGCCGGCAAGATCGTGACCATCGGCATCAAGCCCACCCACCCGTCCACGGGCTTCGGCTACATCCGCTCCGGCAAGGCGCTGAACATCGAAGGTGCTCCCAGCGCCCATGACGTGGTGGAGTTCGTCGAGAAGCCGGACGAAGTGGTGGCCCAGCAGTACGTCGACAGCGGCGACTACGTATGGAACGCCGGCATGTTCGTGGCGCCCGTGTCCCTGATGCTCAAGCACCTCGAAGCCAACCAGCCGGAGCTGTTCCAGGGCCTGCAGGAAATTGCCCGTGCCTGGGACACCCCGCAGCGGGACGAGGTCACCGCGCGCATCTGGCCCACCCTGCCGAAAATTGCCATCGACTACGCAGTGGCCGAGCCCGCCGCCGAAGCCGGGGACGTCGCCGTCGTGCCCGGTACCTTCCGCTGGGACGACGTTGGCGACTTCGCCTCCGTGGGCCGGCTGAACAGCGCCAAGGAAGTGGACGACGTGACCGTCCTTGGCGAAGGTGCCCGCGTGTTCACCGAGAACTCAAGCGGCGTGGTGGTCACCGATACCAAGCGCGTCATCGCCCTGATCGGCATCCAGGACGTTGTCATCGTGGATACGCCCGACGCCCTGCTGGTGACCACCATGGCCAACTCGCAGCGTGTAAAGGCCGCCGTGGACGCCCTCAAGGCAAGCGGGGACACGGACGTCCTGTAGCCGGTACACCTGCCGGTGCCTTGGGGTGCCGGCAGGTTCCGGACGTAATGCGGCGTCAGTGAATGGGTGCCAAACCCCGCACCCTCGCTAGAGTGAAGCAGTGCGCAATTACACTACCGAAGCCGAGCCCACCGCCCTGGTGGCTCCGTGGCTCGAACCGCTCCTGCCGGAACTGATCGAATTCCGCCGGGACCTCCATGCGCACCCGGAACTGTCCTTCAAGGAGTTCCGCACCACCGACAAGCTTGCCGAGCGGCTCGAAGCCGCCGGCCTAAGCCCGCGCCGCCTGGAAGGCACGGGGCTGACGGTGGACGTGGGCGAAGGGCCCATTGCCACCGCGCTGCGGGGCGACATCGATGCCCTGCCCATCATCGAGGAGACGGGCCTGCCGTTCGCGTCGAAGAACCATGGCGTCACGCACGCCTGCGGCCACGACGTGCACACCACCACCATGCTGGGCATTGCCCTGGTCCTGAACCGGATGCACCAGGAAACACCCCTCGGCGCCACGGTCCGGATCATCTTCCAGCCCGCGGAAGAGACCATGCCCGGCGGCGCGCACTCGTGCATCGAGCAGGGCGTCCTGGAGGGGGTTCCGCGGATTCTGGCACTGCACTGCGACCCCCGGATCGAGGTGGGCAAGGTGGGAACCCGGATCGGCGCCATCACGTCCGCTTCCGACACCATCCGGATCGAACTTTCCGGCCGGGGCGGCCACACTTCCCGCCCGCACCTTACCGAGGACCTGGTGTTCGCGCTTGCCCAGATTGCGGTCAACGTTCCGGCCGTGCTGTCCCGGCGCGTGGACGTCCGCAGCGGCGTCTCCGTGGTGTGGGGGCAGATCACGGCAGGCTCCGCGCCCAATGCCATCCCCGGCAGTGGCTACATGGCAGGGACCATGCGCTGCCTGGACCGGGAAGCCTGGCACGCCGCCGGCGAGCTCCTTGACGAGGTGGTCCACCAGGTGGCGGCGCCCTATGGGGTGGACGTGCACCTGGAGCACACCAGGGGAGTGCCGCCGGTGGTGAACTCCGAACACGAGACGGCCCTGATCGAGGCCGCAGCCCGCGCCGAAATCGGTGAAAGCGCAGTGGTGCTCACCCCACAGTCCATGGGCGGTGAGGACTTTGCGTGGTTCCTGGCCGAGCTTCCCGGAGCGATGATGCGCCTTGGCACCAAGACGCCCGGCGGCGAGGACTACGACCTGCACCGCGGCGACTACATCCTGGACGAGCGCTCCCTGGGCCTGGGCATCCGGGTGTTGACTGCGGCCGCCCTGCGGACCATCCGGGACCTCGAGCAGCCCTCCATCCCGTAGCCCCACCACTCCTGGACGGGCCCGCCACCAAAAGGTGCGGGCCGCCGTCGGGCTGGCACGACGGCGGTTCAAGCCCCGGGTTGCTTGCCTTGCGATAAGTTGTGCACAACTTAGTTGTGCGTTACCGTTGAAATATGACCGAAGCGCCCCGCCTGGACCGGCAAGTATGTTTTGCGTTGTATTCAGCCTCCCGGGCCGCCACCGCGGTCTACCGGCCGGTCCTCGACGAACTGGGACTTACCTACCCGCAGTACCTGGTGATGCTGGTCCTGTGGGAAAGCGAACCGCGGGGCGTGAAGGAACTCGGCGGGGAACTCGGACTGGACTCGGGCACCTTGTCTCCGCTCCTCAAGCGGCTGGAAGCACTCGGGCTCGTGGAGCGCCGGCGGTCCGGCGAGGACGAGCGCCGCGTCGCGATCCACCTGACGCCGGCCGGGCGAAGCCTGAGCGGGCCGGCCAGTGCCATCCCGCAGCGGCTGGCAGACGCCGCCGGGCTGTCCCTGGACGAACTCGAACAACTGCGGGCCACCCTGGGCAAGCTCACGGCCGCACTGCATCAATCGCTCTGAGCGCTCAATTCTGCACCATCCCACCAATAGGACGGACATCTATCGTGAAGACTCTCTACACCGCCGAGGCGCTTGCCTCCGGCGAAGGGCGCGACGGTACCGCGCGCAGCAATGACGGCAGGCTGGCGGTGGACCTGGCCAGCCCCGTCGAACTGGGCGGCGACGGCCAGGGCACCAACCCGGAACAGCTCTTCGCCGCCGGATACGCCGCCTGCTTCCATTCAGCCCTCCGCCTGGTTGGCCGCAAGGCAGGCGCGGACCTGGCTGACTCGGCGGTGGCAGCGAAGATCCACCTGGGGCAGCTGGACGGCGGCGCAGGCTTCGGGCTGGCCGCTGAGCTGGAAATTGCCCTCCCCGCCCTGGACCTTGCCACCGCGGAGGACCTGGTGGCCAAGGCCCATCAGGTCTGCCCCTATTCGAACGCCACCCGCGGCAACATCAACGTCGACCTCAAGATCCTGGAGTACGCAGCATGAGCACAGCCCCGGTAACCACCACCCGTGAAATCCGGCTCGCCTCCCGTCCCGTGGGGCGCCCCAGCAGCAGCAATTTCGAATTGGCAGAGTCACCGCTGCCCGCGCATGAAGACGGCCAGATCCTGGTGCGCAACCTCTTCATGTCGGTAGACCCCTACATGCGCGGCCGGATGAACGACGTCAAGTCCTACTCCGCCCCCTTCGCGGTCGGCAAGGCGCTCGACGGCGGCGCTGTGGGTGAGGTGGTTGCGTCCCGTTCGTCGGCACACAAGGAGGGCGACGTCGTCGTCCATTCCCTGGGCTGGCGCGAGTACGCCGTGGTGGACGGCAGCGCTGCCACCCCGGCACGCACGGACCTGGCACCCGCCTCCGCTTTCCTTGGTGCCCTGGGCATGACCGGGCTCACGGCCTATACCGGCCTCTTGAAGGTTGCGGAGTTCAAGCCCGGTGACGCCGTCTTCGTCTCGGGCGCAGCGGGCGCGGTGGGCTCCCTGGTGGGCCAGATCGCCAAAGCCATGGGCGCCTCACGGGTCATCGGTTCCGCAGGCTCGCCCGCCAAGGTGGCGCGCCTCCTGGAGCTCGGCTTCGACGCCGCCTTCGACTACCACGACGGTCCCGTCGTGGAACAACTGGAGAAGGCCGCAGGCCCGGCCGGCATCGACGTCTACTTCGACAACGTTGGCGGTGAACACCTGGAGGCCGCCCTGGCGGTCCTCAACGTGGGCGGCCGGGTGGCGATGTGCGGCGCCATCGCACAATACAACTCCACCGAACCCACCCCGGCACCCCACAACCTGATGCAGGCAATCGGCAAGCAACTCACCCTGCGCGGATTCCTGGTGGGCGGGCAGCGCCAGCACGCCGCCGAGTTCGCAGAGAAGATGGCCGGCTGGCTGGCCGACGGGACCGTGCGCTACGACGAGACGATCGTGGACGGGCTGGAGAACGCGCCGCAGGCCTTCATGGACCTCCTGGATGGCGCAAACACCGGGAAAATGCTCGTCCGGCTGTAGTTCGCCAGCCGACGCACAAGCAGTAGGGGCACCGCATTTAGCGGTGCCCCAACTGCTTGGTAACAACTTGTAAACAATCTTCCGGATGGACTCCCGGCGTGCTATGGGGACGTGGCGCAGGCCACTAAAGTAGGTGCCATCACTGCGCTCCGGCGCATGCTGCGTGCCTTCAGTGAACACAGATTTTCAGCGCCGAAACGTCACACTCATTGAATTCCAGCCCGTAGCGCCACTCGCATCATCCCCTGGAGGAAAATTGAAGAAATCACTCCGTGCCGTCTTCAAGCGCGGTTCAATGGCAGGCGTGGCCACCCTCGGTGCGTCCGCGCTTGTGCTCACCGGCTGCGGTGCCGCCCCCGAGGCCGGAAGCACCCCCTCGGCAGGGGCCAGCGACTACACCGGCTGCATCGTGTCCGACTCCGGTGGATTCGACGACCAGTCCTTCAACCAGTCCTCCTACGAGGGCCTGAAGAAGACCGAGAAGGACCTTGGCATCAAGGTCAACCAAATCGAGTCCAAGACCAACAACGACTTCGAACCCAACCTGCGCGCCATGGTCACGGCCGGCTGCAACTTGACCATCACCGTGGGCTTCCTGCTGGGTGACGCCACCAAGGCCCAGGCCACCGCCAACCCGGACAAGCACTTCGCCATCATCGACTTCGGCTACGACCAGCCCATCAGCAACGTCAAGCCCATCATTTACGACACCGCACAGGCCGCATTCCTGGCCGGTTACCTGGCAGCAGGAACCACCAAGACCGGCACCGTGGCCACCTTCGGCGGAATCAAGATCCCTACCGTGACCATCTTCATGGACGGCTACGCCGACGGCGTGAAGTACTACAACCAGCAGAAGGGCAAGAACGTCAAGCTGCTCGGCTGGAACAAGGACTCCCAGGACGGCAGCTTCACCGGCGACTTCGAAAAGCAGGACGTTGGCAAGCAGCTGACCAAGAACTTCCTGGACCAGGGCGCGGACATCGTTATGCCGGTGGCCGGTCCGGTAGGCAAGGGTGCGGGAGCCGCGCTCAACGAGGCCAAGGCTGCCGGCAAGGACGTCAAGCTCATCTGGGTTGACTCCGACGGCTACCTCACCGCCCCGGACTACAAGGGCATCATGCTCTCCTCCGTCATGAAGCAGATGGGCGAGGCCGTGGAAACCGTGGTCACCGAGGACAAGGACGGCAAGTTCAACAACACCCCGTACGTTGGCACCCTTGCCAACGACGGCGTGCAGCTGGCACCCTTCCACGACCTCGATTCCCAGGTCCCCGCGGACGTGAAGACCGATCTCGAGAAGATCAAAAAGGACATTGTGGACGGCAAGCTGAAGGTTGAGTCCGCAGCAAGCCCCAAGGCCTGATCCACCACAGGAAGCGCCGCCGCCGGACCGTCACCCACTGGCCGGGCGGTGGCGCTTTTTGCTGGCCGAACGTTCACCGCGCAAGGCCGGCTCCTCCCGGGACTGCAGCCACTAGGCTGGTGCTGCAGCCACATATCCCGCCCGGTCTGATCACCGGGCGCTTCGAGATTGGTCAGAGTTTTGAAACTTGAGCTTCGAGGGATCACTAAACGCTTTGGCACGCTGCTGGCCAACGACCACATCGACGTGGTGGTTGAGCCGGGACAGATCCATTGCCTCCTTGGAGAAAACGGGGCGGGCAAGTCCACCCTTATGAACGTGCTCTACGGGCTCTACGAGCCCACCGAGGGCGAAATCCTCGTCGATGACAAGCCTGTCAGCTTCCGCGGCCCGGGCGACGCCATGGCCGCGGGGATCGGCATGGTGCACCAGCACTTCATGTTGGTGCCGGTGTTCACCGTGGCGGAGAACGTTGCATTGGGCGCCGAGCCCACCAAAGCCGCAGGTTTCCTCAACCTGGACCAGACCAGGCAGCGCATTAAGGAAATTTCGGACCAATACGGCTTCGACGTGGACCCGGACGCCCTGGTGGAGGACCTGCCGGTGGGCGTGCAGCAAAGGGTCGAAATCATCAAGGCCCTGGTGCGCAATGCCAAGGTCCTCATCCTCGACGAACCCACGGCCGTACTTACGCCACAGGAGACCGACGAACTCCTGGACATCATGCGCCAGCTCAAGTCGCGCGGCACCTCCATCGTGTTCATCTCGCACAAGCTGCGCGAGGTCAAGGAAGTTTCGGACACCATCACCGTGATCCGGCGCGGCAAGGTGGTAGGCACCGCCGATCCTGCAGCTTCCACCACCGAGCTTGCCTCGATGATGGTGGGCCGCGCCGTCAGCCTGAACCTGGACAAAGCCCCCGCCAGGCCCAAGGAAACCACGTTCGAAGTCAGCGGCCTCACCGTCGTCGCAGCCAACGGCCAGCACGTGGTGGACCACCTCAGCTTCCACATCAAGCGCGGTGAGATCCTGGCCATCGCCGGGGTGCAGGGCAACGGACAGACCGAACTCACCGAAGCAATCCTGGGCCTGCAGGATCGCGTTACCGGCTCCATCGTCCTGGACGGCAAGGAACTGGTGGGCCGGTCCGTCAAGGAAGTCCTGGACGCTGGGGTTGGCTTTGTTCCGGAAGACCGCACTGTGGACGGGCTGGTGGGCACCTTCTCCGTGGCCGAGAACCTGATCCTGGACCTCTATGACAAGCCGCCGTTCGCCAAGGGGATCAGCATGAGCCCGGCGAAAATCATGGAAAACGCCAAGGCACGCATCGGTGAATTCGACGTGCGGGCGCCCTCGGCCGCATCCGCCGCGGGAACACTTTCCGGCGGCAACCAGCAAAAGCTCGTGATGGCGCGGGAACTGTCCCGCCCCTTGCGCCTGTTCATCGCCTCCCAGCCCACCCGCGGCGTGGACGTAGGCTCCATCGAGTTCCTGCACCGGCGGATTGTGGCCGAGCGCGACCAAGGGACCCCCGTGATGATCATTTCCACAGAGTTGGACGAAGTCATGGAACTGGCTGACCGCATCGCAGTGCTCTACAAGGGCAGGCTGGTGGGCACGGTCCCCGCCGGGACCAGCCGGGACATCCTGGGCCTCATGATGGCAGGCATACCGCCGGAAGAGCACGCACACACCCCGCAGGCCGGTACGCCGGCCCCCACCTCCAACGCCGAGGGAGCCGACCATGCCTGACCAGCCTTCCCCCAAGCATGCCCAAGAGGGCCAGCATGCTGAAAACCAGCCGGCTGAAGAAAGAAACCTTGGTGCTGACAAGCGCCAGCACGCCGCCGACGCCCCGGAGGGTGCCGCGGCTCCGGCTGCGGAGGAAACCGCAGCGGTGGTGGCCGTCGACACTGCCGGCGGGGCCATGCAGCCCTCGGCGGTTCCGGCCACGGCCCAAAGCGGACGGTTGCCGGGAGGCTCCGATACCGTGCTGCGGCGGATCTTTACCGGGAGCGGCATGGTCTCGGTCCTGGCGGTGCTGCTGGCGCTGATCATCGGCGGCCTGCTCATCGCAATCACGGACAAGCAGGTGGCCACCACGTCCGGCTACTTCTTCGCCAGGCCCACGGACATGCTGACGGCGGTATGGAACGCCGCCACCCGCTCCTACATCGCACTGTTCCAAGGATCGGTGTTCAACCCCCGCGGGAACGGCCTGGCCGCGCAGTTTGCCCCCTCCATGGAAACCCTCACCATCGCCACGCCGCTGATCACTGCCGGCCTGGGCGTGGCGCTGGCATTCCGGGCGGGCCTGTTCAACATCGGTGCACAGGGCCAGATCATCGTGGCAGGCATCCTGGCGGCCTGGGTGGGCTTCGCACTGCACCTGCCGTTCGGCCTGCACCTGCTGCTGGTGCTTGTGGCCGGCATCGTCGGCGGCGCCCTCTGGGCGGGACTGGTGGGCCTGCTGAAGGCCCGGACCGGAGCCCATGAAGTCATCCTGACCATCATGTTCAACTACATTGCGCTTTACTTCCTGCGCTACCTGCTGAACACCCCGGCATTCCAGCGTCCGGGGGAGTCCAACCCCATTTCACCCATCCTGGACCCCAGTGCTGTATACCCGCAGATCCTCGGCAGCCAGTACCGGCTGCACCTGGGCTTCCTCCTGGCGATCGCCGCCACAGTCCTGGTGTGGTGGCTCCTGAACCGGTCCACGGTGGGCTTCGAGTTCCGGGCGGTGGGTGCCAACCCCAAAGCTGCGCAGACCGCCGGCATCAACGTCTCCCGCTCCACCATCCTGGTCATGGCCATCGCAGGCGGCCTCGCAGGCATGTCCGGCGTAGCGCAGGTTGCCGGCACCGAAAAGGTGCTCACGGACGGCGTGGCCGCCACGTACGGGTTTGACGCCATCACGGTTGCCCTGCTGGGGCGTTCGACGCCGTGGGGCACCTTCGCAGCCGGCCTGCTGTTCGGCGCCTTCCGCGCGGGGGCGGTCCAGATGCAGATCCAGACCGGCACCCCCATCGACATCGTCCTGGTGGTCCAGTCCCTGATTGTCCTTTTCATCGCCGCACCGCCGCTGGTCCGGGCCGTTTTCGGCCTGAACCCCCGGCGCAGGAAGCCCGCGCGCACCGCCAAGTCCGGGCAGGCAGCCACAACCGGAGGTGCCGCATGAGCACAACAGTTTCATCGTCCAGGCCAGGCAACCCTCAACCCGGCGGCCCCACGGCAGGTACCCGCTCCGCTGCGCCGGCAGGCAAACCGGTCAGCTGGAAGACCCCCGTCCTGCTCGCCGTGTTCGCGTTGATCTCCCTGGTGTTTTTCGGACTCCTGGCTCCCCAGCAGACGGCAAGCTTCGGCATCTCCACCGAGGGAGATTTCTTCCAGCTCCCGGCGCTGGAAATCAACGCCTTTGCCGGCGGTATCACGCTGTCGGTACTCCTTGTTGCAATGGCCGGTTACGCCCTCTATTTGAAGACGAGGAACCAACCTGTTCCCGGCTGGCTGCCCGTCACGTTCATCGTGATCTTCGTGGCCGCGTTCCTTATCTGGGTGGTGGGCGGCGCCCGCACTCCCGCGATCTCGTTGGCGGGCCTCATCGCAGGATCGGTCACGCTGGCCGTCCCGCTGGTGTTCGGTTCGCTCTCCGGTGTCCTGTGCGAGCGCGTTGGAGTGGTGAACATCGCCATCGAGGGGCAACTCCTGGGCGGGGCCTTCACCGCGGCCATCGTTGCCAGCATGACCAAGAGTGCTTTGGTCGGGCTGTTGGCGGCCGCCATAGCCGGCGCTGTGGTGTCCATGGTCCTGGCACTGTTCAGCATCAAGTACCTGGTCAACCAAATCATTGTCGGCGTCGTCCTGAACGTGCTGGTATCGGGCGTGACGGGCTTCCTCTTCAGCACCGTGATGCAGGCGAACAAGGCCCAGTTCAACTCGCCGCCCGGCCTTGACGTCATCGACATCCCGGTCCTCTCCAGCATCCCGATCATCGGGCCAATCCTGTTCCGGCAGTCGCTGGTGGGATACCTCATGTACGCCGCCGTCGCTGTGGTCTGGGTGGGCTTGTTCAAGACCAGGTGGGGCCTGCGTGTCCGCGCTGTGGGGGAGCACCCCCAGGCGGCGGACACCCTGGGCATCAACGTCAACGCCACCCGGTTCTGGAACGTCACCCTGGGCGGTGCCGTCGCCGGCATCGGCGGCTCGTTCTTCACCCTTGTCGCCATCGACAGCTTCACCAAGGAAATTTCCGGGGGCCGCGGCTTCATTGCCCTGGCCGCCCTGATCTTCGGACGCTGGAACCCGGTGGGTGCCTTCTTCGCGGCACTCCTGTTCGGATTCGCCGATAACCTGCAGAGCATCGTCACCATCATCGGTACGCCCGTGCCCAGCCAGTTCATGGCCATGCTGCCCTACCTGGTCACCGTGCTCGCCGTCGCCGGCCTGGTGGGCAAATCCAGGGGACCGGCCGCCAGCGGCATCCCCTACGTCAAGGGGTGACCGCCATGGAAAATGCACCGCTGGACAAAGCACAAGCAGTGGACTGGGCAGCCTTGGAGGCCGCCGCCGTCGCCGCCATGAAGAACGCCTACGCCCCGTACTCAAAGTTTCCGGTGGGCGCCGCGGCGCTCACCGGGGACGGCAGGATCGTCAGCGGCTGCAACGTGGAAAACGCCAGCTACGGGCTGACCCTCTGCGCCGAATGCGCCCTGGTGGGAAACCTGCAGATGACCGGCGGCGGCCTGCTGCGGGCGTTCTACTGCGTTGACGGGGAGGGAAACGTCCTTATGCCCTGTGGCCGGTGCCGCCAGCTGCTGTACGAATTCCGTGCCCCGGACATGCAGCTCATGACTACCCAAGGCATCAAGACCATGGACCAGGTGCTGCCCGACGCCTTCGGTCCCGAACACCTGAAGGAGACACGGTGACCGAGGACCGAACGACGAACAGCACCGCCGAAGCGTTCGACGCGGTCGACATCATCCGCACCAAGCGGGACAAGGGGACGCTGAGCCCCGAACAGATCGACTGGACCATCGACGCGTACACCCGCGGGGCCATCGCTGACGAGCAGATGGCGGCGTTGAACATGGCCATCCTGCTCAACGGCATGGACCGGGCTGAGATTGCCCGCTGGACGGCGGCCATGATCGCTTCCGGTGAGCGGATGGACTTCTCCAGCCTCCGGCGTCCCGACGGCGGCCTGAAGTACACCACGGACAAGCACTCCACGGGCGGGGTGGGGGACAAGATCACCCTGCCGCTGGCCCCGCTGGTGGCGGTGTTCGGCGTCGCCGTGCCGCAGCTGTCCGGCCGGGGCCTGGGGCACACCGGAGGCACCCTGGACAAGCTGGAATCGATCCCCGGCTGGCGGGCCAACCTCAGCAACGACGAGATCCTCGCCCAGCTCCAGGATGTGGGGGCGGTGATCTGCGCCGCCGGTGCGGGCCTGGCCCCCGCGGACAAGAAACTGTACGCGCTGCGGGACGTCACCGGCACGGTGGAGGCCATCCCGCTGATCGCCTCATCCATCATGAGTAAGAAGATTGCGGAGGGCACCGGCTCACTGGTCCTGGACGTCAAGGTGGGCAGCGGGGCGTTCATGAAGGACGAAGCCAAGGCCCGCGAACTTGCCGAAACCATGGTGGCACTGGGCAAGGATGCAGGAGTCAACACTGTTGCGCTGCTGACCAACATGGATACCCCGTTGGGCCTCACTGCCGGCAACGCCATCGAGGTGGAGGAATCGCTGGAGGTCCTGGCGGGCGGCGGCCCTGACGACGTGGTGGAGCTGACCGTGCGGCTCGCCGCGGAAATGCTCGCCGCAGCGGGAGTGCGTGACGCCGATCCCGCAGCCGCGCTGAAGGACGGCCGGGCCATGGACGTCTGGAACCGGATGATCTCCGCCCAGGGCGGCGACCCCCGGGCAGCCCTGCCGGTGGCCAGGGAATCCGACGTCGTGTACGCCCCCGCCGACGGCGTGCTGGTGGAACTGGATGCGCTCGCCGTTGGCGTAGCCGCCTGGCGCCTGGGTGCCGGCCGTGCACGTAAGGAGGACCCCGTCCAGGCCGGGGCGGGGGTGCGCATGCACGCCAAGCCGGGGGCCACAGTCCGGGCAGGGGAGCCGCTGATGACGCTGCTCTCCGATACTCCGGAGCGGTTCGCACGTGCCCGCGAAGCCCTGGAGCACGCCGTGGTCATAGCTCCGGAAGGTTCACGGCCTGCCCAGCAGCTCATCATCGACCGCATAGCGTAGGGACCAATGCAGGCCATCAATGACTTCATCCTCGCCGCCGCCGGACAGCCGTGGGTACTGGTCCTGGTGCTGGCCTGCTGCATCATTGACGGCTTCTTTCCGCCGGTCCCCAGCGAGTCGGTGGTGGTGGGCCTCGCGGCGGTAGCGGCCACCGCCGAGGTTCCCAATCCGCTGCTCCTGGCCCTGGTGGCCGCAGCCGGGGCCTTCTCCGGGGACAACATCGCCTACCTACTTGGCCGCCGTGTGGGCACCACTCGGTGGGCGTGGATGCGCGGGCCCCGCATGCAGGCCGCTTTCCGCTGGGCAGGCCGTGAGCTGCGGAAGCGGCCGGCGTCACTGATCCTGGTGGCGCGCTTCGTTCCGATCGGCAGGGTTGCCGTCAACCTGACCGCCGGGGTCACCCACTATCCCCACCTGCGGTTCGTGGGGCTGACCGTCCTGTCCGCCAGCCTGTGGGCCGCCTACTCAGTGGCGATAGGGCTTTTCTTTGGCCAGTGGTTTGAGGACAACCACCTCCTGGGTGCCGCAATCGCCATCGTCTGCGCCGTGGCACTGGGCATTGTGGTGGACCTGGTGATCAACAAATTCCGCGGCAAACCCAACGTGGTGGAACGGATCCGGGAACCCGGGGCCTGACCGGCGCGTTTAAGGGGTAATTCCGGGCATTGGGGCGTAGCGGACAGGCCCCGGCGCGTGGGACAC
>Ga0308157_10007438_pt1 | contig 12754 bp, 14 predicted proteins | sample PhyBR1_FD_201035 | JGI IMG/M metagenome (GOLD analysis project Ga0308157, IMG submission 201035) | Phyllosphere microbial communities from UC Gill Tract Community Farm, Albany, California, United States - DLSLB.R1 | ecosystem: Host-associated > Plants > Phyllosphere > Unclassified | place: USA...
CGGAACAGCCACCCGGCCAGGATCAGCAGGATGACGGGGAAGATGAAGGCCTCGCGGCCGATGAGCGCACCGACCGAGTAGGCGCTGATGTTCGTCCCGACCTCGGTACCGATGAGGAACCACTCCACGACGGCACCGGCAACGGCCATGAGCACCAGGAGGAACGGGAACCCGTCGCGGCGCTGATCCTTCTCGAGGGACTCGGATCCGAACGCCCGGAACATGCCGCCCGCGATGTGCGCGAGGCCCAGCCACGCGCGGACGACGATCGGCGGCCGATCGGCGTCATCGACGTAGTGGCGCGGTGCGGGTTCGGCCTTGCGGCGGGGGGCCGGATCGGCCTTCTTCGCGCGCGCCGAGGAGCCCGACGCGGACGCGCGGGGTTTGCTGGTCGGACTGCTACTCCTGGGCATACTCTCCACGGTAAGCCGCGGGACCGACATGTCCCAGGATTGACGCGACCCCGCGACCGTCGGGACTCAAGAGAGGCGCTTGATCATGGTGTCGCGCCCGAGTCCGCTGCGGGTCACCGCGAACCCCTCCGAGCGATAGAGGACCTGCGCGAAATTACCTCGCTCGACGGAGAGGCAGATGCGCGCGCGGCCCTCGGCTCGAGCGGCCTCGCACAGCCGGCGCAGCAGAGTGCGACCGACGCCGTGCGAGCGCCAGAGCGCCTTCACCCCGATGATGAGCTCGGGCACCCCGGTCCCCACGTAGCCGAATCCGGGGTCGGTCCGAGGGAGGGTGCGGTACCAGGCCGCGCCGATCAGTTCCGACCCGGCGACGGCGACGAAACCGACGTCCCCCGGGCGCATCCATCCGGCGAGGTACCGACCGTGATCGGGATCGGCCAGGATCTCATGCCGCGGTCGCGGGGCGCCGGCTCGCCAGTTGGCGGCCTCGACGACCATGTCGCCGAGGAACACGCCGTCCGCCTGCGTGGCAGGACGAAGCGACCACGACTCGGGCATGCCCGAATGCTAGCGCCCGGGTCAGGCCTCGATCACCATCGGGACGATCATCGGACGGCGACGCAGCGACTGGTTCACCCAGCGGCCGATCGTACGACGGACGACCTGCTGCAGGGCGTGCGGGTCGCGGACGCCCGACTGGGCGGCTTCGGTCAGCGCCTGGGCGATCTTCGGCTTCACCGAATCGAACACGGCGTCGTCCTCCGCGACTCCGCGCGCGTGGATCTCAGGCCCCGTGACGATGCGGCCGGTCGCGGCATCCACCACCACGATGACGGAGATGAAGCCCTCCTCACCGAGGATGCGGCGGTCCTTGAGGTCGGCATCCGTGATCTCGCCGACCGATGATCCGTCGACGTAGACGAAGCCCAGGTCGAGCTGACCGACGACCGTCGCGACGCCGTCCTTGAGGTCTATGACCGTGCCGTTCTCGGCGATGATCGTGTTCGCCGCGGGGACGCCGCTGTCCTGGGCGAGCTTCGCGTTCGCCATCAGGTGCCGGTACTCGCCGTGGACGGGGAGTACGTTCTTCGGCTTCAGGATGTTGTAGCAGTAGAGCAGCTCGCCCGCGGCGGCGTGGCCCGAGACGTGGACCTTCGCATTCGCCTTGTGGACGACGTTGGCGCCGAGCTTCGTCAGGCCGTCGATCACGCGGTACACCGCGTTCTCGTTGCCCGGGATGAGGCTCGACGCGAGGATGACGGTGTCGCCCTCGCCCGGCTCGATCGCGTGGTCGAGGTTGGCCATGCGGGACAGGACCGCCATGGGCTCTCCCTGCGACCCGGTGGACATGTAGACGATGCGGTCGTCGGGCAGGTCCTTGGCCTTCTTGTAGTCGATCAGCACGCCGTCGGGCACGTGCAGGTATCCCAGCTGCTCGGCGATCGTCATGTTCCGGACCATCGAGCGGCCGAGGAACGCGACGCGGCGACCGTGCGCGGCGGCCGCGTCGATGACCTGCTGGACGCGGTGGATGTGGCTCGAGAAGCTCGCGACGATGACGCGACGCGGCGCCTTGCCGATGACCTGGTCGAGCACCGGGCCGATCGCCCGCTCGAGCGGGGTGAACCCGGGCACGTCCGCGTTCGTCGAGTCGACGAGGAACATGTCGACGCCCTCTTCGCCGAGACGCGCGAAGGCGCGAAGGTCCGTGAGGCGGCCGTCGAGCGGCAGCTGATCCATCTTGAAGTCACCCGTTGCCAGCACGAGTCCGGCAGGGGTGCGGATGCCGACGGCGAGCGCATCGGGGATGGAGTGGTTCACCGCGACGAACTCGAGGTCGAACGGTCCGACCTGCTCGCGCTGGCCCTCCTTCACCGTGAGCGTGTAGGGCTTGATCCGGTGTTCCTTGAGCTTCGCCTCGACGAGCGCGAGGGTCAGCTGCGAGCCGATGAGGGGGATGTCGCCCTTGCGCTTCAGCAGGTACGGGACCGCACCGATGTGGTCCTCGTGGCCGTGCGTGAGGACGACGCCGACGATGTCGTCGAGGCGTCCGCGGATCGCCTCGAAGTCCGGGAGGATCAGGTCGACGCCGGGCTGGTGCTCCTCGGGGAAGAGCACGCCGCAGTCGACGATCAGCAGCTTGCCGTCGAACTCGAAGACGGTCATGTTGCGACCGATCTCACCGAGTCCGCCGACGGGGGTCACCCGGAGCGTTCCGGGAGCGAGCTTGGCGGGGGCGGAGACGGTATTTGTCATCGAGTGGTTCCATGCACCTTCGGAAGGGCGCCGCCGGCAGCGGCATTGCGATCAGGTCGGAAGTTGGAGAAGTCGGCGCCCTCGATGTCCTTCACGAGGTCGAGCTCGTCCTCGATGAGGGCGGCCTCCCACTCTTCGGGTCCTACGAGCGGCAAGCGCACGCGCGGACTCGAGATGCGGCCGAGGCCGTGAAGGATGTACTTGGCGCTGACCGTCCCCGGGACGTGCGTCATGACGGCACGGACGAGCGGTTCGAGCTTCTGGTGGGCGGCGGTCGCCGTCGTGAGGTCTCCCCGGTTGACGGCATCCACGATGGCCCGGTACGGAGCCGACGTGATGTTCGCCGTGACGCCGATGAGACCGGCGGCCCCGATCGACAGGTGCGGGAGGACGTTCGCGTCGTCGCCGGAGAAGTAGAGCAGGTCCGTCTGGTTGAGGACCCGGCTGACCTCGCTGAAGTCGCCCTTGGCGTCCTTCACCGCGAGGATGTTCGGGTGCTTGGCGAGGCGGAGGATCGTCTCGTACTTGATGGGCACGCCGGTGCGACCGGGGATGTCGTAGAGGATCACCGGCAGGTCGGTGGCGTCCGCGACGAGGCGGAAGTGGGTCAGGATGCCGGCCTGGGTCGGCTTGTTGTAGTACGGCGTGACGATCATGATGCCGTCCGCGCCGGCCTTCTCGCTCGCCTTGTAGAGCTCGATCGCGTGCGCGGTCTCGTTGGAACCGCCGCCCGTGATGATCTTCGCGCGGCCGGAGGAGACGGACTTGCCCACCTCGACGAGCTTCAGCTTCTCGGCATCCGTCAGCGTGCTGGTCTCACCGGTCGTGCCGGTCACGACGATGCCGTCGGCACCGCCGGTGATGACGTCGTCGATGTGCTTCTCTACGGCCGGCCAATCGACCTCGCCGTCGGCCGTCATCGGAGTGACGAGCGCGACGAGCACCTGACCGAACGGATTGGCGGAGTGCGTCATGGTTCCCAGGGTACCGGTCGGGGTCCGTCGGCCGCGTCGTGGGTTCGTTGGGGGTGGGTGGCGGGGCGGTCGCGGGGCGACCGGTATCGCAGAGCAGCGGCGAGTCGCGCGGCGGAGCGGTCTTCTGCGTCAGCGGCCGCGGGAGGCGGCGGCGACCACGAGGCGATCGGGCAGCAGCCGCGACAGGGCGACGAGCATCTTGTACCGGAGTGACGGGATGCTGACGGCCCGGCCGCGCGCGGCATCCTTCAGCGACGCGCGCACCACCTGCGGGGCGGTCAGCCACATCCAGCCGGCGACCCCCTCCTCCCCCGGCGGCAGGCCGAGTCGCTCGTGGAAGTTCGTGTGGACGTAGCCGGGACAGACCGCCGTGACGGTCACTCCCCTCGGGGCGTAGACCGCGTTCGCCCACCGGCTGAAGCTGACGACCCAGGCCTTCGCCGCGCCGTAGGTGCCACGCGGGACGAGGGCGGCGACCGAGGCGATGTTCAGGATGCGGCCGCGTCCTCGCGCGAGCATGCCCGGCAGGGCGGCCCGCGTCAGCCTCATCGTGACCTCGACGTGCAGTTCGAGGTGCCGGGCCTCGTCCTCGATGTCGCCCGAGGCGAACCCGAGCGAGAGCCCGTACCCAGCGCTGTTGACGAGAAGGTCGACGCCCCGTTCGAGTCGCTCCTCGACGAGCCGTCGCTGAGCGGGGTCCAGCAGGTCCGCGACGAGGATCTCGGCACGCCCACCGCGGCCTTCGATCTCGTCGGCCAGGACCTGCAGGGCGCCGCGGTCCCGGGCGACGAGGACGACGTCGGCGCCGCGCGCCGCCAGCTGGCGGGCGTACTCCGCTCCGATACCGGAGCTCGCTCCCGTGACGAGTGCAGTGCGGGTCATGCGCGTCAGCCTAGGACGCGCCGGAGGTCAGGGGGCGACGCGACCGTTCGCGTTGAAGGCGGCGTACGTGAGCGGCATGAGTTCGCGCCACACGTTCTCCATCTTCTCGGCGCACATCTCGATCTCGCGCTGCGGGAACGACGGGAAGTGCGTACCCTCGCGCATCGTGCGCAGCGACAGGAAGTTCATGAGCGACCGGGCGTTCACCGTGACGTACATCGACGACATGATGTTGAGCGGCAGGACGATGCGGGCGACTTCACGCGCGACGCCGGCATCCAGCATCCGCTGGTAGCTCTCGAAGGCGGCGATGGATGCCTCGCGCGTCTCGCGGGCAACGAGCTCGACCTGCTCCTCGGAACCGGGGAGGAACTGGTACGCGCCGGGCTTGCCGACCTGGACGAGGTTCCGCTCGGGCGCGGGGACGTAGAACACGGGACGGAGCTCGCGGTAGCGGCCCGACTCCTCGTTGTAGGACGCCATCCGGTGCCGCATGAACTCGCGGAAGACGAAGATCGGCGCCTGCACGTAGAAGGTCATCGAGTTGTGCTCGAACGGCGAGCCGTGCCGATCGCGCATCAGGTAGTTGATGAGGCCGCGGTCGCGGGCGGTCGCCTCGGAGCCGTCGGCGGCCGAAGCGAGGGTCTGCTCGCCCTGCGTCGACACGCGCGCCGCGAACAGCACGTCACTGTCCGCTGCCGACGAGCGCACCAGCTCGACCGTGACATCGCTGCGGAACTCGATCTCGGGGCTCTCGGGGCGCTCACTCACGGCTCACACACTACCCGCCGGGGCCGTCACGAACGACGCGGGGCGAACCGCACCACAGCGCGCAGGACTACTGTGGAGCGGTCATGGAACTCCTCCCCGCCATCCTCGTGCTGACCGCGCTCCTCGTGGTCACCATCGGCATCGGTCTGACCCTGCGGTGGCGGCAGAACCGGCCCCGTCCCTTCGACCCGCGCGAGATCGTCGAACCGACCCGTCTCGGGGCCGAACGACTCGGCGAGACGGCGACGCTGCTGCAGTTCAGCACCGAGATGTGCAGCCGGTGCCCCGGCGTCCACCGCACGCTCCGCGAGATCGCCGACGACCGCGACGGCGTCCTGCACCTGAACGTCGACCTCACGCACCGCGTCGACATCGCCCAGCACTTCCGCGTCCTGCAGACGCCCACGACACTGATCCTCGACAAGGACGGCATGGTGCGCTCCCGCTTCGGCGGTGTCCCGGGCCGCCAGGTCGTCGAGATGGAGCTCGACCGCGTGACGGCGGGAGCCGATCGTGGCTGAGGTGCGAGGGATCGACCCCCGAGGCCCGCGCTTCGCGGCATCCGTCACCGCAGTGTTGCTCCTGGTCGCGACGCTGCTGGCTCTCGTGGGCATCTCTACCCAGGGCTCCGCGTCGTTCGGTTGGTTCGCCTACCAGCCCGTCGGGGACTTCGCCTTCGTCGCGGGGAGGGCCTGGGCGATCGAGATGGCTCCGGTCGGAGCCCGCGTCGCAGACCCCGGCTTCCTCGCCGTCCTCGTCATCGCGCTCCTGTTCCTCTGGGGCGTCGTCTCGCCGCGCACCGCACCGTGGGGCGTGCTCTACCGGCGGGCGATCCAGCCGCGCCTCGCTCCCCCGACCGACCTCGAGGATCCCCGCCCGCCCCGCTTCGCGCAGGGCGTCGGTCTGTTCGTGACGACCGTGGGCCTCGCCCTGCACGTGCTCGGCGTCCCGCTCGCCCTCCCCATCGCGGCGGCGCTCGCCTTCATGGCTGCGTTCCTGAACGCGGCGTTCGGCCTGTGCCTCGGATGCCAGTTGTGGCTCCTCCTGCAGCGCGTCGGTCTCGTCGGCCGCACCGCCTGACGGTCGGCTCGCTCCGCGTCAAGTCATATCCCGCTCTGAACCGCGAGGCATATGCTCGGCAGCGATCGGTCACGACCACGACAGAGGAGACACCATGAGCGTCACGAGCGAAGCCACCACCAGCTGGAAGGGCACCCTGTTCGAAGGGTCGGGCGAGGTCGCCCTGGAGAGCTCCAACCAGGGACCGCTTCCCGTGAACTGGAAGGCGCGCAGCGAGGGATCGACCTCGGTGACGACCCCCGAGGAACTGATCGCCGCGGCCCACTCGTCGTGCTTCAGCATGGCCCTCTCGAATGCCCTGGCCGAGAACGGCACCCCTCCCGAGAGCGTCGAGACGACGGCATCCGTGACCTTCATCCCCGGGACCGGCATCACCGGCTCGCACCTGAACGTCAGCGCCACCGTCCCCGGCCTGTCGGCGGAGGACTTCGACCGCATCGCGAACGAGGCGAAGACGGGATGCCCCGTCTCGGCCGCTCTGTCGGGCATCGAGATCACGCTCGAGGCGACGCTTGCCTGAGCGCCGCGTCGTCGTCTCGGGCGCGTCCGGCCTGATCGGACGCGCCCTCATCGATTCCCTCGTCGCCGACGGCTACACCGTCACGCGGCTCGTCCGGCACCCCGCGCAGGGACCGGATGAGGTGACCTGGGCGCCCGGCGAGAAGCCGCTCGATCCCGCCGTGCTCGCCTGTGCGGAGGCCGTCGTCAACTTCAACGGGGCGACCATCGGACGCTTCCCGTGGACGGCCTCGTACAAGAAGCAGCTGGTCTGGTCGCGTCTGCGCCCGACGCAGACGCTCGCCCGCGCACTGCGGGAGCTCGGAGACGACGCGCCGCTGTTCGTCAGCTCATCGGCGTCGGGGTACTACCCGCCCGACGGCCATGGGCGCACGTTCGACGAGTCCGGTCCGCGGGGCGACGCGTTCCTGTCCGAACTCTGCGGCGAGTGGGAAGCTGCCGCCGTCGCGTCGGGTGCGCGCACCGCGCTCCTGCGCACCGCTCCGGTCGTGCACCGCGAGGGTGTGCTGAAGCCGCTCATGATGCTCACCAAGCTCGGTTTGTCGGGGCCGCTCGGCCGCGGGACCCAGGTGTGGCCGTGGATCTCGCTCGATGACGAGATCCGCGGCATCCGTCACGTCATGGACCACGGCATCACGGGACCCGTGAACCTGACCGGGCCCGAGCGTGCCACGGCGAACGACCTCGGGTTCGCGCTCGCCCGTCGCCTGAACCGGCCCTACCTGCTGCGCGCACCCCTGTGGGCGATCCGGCTCGTCCTGGGCAAGGACGCCGTCGACGCGCTGCTCGCGACGGACTCGCACGTCGTGCCTGCGGTCCTCCTCGAATCAGGGTTCGAGTTCCACCACCCGACCGTCGAGGACGCCGTGGCCGCGGCCGTCTGAGGCCGCACGGCGCTTCGTCAGCGGCGGCGCTCGGCGCGCTCGTGCGAGATCGCGGTACGGATCGCGCCGCGGGCGCGCCGACGGTCGCCGGCTCCGTCGTAGAGGAGCCCGAGCCGGTACCAGGCACGCCAGTCAGCCGGGTCGGCCTCGACGGCGTCGCGGTAGGCGGGGAAGAGGGCGTCGACCTCGGCCTGGACGGGCCTGCCGCTGGGGCGGAGCGTGAGCTCCTCCGCGGGCAGGGCGCCCTCGGCTTCGAGTCGCCGCCCCAGGCGCTCCGCTCCGGCACCGAAACTCAGCTCTCGCCACAGGGCCCAGATGGCGACGACGGGCAGCAGCACGAGAGCGACACCCATGGCGATGCCGACCGGATCACCGCTGGCCACGAGCAGCACCGCGCGCTGACCGACCAGGTAGATGTAGAGCGCGAGGGTGACGGCGACGATCGCGACGCCGATCCGGGTCCTCATCGGGCGGTCGCCGCTGCGGCCTGGTCAGAGGCGTCGCCGTCGGCGACGGGCGCGGTGCGGGCGGGCTGCGGCATCCGGATGCCGATGTCGATCATCGAGTCGAGCCCCACGACGACGCCGGACGCGTCCCGCGCCGCCGCGAGGGCGACACGGATGCCGGGGGCATAGGCCGCGGCGGGGTCGATCGTGTCGTGGACGATCATGAGGGACTCCCCCGGTCCCGACAGAATCGTCTCCTGCCGAGCGACGACCCCCGGACGGCGCAGGGAGTGCACGGGGATGCTCGCGATCTGCTGGCCGCGGGCGCGCTGGTCGACGTGCGGTGCCTCGACGGGGCCGGCCTCGGAGCGGGCGGCGGCGATCAGCTCCGCGGTGCGGACGGCGGTGCCGCTCGGGGAGTCCACCTTCGTCTCGCGGTGGGTCTCGACGATCTCGATCGAGGGGAAGAACGGGGCGGATGCCGCGGCGAGAGCCGACCCGATGACGGAACCGAGCGAGAAGTTGGGGATGAAGACCGCGCCGGTGCCCGCGGCATCCACCAGGGGACGGACGAGGGCGATGCGCTCGGCCGACCAGCCGGAGGTCCCGACGAGGACGTTCTTGCCCCGCTCGATCGCGGCGCGGACGACGTCGATCGACACGGCGGGGGTCGACGCGTCGACGACGAGGTCGGCGGCGTCCAACTCGGCCAGGTCACTGGCGGAGCCGAGCACGGCGACCGTCTCGAAACCCTCCGTCGCGGCGATGACCCCGGCGATGATGCTGCCGAGCTTGCCGGTCCCGCCCACCAGGGCCACGCGCGTCGTCATGCGTCCAGCCTAGGCGGGGAGGACGGCGGCGACCGTGTCCCACGCGAGCTTCACGACCAGCAGACCCAGGACGACGAGGAAGACGATCCTCACGAATCCGTTGCCGCCGCGGGTCGCCATCCTCGCACCGATGAACCCGCCCGTGATGTTCGCGCACGCCATGACGAGACCGAGCACCAGGATGATCTCGCCGTGGACTCCGTAGACGATCAGCGCGGCGAGGTTCGTCGTGAGGTTCGCGATCTTCGCGTTGACACTCGCCTGCAGGAAGCCGAAGCCGAGCACCCCGACGAGGAGGATCACGAAGAACGAGCCGGTTCCGGGTCCCAGGATGCCGTCGTAGAACCCCACGCCGAGTCCGATGACTCCCGAGCGCCAGACGATTGCACGACGCTCGGCATGCCGAGGCTCGTGATGCAGGCCCATCCGGGGACGCAGGAGCGTGTAGACGCCGACCGCCACGACGGCGACGAGGACGAGCGGGGTCAGGACCTCGCGCGGGACGTACCTCGACAGCGCAGCGCCGACGGCAGACCCCGCGAAGGCGCCGACGACGAGCGGGATCAGGAGGACGAGGTGGACCTTCACCCGCCGCAGATAGACCCAGCTGGCCGACAGCGTCCCGAAGAACGAGCTCAGCTTGTTCGTTCCGAGGATGAAGGGGGTCGCGACGTCCTTCGGTACGCCGATGACCAGCGCCGGCAACTGGATGAGGCCGCCGCCGCCCACGACGGCGTCGACCCAGCCGGCGACTCCGGCAGCGACCACGAGGAACAGCAGCGCGCTCGCGGAGACGGGGAGCCAGTCGGCGAGCAGAGGACCGGTCAGCACCTCACACCGAGAGGATGTCGGGAAGGCCCGTCCGCAGCTCCACGGGGAGGTGTGCCAGGTCGTTGTGGGACACGAGCGACCAGGGGCGCCCCGGCCGCTGCGCGAGAACGGTCAAGCCGCAGTGGGCCTGGTTGATCGTCAGCCAGCGCCACTCGGGCGCCTGCAGGACCTCGCGGACGAACCAGGCGATCACGAAGTTGTGGGTGATGAGCAACTCGTGCGCGTGGGGACGGTGCGCGAGGAACTCCGCCCCGGCATCCGCCATCTGCGCGGATCCCGCGTCGGCCTCGGCCTCGGTGACGCCGCCGAAGAACGGCTCGTAGACGTGCGGGGTGTCGGGCGTCATGCCGCTCGGCACGCAGTCGAAGAGGAGGGCCGTGGGCTCGGGGTCGACGGCCGGTAGCCGCTCGGCGACGGCTCGCGCGGTCTCGGCGGCGCGCAGCAACGGCGAGTGCCAGACGGCCGTGAGGGGGACCCCCGAGAGGCGGTCGGCGAGGAGCTCCGCTTGACGACGTCCTCGCGGGGACAGCGGTCCGTCAGCGAGGCCGTGTTCGGCGTCGAGGTGTTCGCCGTGCCGCACCAGGTACAGATAGTGCGTCACGTGATTGCTCGCTTCGTCGGGGTGCACCGCGGGCTCCCCGGGCTCACTTCCACCCTAAACCAGCCTCAATCCGTCGCCCGTGCGATCTCGGCGAGGTGTGCGCGACTGAGGTGCACTCCGACGCCTTGGACGAGTTCGTCGACGTGCGAGACGGCGTAGGCGTTCACGATCGGGGCGGCGACGATGCGCTGCGCGAGAAGCCAGGCGATCGCGACGGCGGCCGGGGGGACGGTAAGCTCCCCCGCGATCCGATCCAGCGCGCGGAGCGTGCGCGCGCCGCGCCGGTTCATGCTGGCGGCGAGTTGGCGCCCGCGCACCGACCCTCCGACGCGGTCGCGCTCGCGGTGCACGCCCGAGAGGTACCCGTGCTCGAGTGCCTGCGAGGGCGTCACCGCGATGCCCTGGGCTCCGGCGACGAGGCGGAGGTCACCGTCGAACTCGTCGCGCCGTAGCACGTTGTAGGGAACGTCGAGCACGGTGAACCGGGGGTAGCCCGCAGCCGAGAGGATCCGAGCCTCCACGAGCTGGGTCGCGCGGTACCCGGCCGCTCCGATGGCCCGCACCTTGCCGGACTCGACGAGCCACTCGGCCGTCGCCAAGGTGTCCTCGAGCAGCGTCGTGCGATCGGCGGTGCCGTCGAGCGACAGGACGTCGATCCGATCCGTCCCGAGCCGGATGAGGGACGACTCGACGGCGCGCACGAGGTTGACGGGTCCGAGCCCGGGGTTGTCGGCGCCGCGTCCGACGCGGACCGAGAGGACGACGTCGTCGCGGTTGCGCCGCCCGGCCATCCATCGCCCGATGACGTGCTCGCTGCGACCGGCGGCGTAGCTGTCGGAGGTGTGGACCGCGTTGCCGCCGCGCTCGACGTAGCGATCGAGGATCGCGTGGGCGGCGGCGATGTCGACGTGCCAGCCGAACTCGGCTCCGCCGAGGATGAGCGGGAACACGGAGAAGGCCGTCTCCCCCAACGGCACGCGGATCGCGCGCCCCACGGGTGCCCCGTGGACCGGGAGCGGACCGGAGGGGTGGGTACCGGGCGTCACCGTCGGCGACGTCTGATCCGCCGTCTCGTACGCTGCCATACCCGTCTCCTCGCGGAGCGCTCGGGGGTTTCACGTGCCCACGCACCCTCGGATGCGCTCACTCCGAGGGTAGAACAGCCCTCCGACACGGCGCGTCTGCAGGCACGACGGCGGGTGACGTTTCCATAACGGTTCGCGCACGTGCGGCCGACGAATGCCCAGGGAACGGCGAACGCCCGCCCTCCGAAGAGGACGGGCGTTCGTCAGAGCGTGGCTCAGGCCTCGGCGGGTGCCTCTGCCGGCGCGTCGCCGGCCGGAGCCGACTCCTCGACGACGGGCTCGAGCGAGAGCTTTCCGCGGTCATCGATTTTCGTGATGCGCACGAGGATCTTCTGGCCGACACCGAGGACGTCTTCGACGTTCTCGACGCGCTTGCCACCGGCGAGCTTGCGGACCTCGCTGACGTGCAGCAGGCCGTCCTTGCCGGGAAGGAGCGAGACGAACGCACCGAAGGTCGCGATCTTGACGACCGTGCCCAGGAACTGCTCGCCCACCTCGGGGTTGGTCGGGTTGGCGATCGCGTTGACCTGTGCGCGGGCGGCCTCGGCCGAGGGTCCGTCGACAGCGCCGATGTACACGGTGCCGTCGTCCTCGATCGAGATCTGAGCGCCGGTCTCGTCCTGGATCGCGTTGATCGTCTTGCCCTTGGGGCCGATCAGCTCACCGATCTTGTCGACGGGGATCTGGACGCTGATGACGCGGGGCGCGGTGGGCGCCATCTCGTCGGGCGCGTCGATCGCCGAGTTCAGGACGTTCAGGATCGTGAGGCGAGCCTCCTTGGCCTGGGTCAGCGCGGCGGCGAGCACCGACGACGGGATGCCGTCGAGCTTCGTGTCGAGCTGGATCGCCGTGATGAACTCGCTCGTTCCGGCGACCTTGAAGTCCATGTCGCCGAGCGCGTCTTCGGCACCGAGGATGTCGGTCAGCGCGGCGTAGCGCGTCTGTCCGTCGACCTCGTCGGAGACGAGACCCATCGCGATACCGGCGACGGGGGCGCGCAGCGGCACACCCGCGTTCAGCAGCGAGAGGGTCGAGGCGCAGACCGAGCCCATCGAGGTCGAGCCGTTCGAGCTCAGCGCCTCGGAGACCTGACGGATCGCGTACGGGAACTCCTCGCGGCTGGGCAGCACCGGCACGAGGGCGCGCTCGGCGAGGAAGCCGTGCCCGATCTCGCGACGCTTG
>Ga0308157_10007440_pt1 | contig 12749 bp, 10 predicted proteins | sample PhyBR1_FD_201035 | JGI IMG/M metagenome (GOLD analysis project Ga0308157, IMG submission 201035) | Phyllosphere microbial communities from UC Gill Tract Community Farm, Albany, California, United States - DLSLB.R1 | ecosystem: Host-associated > Plants > Phyllosphere > Unclassified | place: USA...
CCACGAGCGCCTCGGCGGCCGCATACTCCTCGTCGGTGATGTGCCCGCGGGTCGCGCCCGTGAACCCCTGGAACTGATCCATGAAGGCATCGAGGATCGCGCGGCGCTCCATGCCGGTCTGGCTGCGGATCGGGTCCACCCGCTTCGCAGCCGAGGTCGTGCCCTTGTCACTGAGCTTCTCGCGCCCGATGCGCAGCACCTCGGTCATCATCTGGCCGTCGATGTCGTAGCTGAGCGTCGCATGGTGCAGGATGCCGCCGTTGGCCAGACGTTTCTGCGCCGCGCCGCCGATCTTGCCCGCGGGGCTCGTGATGTCATTGAGCCCCTGGTAGCTCGCCTCAATGCCGATCGACTTGAGCGCCTGCAGCACCCAGTCGTCGAGGAAGGCGTACGAATCGGCGAACGTCAGCCCCGCGACGAGCGAGGCCGGGGCATAGAGCGAGTACGTGATGATCTGCTCGGCGCCCATGAGCATCGCGCCGCCGCCTGAGATCCGGCGGATCACGTCGAAGCCGTACCGCTCCGCTCCCGCGGGATCGACCTCGTTCTTGTACGACTGGAACGAGCCGATGACGACGGCCGAGCGATCCCACTCCCAGATGCGCAGCGTCGGCTTGCGCAGCCCCGCGCCGACCCGCTCGGTGAGCACCTCGTCGAGCGCGAGGTTCATCATCGGGGACACGGCCGGGTCGTCGACGAGCTCCCACTCGAAGTCGCTCCACGTCGAGGCCGTCACGAGCGCGCGGCGCACGGCCGTGCCGACCGATTCTGGCGTGAACCCGAGCAGCTGCGCCCCCTCCGGCAGCGCACGGCGGATCGCGGCGGCGATCGTCGGCACGTCGGCGGTCTCGGCAAGCCCCACGACCGCGCGATTGATGTCGAGAAGGGCGTCGTCGGGCTCGAGGAAGAAGTCTCCGGCGAGCGCGAATTCGCTGATCCGGCCGTCGGTTACCTCGAGGTCGACGACGACGAGTTTGCCGCCCGGAACCTTGTACTCACCGTGCATGATTCCAGCGTAGCCGGGCTACCCGCGCGGGAACCGCGCGTCGAGCCAGGCCAGGATGTCGGCGCGCACGCTCTCCTGCTGATATCCGTTGAGGATCTCGTGCCGCCCGTCGTACACCCGCGTGATCACGTCGGTGAACCCCGAGCGCGTGCGGTACGCCTCGGCGAGCTTGTGCACCGCTCGCGGTCCGCCGACGCTGTCGTCGCGCCCCACGAGCAGCAGGGTCGGGATGTCGGGCAGGTCCTTCGACGGCAGCCCGTACAACTGCAGCGCGTTCGGCAGCCCGAACAGCTCGAGGAGCGACCTCTGCACCGTCAGCGGATCGGCGAGCGCCGCGTCCTGCACCGCGGGATCCTCGCTGATCCACTCGTTCCCCTTGCCGCCCGGGTGGTCCCAGCGCTTGTTGAGCGGGGCGGCGTTCAGCACCCCGGGCCACCGCAGCGCGGATCCGACGAGCACGACGCCGTCGTACGCACCCGGATGCTCGTTCACGAGCTGCTGCGAGAGAAAGGATCCCCACGAGTGCCCGAGAATCACGAGCGGCCCGTCCGGCGTCTCGTCGCGTGCGATCTGCGACATCCGCCAGGCGGAGTCGACCGCCGCACGGTACCCGCCGCGACCGAGGCGGCCGAGCTTCGCGAGATCGCCGTGCTGCTCGAGGCCCGTGCGCCCGTGGCCGCGGTGGTCGTCCGCGTACGCCGTCCATCCGGCCGCGGCGAGCGCCTGCAGCAGCGCGGCGTAGCGGCCGGAGTGCTCGCCGACGCCGTGCAGCACGTGCACGGCCCCGCGGGACTCGCCGTCGGGGGCGACCCTGTCGTAGACGATCCGGGTGCCGAGGTGGTCGACGAACGAAGGCATGCTTCGATCATTGCAGAAACTTTAGTTATCAAAACTAATGAGTTATGCTAATTAATCTCATGGCTGATGATCCCATCCCCTCCGAAGCGTCCGACATTCGGACCGCCGCGATGCGCCTCGCCCGCAGGCTCCGGCAGCAGCGGTCCGTCACGACGATGACCGACGCGCAGTTCGCCGTGCTCGTGAACCTTCATCTGCACGGGCCGCACACCCTCACGGCGCTCGCCGAGCGCGACGGCGTGAGCGCCCCGTCGATGAACCGCACCGTCAACTCCCTCGAGGACGCCGGTTACGTCACGCGCGTGTCCGACACCGAGGACCGGCGCAAGGTGCGCATCGCGATCACCGACGACGGATCGGCCGTGGTGCGGGAGACGATCGACCGCCGCGACAGCTGGCTCGCGCGGATCCTCGGCCGCGTCGACGAGGACGAGCGGCGCACCCTGCACGAGGCCGCCGCGATCATCCTCCGGGAGGTGCACCGGTGAGCACCATGTTCCGCTCTCTGCGGGTGTTCAACTACCGCGTGTGGTTCATCGGAGCGCTCGTCTCGAACGTCGGCGCGTGGATGCAGGCGACGGCACAGGACTGGGTCGTACTCACCGAGCTGACCGACCACGACGCGACCGCCGTCGGCTTCACGATGGCATGCCAGTTCGGCCCGCCGCTCGTACTCGCCGGCGTCTCGGGATGGATCGCCGACCGATTCGATCGACGAAAGCTGCTGCTGGTCACGCAGTCGACGCTCGCGCTCCTGTCCGTGCTCATCGGCACTCTGCTGCTCACGGATCTGCTCACATTGCCGATCATGCTGGGCATTGCGCTCGCGGTCGGCGTCGCGAACGCGATCGACAACCCCGCCCGACAGGCATTCGTCACCGATGTCGTCAGCCGGCAACAGGCGTCCAACGCGGTGGCGCTGAACTCGGCGTCGTTCAACATGGCACGACTCATCGGGCCCGCCGTCGGAAGCGTGCTGCTGCTCGCCGTCGGCAGCGGCTGGGTCTTCATCATCAATGCCGCGACCTTCGGGGCGATGCTCGCCGCGATCCTGCTCATGCGCAAGAACGAGCTGCAGCCGAGAACCTACTCGAAGAAGGGAACGGGCAGGCTCTCCGAGGGCGTGAAATACGTCTGGGGTCGTCCCGACCTGCTCGTCGTCTTCATCATGGTGTTCCTGATGGGTGCGTTCGGCATGAACTTCCCGATCTTCGCGTCGACCATGGCGGTCGAGTTCGGCCGTGATGCCGACGGGTACGGATTGCTCAGCTCGACGCTCGCTGTCGGATCCCTGGCGGGGGCTCTGCTCGCGGCGCGCCGTGCCAGGGCGCGGGTGCGCGTCGCGATCGTCGCGGTAGGCGCATTCGGCGTGTTCCAGATCGCGGCCGCGCTGACGCCCCTGTACCTGGCATATGCCGCTGTGTGCATACTCATCGGCTTCTGCACCGTCAGCTTCCTGACGACCGCGAACGGCTACGTGCAGACGACCACGGATCCCGCTCTGCGCGGCCGTGTGCTCGCGTTGTACCTCGCCGTCATGATGGGATCCACACCCATCGGCGCCCCCATCATCGGCGCGGTCGCCGACGCGTGGGGACCGCGCACGGCGATCATCGTCGGAGGCGTGGCCGGAGTCATCGCGGCGCTCATCGGTCTCTTCTGGCTGGTCGGATCCGGTCGGCTGCACCGCTCCGAGCGGGGCGGGCTGCGCCTCGCTCTCGACGAGACCCGGCCGATCGACATCATCACGACCGCGATCCCGCAGCAGCCCTCGATGGACGACACGATCGTGCAGTCGACCACGGCGCAGCCCGAGCTGAAGGACCGCCCCGAGCTGCGCTGAGCCTTACTCCGACAGCTGTCCGAGCGTCTTCGGGCGAACGACGAGCCACAGCGCCACGATGCCGACGATCGCGCACGCGATCATGATCGACGCCATCGACGCCGGGGTGATGCCGCCCGTCCACGCCGCCACGACGCCGACGAGCGGGGAGATGAGGCCGGCGACGCCGTTGTTCGCGGCGCCCAGCACGCTCGCGGCCGTGCCGGCGGCCTCCGGGTGCCGGTCGAGGGCGAGCACCTGGGCGCACGGGAACGTGAACCCGCACGAGGTCATGAACACGAACAGCGGCACGATGACGCCCCACGGCCCCGCGATCAGCGCGGCACACACGGGGATGGCGATGGCCGAGACGAGCAGCGCCCCCGTGGAGAACGCAAGCACCCACTGCGGGCCGAAGCGGGCGGCCAGCCGCGCCGCGATCTGGTTGCCGATGATGAGGCCGATCGAGTTCGCGGCGAACACGAGCCCGTACTGCATCGTCGACAGCCCATAGTTCTGCTGGAAGAGGAACGACGAGCTCGACAGATACGAGAACAGCCCGGAGAACGTCATCGCCCCGATGATCAGCACCCCGACGTACACGCGATCCGAGAACACGACGCGATACCGGTGGCGGATCGAGACCTTCTCGACCGTCGCACGATCGCCCTTGGGTCGCGTCTCCGGCAGCGCCGTCACCGCGCAGATGATGATGAGGGCGCCGTACGAGGCGAGCACCACGAAGATCCCTCGCCACGGCAGCACCTCGAGGATCGCGGATCCGATGAGCGGGGCGATCACCGGCGCCACGCCCGTGACGAGCGCGAGACGCGAGAGCATCACGACGAGACGGCGGCCCCCGAACAGGTCGCGCACCATCGCCATCGCGACGACCGCTCCTCCGGCCGCGCCCATGCCCATGAGCACGCGGGCCGCGCCGAGCACCGCGAGGTTCGGCGCGAAGATCGCGCACGTGCTCGCGATGAGGTGCAGCACGGTCGAGATGAGCAGCGGCGTGCGCCGCCCGAAGACGTCGCTCAGCGGCCCGACGACCAGCTGGCCGAGCGCGAAGCCGACCATGGTGCCCGTGAGCGTCAGCTGAACCGCGCCCTCGCTCGCATCGAACTCGGACTGCAGCATCGGGAACGCGGGCAGGTACAGGTCGACGGTGAAGGGGCCGAGCGCGGTGAGCGCGCCGAGCAGCAGCACGTAGCCGAAGCGGCGTGCGGCCGAGAGCTTATCGCCCGGGTGCGTGTGCGACGTCTCGTACGATGCCCCGCGCACGCTGTCGGGGACACGGATCACGCCCGTCGGGATCGGGATGAGGCCGGTCGCTGCGGAAAACATCCCCGTGTCGGGGTGCGAGCTCTCGTCGGGCTCGTCGGTCATCGTGTGCTCTCCATTCACGTGAGGGTTACGACGCTACCGGCATGCGGTCGCGATGTCGCGCGTTCCGCACTCACGATCACCGCCCGGGACCCGTGAAGCATTCGTCGTCTGACGGAAACATTCCGGCCACGCAGCCCGAAACATACGCGCCATAGCGTGAGCACGACCTCGAACACCGCACGGAGGATCGCATGACCGCTCAGCACACGCCGCACACGCACATCGTCGTCGTCGGAGCGGGGATGGTCGCGCACCGCTTCGTCGAGAGCGCGCTCTCGCGGGCAGACGATTCGTGGCGGATCACGGTCGTCGGCGATGAGGCCGCTCTCCCCTACGATCGCGTCGGGCTGACGCGCTGGTTCGCGGGCGCCAGCCGCGACGAGCTCACGCTCGATCGAGCGGCGTTCGAGGATCCGCGGGTCGCGATCCTGACGGGCGAGCGGGTCACCCGGATCGACCGCGCCCAGCGCGAGATCCGCACGGTTGCCGGCCGACGGATCGCGTACGACGCGCTCGTGCTGGCGACAGGATCCTACGCCGCGCGCCCCGCGATCGACGGCGCCGACCTGCCCGGGTGCTTCGTGTACCGCACGCTCGACGACCTCGAGTCGCTCGCGGCGTTCGTCGAGGCGCGCGGCGCGGCGCTCGGGCGCCCGCTCGTGGGCAAGGTCGTCGGCGGCGGGCTGCTCGGGCTCGAGGCCGCGGGCGCGCTGCAGGGCCTCGAGGTCGCCACCGAGGTCGTGCACTCGGGCTCGCACCTGATGTCGGCCCAGCTCGACCGGGGCGCCGGCGAGGTGCTCGGCCGCCTCATCGACGCGCGCGGCATCGGGGTGCGCACCTCCTCGCGAACGAGCCGCATCGACCCGGGCCCGACGGGCGAGGTCGTCGGCGCCGAGATGAGCGACGGCTCGTGGGATGCCGTCGACGTCGTCGTCTTCACGGTCGGCGTGCGCGCCGACGACGTCCTCGCCCGCGACGCGCAGCTCGAGTGCGCGCCGACGGGCGGCGTGGCGATCGACGACGGGTGCCGCACGTCGGATCGGCACATCCTGGCGATCGGCGAGGTCGCGAGCTACGGCGGGCGCGCGGTCGGCCTCGTCGCCCCCGGCTACCAGATGGCCGAGGTCGCGGTCGATCGCCTGCTGGGCGGATCCGCCGCGTTCGACGGCTACGACGAGTCGACGAAGCTGAAGCTCTCGGGCGTCGACGTCGCGAGCTTCGGCGATGCGCGCGGCGACACGCCGGGCGCGCTCGACGTGACGTATTCGGATCCCGTCGGCGGCGTGTACAAGAAGCTCGTGCTGAGCGACGATGCCACCACGCTGCTCGGCGGGATCCTCGTCGGCGACGCGGCCGAGTACGGATCCCTGCGGCCGCTCGTCGGCGGCCCGCTCGGGGCGGATCCGGCGGCGTTCCTCGCGCCGGCGGGCGGCGGCGAGCGCCCCAGCACCGACCTTCCCGACGACGCGATCGTGTGCTCGTGCTCGTCGGTGACGGCGGGCCGGATCCGCCGGGCGGTCACCGAGGAGGGCTGCACGGACGCGGCCGGGGTCAAGGCCTGCACGAAGGCGGGCGCGACGTGCGGCAGCTGCGTCGCGGCCGTGGGCAAGATCGTCGGCCGCCAGCTCACCCTGATGGGCAAGGCCGTCAGCACCGCGATGTGCGAGCACTTCGACCTCTCGCGCCGGCAGCTGTTCGACGCGATCGCCGTCTCGCAGCTCACGACCTTCAGCGGCGTCATCGAGCGCTTCGGTCGCGGGCGCGGCTGCGATATCTGCAAGCCCACCGTCGCGAGCATCCTGCACGGCCTCGTGGGCGAGCACGTGCTCGACGGCGAGTCGGCCGCGCTGCAGGACACGAACGACCACGTGATGGCGAACATGCAGAAGGACGGCTCGTACTCGGTCGTGCCGCGCATGCCGGGCGGCGAGGTCACGCCCGCCGGCCTCATCGCGATCGGCGAGATCGCCGGCGACTTCGGGCTGTACACGAAGCTCACCGGCGCCCAGCGCATCGACATGTTCGGCGCCCGGCTCGAGCAGCTGCCCGAGATCTGGCAGCGCCTCGTCGACGCGGGCTTCGAATCGGGCCAGGCCTACGGCAAGTCGCTGCGCACGGTGAAGTCGTGCGTCGGATCCACCTGGTGCCGGTTCGGCGTGCTCGACGCGGTCGGCATGGCGGTGCGCCTCGAGCTGCGCTACCGCGGGCTGCGCTCGCCCCACAAGCTCAAGGTCGGCGTCTCCGGGTGCGCCCGCGAGTGCGCCGAGGCGCGCGGCAAGGACGTGGGCGTCATCGCGAGCGAGAACGGCTGGAACATGTACGTCGGCGGCAACGGCGGGTTCACGCCGCGCCACGCGGATCTGCTCGCCGAGGGCCTCGACGACGACCAGCTGATCCGCGCGATCGATCGCTTCTTCATGTACTACATCCGCACGGCCGACCGCCTGCAGCGCACGGCCCCGTGGGTCGCCGACCTCGAGGGCGGCCTCGACGGCCTGCGCGGCGTGGTCTTCGACGACGCGCTCGGCATCGCCGACGACCTCGACGCGTCGATGGCGCGCCACGTCGACGGCTACGCGGACGAGTGGGCGGCGACGCTCCGGGATCCCGACAAGCTGGCGCGCTTCCATTCGTTCGTGAACGCGCCCGACACCCCGGATCCGTCGCTCGCGTACGTCGCGGAGCGCGGGCAGGTGCGCCCCGCCTCCGCCGAGGAGCGGGAATCGGGATCGGTTCTGATCGCGGGCACGACCCTGGAGGTACGGCGATGACGACGGTGGCAGAAGCGACGACGACCTGGGTGCGCGTGTGCGCCGTGGCCGACCTGACGCCCGAGCGCGGGCGCGCGGCCCTGTTCGACGACGGCACGCAGGTCGCGCTGTTCTTGTTGGCCGACGGCGCCGTGCGCGCCGTGACGAACCGCGATCCGTACAGCGGCGCGCACGTGATCTCGCGCGGGCTGGTCGGATCCGCGGCGTTCGAGGACGGCACGGAGGTGCCGACGGTCGCCTCTCCCCTGCACAAACAGGCGTGGGATCTCGTCACCGGCCACGTGCTGCGCGCGGGCGGCGACGACGAGCGGCACCTGCGCACCTATCCGGTGGCGATCGATGACGGGCACGTGCTCGTGAGACGGAGGGCGTGAGATGACGATCATGCTGGGGCTCGGCCTGATCGGCCGACGCGTCGTGTTCGCGGGCGGCGGCGCCGTCGCGGCCCGCCGGATCCGCCGGTTCATCGACGAGCGGGCCGACATCCTCGTCGTCGCGCCGGAGCTCGACGCCGAGACCGCGCAGCTCGTCGCCGAGCACGGCATCCGCTGGCTGCCCCGCCGGATCGCCGAGTCGGATCTCGACGACGCCTGGCTCGCGCACTCCGCCACGGGCGATGCGGCGGTCGACGCCCGGGTGGCCGCGTGGTGCGAGAAGCGCCGCGTGTTCTGCGTGAACTCCTCGGACGGCGCACACGGATCCGCGCGGATGACCGCGTCGTCCCGCGCGGGCGACGTGGTCGTGGGGGTCGCGAGCGACACGGGCGTGGATCCGCGCCGCGCGGCCGCCGTGCACGCCGTTCTCCGCGAGGTGATGGAATCCGGATCCGCCCCGCTGCGCCGGCGGCGCGCCGCGGCCGCGGGATCCGTCGCGCTCGTGGGGAGCGGCCCCGGACCGGTCGACCTCCTCACCCTGCGCGCGCGGCGCCTGCTCGCCGAGGCCGACGTCGTCATCGCCGACCGCCTGGGCGCGACGGGCGTGCTCGACGAGCTCGACCCCGATGCCCTCATCGTGCACGTGGGCAAGGCCCCCGGCCACCACGCGGTCGATCAGGACGGCATCAACGATCTGATCGTGCGGCACGCCCGCGACGGCAAGCGGGTCGTGCGGCTGAAGGGCGGGGACCCCTTCGTCTTCGGCCGCGGGGGCGAGGAGGTCTCGGCCTGCCTCGCGGCCGGCGTTCCCGTCGAGGTCGTGCCGGGGGTCACGAGCGCCGTCTCGGTGCCGCTGTCGGCGGGCATCCCCGTCACGCACCGGGGAACCGCGTCCGCGATGCACCTCATCAACGGCCAGTCGGGCGTGACCGATGCCACGATGGCGGCGCTCGCCGATCCGGCCGTGACGACGGTCGTGCTGATGGGGGTCGGCGCGTTCGCCGGCCTCGCCCGAGAGGCCCTCGGCCGCGGCGCCCCGACCGACCTCCCGGTCGCGTTCGTCGAGCGCGGGTTCTCGGACGACCAGCGCACCGTGCGGGCCACGCTCGAAACGGCCGCGGTCGCGGCGCGCGAGGCGGCCGTGCGCAACCCCGCCGTGATCGTGCTCGGCCGCGTCGCACGGGCCGACCTGCTGATCCCCGCGGCGATCAGGGCATGACGCCCGGCCCCCACGGATTCTCGGCGCTCACGGGGTGCCGCATCGTGATCGCGGCCGATCGCCGCTCCAGCGAGCTGCAGGCCGCGCTCGAGCGGCACGGCGCCACGGTCGAGCGCGCGCCGGCCCTGACGATCCTGTCGCACGTCGACGACCAGGCGCTGCTCGCCACCACCCGCGCGCTGATCGCCGCCCCGCCCGACATCGTGATCGCCACGACGGGCGTGGGATTCCGCGGCTGGATCGAGGCCGCCCACGAGGCGGGCATCGCCGACGACCTGCTGGCCGCGCTGGCGGGCGCGCGCATTCTCGCCCGCGGCCCCAAGGCGCGCGGCGCGGTGCTGCAGGCGGGGCTCGAGACCGACTGGGTCGCCGGCTCCGAGACCGCGCGCGAGGTCGGCGACCACCTGCGCAGGGAGGACCTCACCGGCCTGCTGATCGCCGTGCAGCACCACGGATCGGGTTCCGACGGCCTCGATGAGCAGCTCACCGCCGCGGGCGCCGACGTCGCGAGCCTCACGGTCTACCGGTGGGGCCCGCCGGAGGATCCGGATCTCGTGGCGCGGTCGGTGCGATCGGGCGCCGCCGGCGCGGTCGACGCCGTGCTGTTCACCTCGGCGCCCGGCGCATCCGCGTGGCTCGACGCGGCGGCGAGCGCCGGCGAGCTCGACCGAATCCGCGAGCTCGCTCTGCGCGGCCGGCTGCTGATGGCGGCGGTCGGGCCGATCACCGCCGGCCCGCTCGAGGCGGCCGGCCTCCCGTGCCTCATCGCGCAGCGCGGCCGCCTCGGATCTCTCGTGCGCGGCGTCGTGGCGCACTTCGGAGACACCGAGGGCGGCCTGCCGACGCCCCGCGGCCGCCTCGCACTGCGCAGCGCGGGCGCCGTTCTGGGCGGCGAGTTCGTTCCCCTCTCGCCCGCGACCTCGGCGATGCTCGACGCGCTTGCGGCCGCGGGCGGATCCGTCGTACCGCGCGCCGCACTGCTGGGCGCGCTGCCCGGATCCCGGCAGAGCACGCACGCGGTCGAGATGGCGATCGCGCGGCTCCGCGAAGCGCTCGGGCACCCCGACCTCGTGGCCACCGTCGTCAAGCGCGGCTACCGGCTGACCGTCTCGGAGGAATCATGACGACACCGACCCTCGTGTGCTGTTCGCACGGCACCGCTTCCCTGCCCGGCCGCGCCGTGATCTCGGGGATCGCGCGGCGCGCGGCCGAGATCCTCGATGTGCCGCACGCCGAGACCTATGTCGACGTGCAGCACCCGCGGGTCGATGAGGTCGTGGCGGCGCTGCCCGGCCCGTCGATCGTCGTGCCGCTGCTGCTCTCGCCCGGGTTCCACACGCAGGTCGACATCGGCCGCGCCGTCGCCGAGGGCACGGACGCGGTCGCGGCGCAGACTCTCGGGCCGCACCCCGCGCTCGCGGCGATCCTCGCCGAGCGGGTGCGGGCGCTCGGCCCCGCCGATGCCGTCGTGCTCGCCGCGGCGGGATCCTCGCGGCCCGAATCCGCCGCGTGCGTACGCGAGATGCGCGACGCGCTCGCCGAGCTCGTCGACCTTCCCGTGAGCGTTGGCTTCGCCTACGGCGCGACCCCGCGCGCGGCCGACGCCGTTTCCGCGGCGCGCGCGGCGGGCGCCCGACAGGTCGTGGTCGCGAGCTATGTGCTCGCACCCGGCCACTTCGCGGATCTCGTCGCCGCCGCCGGCGCCGACGCGGTCACTGCACCCGTCGGCACGGATCCGCGGGTCGCCGAGATCGTCGCCGAGCGCTACCGTGCGGCGCTCCCGTGAGCGTTTCGCCCGTGTTTCCGGATCCTCCCGGATCGGTGGCGCGACGTGTGAAGAAAGCGTCACACGCGCGTCACCGCCGTGCCCCTCGGCGCGAAACACGGCGTCCGTAGCGTCGGCCTCACACCGATCCTCAGGAGGAGCAATGATTCAGGCCGCGACGACCGACCGCACCGCTCAACTGCGCTTCCGCCCGGGGCGCTGGATCGACGGATGGGACGCCGAAGACGCCGGGCAGTGGGAGTCGGGAGGCCGTGCGATCGCGCAGCGGAACCTCGCGTGGAGCGTGTTCGCCGAGTTCCTCGGATTCGTGATCTGGCAGTTGTGGAGCATCACGGTCGTGATGCTGCCCGAGGCGGGATTCTCGCTGACCTCGGCCCAGCAGTTCTGGCTGATCTCGGTGGCGAGCCTCGTCGGCGCCACCCTGCGCTTCCCCTACACCTTCGCCGTCGCGCGGTTCGGCGGGCGCAACTGGACGATGATCTCCGCGGCGCTGCTGCTGATCCCCGCGATCGGGCTCGCGATCGTCGTGAACTTCCCGGATGCCCCGTATGCGGTGCTGCTCGTGATCGCGGCGCTCGGCGGCCTCGGCGGCGGCAACTTCGCCAGCTCGATGGCGAACATCACCTTCTTCTTCCCGCAGCGCGAGAAGGGGTACGCGCTCGGCCTCAACGCCGCGGGCGGCAACATCGGCGCGGCCGTGGCCCAGTTCCTCGTGCCGATCGTCGTGACGCTCGGCGCGGCCGCCACGCTGCGCATCGAGCTCGCGGGCTGGATCTGGGTGCCGCTGATCGTCGTCGCCGTCTGGGGCGCGTGGCGCTACATGGACAATCTCTCCGAGGCCAAGAGCGACACCGCCGGCACCGCGGCCGCGCTACGCGAGCCGCACCTCTGGATCATGGCGCTGCTGTACGTCGGCACCTTCGGCTCGTTCATCGGCTTCGCGGGCGTGTTCCCGAAACTGATCGCCGACGTGTTCCCGCAGTTCTCGACGTTCCACATCGGCTCCGCGGCAGTCTCCCTCGCGTTCCTGGGCGCCCTCGTCGGATCCCTCGCCCGCCCCTACGGCGGCCGCCTCGCCGACCGCTTCGGCGGCGCGATCGTCGCCGTGTGCGCGTTCGCCGCGATGGCCGCCGCGACCGTGGCGCTGATCCTCGCCCTGCCGCGGGGCGGGTTCTGGGCGTTCCTCGCATGCTTCGTCGCGCTGTTCTGCGCCACGGGCATCGGCAACGGCGCCACGTACCGCATGATCCCGGCGATCTTCGCGGCGCGCGGGGCGGCGACGGCGGGCGAAGAGCACAGCGTCGGCGCCCGGCGACAGGGTGCGGCGGCCCTCGGGCTCATCTCGGCGATCGGCGCGTACGGCGGGTTCCTCGTGCCGCAGGTGCTGAACCTGTCGCAGCAGTCGACGGGCTCGTACGCGCTCGCGTTCTGGTGCTTCGTCGGCTGCTACCTGGCGCTCGGCCTGATCACCGCGGCGGTCTACCTCGTGCCGCGCGACGCGCTCGACCGGCGGATCGTGTGAGG
>Ga0308157_10007442_pt1 | contig 12746 bp, 14 predicted proteins | sample PhyBR1_FD_201035 | JGI IMG/M metagenome (GOLD analysis project Ga0308157, IMG submission 201035) | Phyllosphere microbial communities from UC Gill Tract Community Farm, Albany, California, United States - DLSLB.R1 | ecosystem: Host-associated > Plants > Phyllosphere > Unclassified | place: USA...
CTGATCGCGGCCGAGATCGGTGTCGATGCGGTCGCCCTAGGGGTCGCGCTGGAGCGCCATGTCCGAGAACACCTCGCCGAGCGCGCTGAGCCCAGACTACGGCTCGCGAGCTAGGCTTCGCGTAGAACTAGGGTGGGGGTCTGGCTCCAAACCCGATCCGGTCCTCACAGTCAGCCAGTGGGCTGACGAGCATCGTGTGCTTTCGCAGAAGGCAGCGAGCGAGCCGGGCCGCTGGCGCACGAACCGCACGCCATATCTCCGTGAGATCATGGACGCTCTATCGACTTCGTCGAGCAAGCAGCGCGTCGTGTTCATGAAGGGCGCGCAGGTCGGCGGCACCGAGGCCGGCAACAACTGGATCGGTTACGTGATGCGCCGCACATCGATCCCGGCGGCGATCCGCCAGTGCGTCGCTCTCGGGTTCCTCGAGGTCACGCAGGCCGGACGCCCGGCGATATCGGATTTTCGGAGACCGAGCCTCTACCGGCTCACCTACCTCGCCGGCCGAGACCGCAGCCCGGAGCCGACGCACGAGTGGCGGGCGATCGGGACTAACGAGGCCGCGAGCGCAGCCGTCGCCAAAGCTGCGCAAGCGCCCCGATCCCGCACCACCAAGGGGCACCCACTCGGAGATATAGATAGTAGGCCCAAATACGGCCTTACCCTGTAGGCCCACCGGCGGCCTTACGAACGGCACCAACAGGCCCAAATGCGGCCTTGTACAGGCCCACCGGCGGCCCGGCTTTCTGAATTTCGAGGGCGGAACAATCCAGATTTGGATGGTGCCCCCACAAGGCGTCTTGAAGACGTGCAGTTCGGCGAGCACGGCGACCAACCGGACATAATACGTTCGCTTGGTCTCGCCTGTCCTTAGGGCGGGACGCCTGCGTTCGTCATCCTCATCACGAACGGCTCGGGCCAAGCACCGCTTCATAGGCACCGGAGCGGCGGTGGCTGGGCGGCGCCCTCAAGTCCTTGGAAAGACACGAGGTGGGCAAAGCGATCGGTTCCCTCTGGGATACCCATTCGGTTTACGCGTCGCCCGTTGTCCCGGGGACATGCCGCCTGTCCCCGGGACATTCGGGGACGGGCCCGTAACGCGATGTCACGCCTCGTAACGCGTGACCGGCGTGACAGCGCGTGACGCACCCCCGTCTGGAAATCGACGCACCTCCGGCCCGGCCAAGCACATGAGGCGGGCTGAGAATGCCAGCCGCGCGCCCCGGCGCGGACGCACCCGCGACGCACCCACCGACGCACCGAGATGAGGAATCGGCCATGCCCGAGACGAGCCCGCCCCATGCCGGGGCGCTGGTGCCGCTGACCTATGGCGGCAAGTCCATCCACGACCGCGGCGAGACCGTTAGCCTCACTGACATGTGGCGCGCAGCCGGCTCACCGAAGGACAAGCGCCCGAATGACTGGCTGGCCCTGGCTGGCACCGTCGAGTTCGTCGCCGCGGTGGAGGCTTCGTTTAATGCCGGCCAGGACGGCATTATCCGGGGCGAGCGCGGCCGGAGCGGAGGTACCTGGGGCCATTGGCAGATCGGCCTCGCCTACGCGAAGTACCTTAGCCACGACTTCCACATGTGGGCGAACACCGCCGTTCGGGACCGTATGCGAGAAGTGTGTGAGACGCCGCGGATCGCAGGCAATCCCGGCGACCCGTCTACAGTCCTGCAGGTGATCCAGCACCTTCAGGCGCAGATCGCAGCGCAAGGCCAGCGCGTCGCGGCGCTCGACCGGCTCGAAGGCGCCGAGGGCTCCCGCTGCATCACCGACACGGCGAAGCTGCTGAAGATGGCCCGCGATGCCCTGATACGATGGATGGTGGCGAACCGCTGGATCTACCGGCGGCCCGGCACAGACGCGTGGGTGGCTTACCGCGACAAGGAGCAGGCCCTGCTCTTAGAGCACGTGCCCTATCAATATACCGGACGGGACGGTACGCCTCGAGTGAAGATGCAGGTGCTCGTGACGCCCAAGGGGCTGACGAAGCTGGCAGCAATCCTGGATCTCGCGGGCTAAGCCGGCCCAACCCTACGATTTGGAGGGCTTGCCTTTTTTCATCCATAAATTAACACGCGAATTAAATTGTTGAGCTGTATTTGATTGTCTCTGCCGAGAAGAAACCGAAACTCACAGCCTGCCCTCGGCAGAGGGTTTGCAGGTGATACTATCAGGCGCCAATTACATTGGATGTGGAACAGGCGCTCCTTGAGGCATCTTGAAAAATACTGACAAGCTTCCAACCCGGCGGCGATCAGACCAATTCGCGAACTGTGTCCAAACGGCTTTGCTTCCATCACTTTCCACGAGATCGGGAACAACCAAGAACCTACTAAAGCCATTTGAGCAATCTACGCCCGGGCTGCAGCCTCCATTGCGAACACCGGATTCCGCAGCTGCGTCGATATCGACGTTGCCGAGACGATACCCCCCTTCCCAAACAGCCTTACGAGGGAGTAGAGCCGCCATTGTAGCGCATTGGGCGTATTCAGTTCTCGGGCCATTCCGTTCCAATATCTGGCGGACTGTACCCCCAGTTGAGTTTATCAAAGTCTGCGTCAAGTTGTTTTTTTGAACATAATTCATAAGATCGCCCGCAGCCCCCGCAATATTTCCACCAAGGGCGTTAGAGGCTACTTTCATTACCGCCTCGACGATAGCAGGGTCGGCTTCTGAGCCGCATTTGGGGTCCGGCCCACCTAAGGGAACTGAATTTCCTCCTACCAGCGATGTAACGGTGATTACGTAATAGTCACCACAATTCGCTGGCGCTGGTTCGATCTGACAAGCAGATTTTGGCCCGTCCTGATCCGCCGACGCAGGCGTTAGCTCTATCGTTGATCCGCAAATGGCAACGATTGCTATCAACACAATGCGCTTCATGATTGCGTCTCCTCACCAAACTACTCATGGCTGCGCAACTCCAGGCAGCACAAGAACTTTCGATGGGAGCGACGATAGTTCAAGTCAGAAAAATGCACAGTGACTAGTACTTGTCAGCGGAGCTGTAAGCTTAGCTTTTCTACATTGGCGCAATTGCCTCGCGTTTTGATAATGCAAAGTTTGATCGCCCGGCACCCGTCACGTTTGTCACGTGCGTTGTCACGTTTTGTACAGTCCCGCTCTTCACGGAAATGCGTCAGCTTCACAGGCATGACGCTCCACATCACCCTTCCCGAGCGCGTCAGCGCCGCCGTTACCGAGGACATGGCTGACGCCATTCGTCGGACAGCCGCCGCCCGCGGCATCAGCGTCGCCGACTACCTGCGCGGCGCACTGCAGGGCCGCCTCCTCATGGATGGCACCCCCATACGCCCGCTTCCCAACCTTCAGCGTCTTGCCGTGCCGGCGAGCCGCATCGCCCTCTGCTGAACGGAGCCACCATGCCGAAGTCAAATCTCGCCAGAGCCGCTGTCCCCGAAGCGCAACCGGTCGGGGACGGCCTGCCGGTCGACCGCCCGGACAAGCCCGTCGCGCCGCCGCCGGCAATCCTCGCCACCGGTGGCAAGTCGAGCATTCAGCTTCGCGAGGATCTAGCCGCCCTCGATACCGAGCGGGAGCGGAACGCAACCCGCTTCTTAGAGATGGAGGCGGGACGCAACGCCGTGCTGCTCATGGACGACGACGCGAAGGCCGAGGCGCACGACGCGGAGATGCAGCGGGTCCGCCGCGCGATTGTTCGACGCAAAGCTCGCCCGCGTGCCGGTGATCGTGCTCTCGAACAACGACGGCTGCGCTATCGCTCGCACACCCGAGGCCAAGGCGCTCGGGATCAAGATGGGCGACCCCTACTTCAAGATCCGCGGCCTCTGTGAAGCGCAGGGCGTGCGCGTGTTCTCGTCGAACTACACCCTCTACGGCGACATGTCGGCGCGCATCAACGCGATCTATCGCGACGCCACGCCCGACGTGGAGGTGTACTCGATCGACGAGAGCTTCCTCGATCTGACCGCCTTCGTGCGCCGGGACCGCGTTGCGCTCGCCCGAGATATCCGCGCCACCGTGCGGGCCTGGACCGGCATCCCGACCTGCGTCGGCATTGGCCCGACCAAGACGCTCGCCAAGCTCGCCAATCACATCGCCAAGACGATTCCCGAACTCGACGGCATGTGCGACCTGACCGATCCCACAGCTTACGAGCATTGGCTCTGTCGCATCCACGTCGGCGAACTGTGGGGCGTCGGCCGTGCCTCGCTGCCGAAGCTCGAGGCCATGGGCATCGAAACGGTGGCGGATCTTCGCGACATCGATCCGCGACCGGTGCGCAAGGCGCTGACGGTGGTCGGCGAGCGCATGATTCACGAGCTGCGCGGCGTGTCCTGCCTTGGGCTCGAACTGGTGCCGGCCCGGCGCAAGGGCTGCGCCGTGACGCGCTCGTTCTCCGGCCGGGTGACGGAGCGAGCCGAGTTGGAACAGGCGGTAGCAGCGCACGCGACGCGACTGGGCGAGAAGCTGCGGCGGGAAGGCCTTGGCACCGACCACATCACGGTCTTCTATCACACGAGCGAACACGACCGCGGCGAGCCGATGCGCTCGGTCTCGACGGTGGTGACGCTGCCAGAGGCGACGAACGACACGCTGGCGCTGATCCCGGCGGCGCTACACGGGGTAGCCCGCACATGGCGCGAGCAGGGCAGCCCACCTTGGCGCTACTCGAAGGCCGGCGTTGTCACGGTCGATCTTGTGCCCCTAGCTGCCTCACAGCGGGCGCTGATCGGCCGGCTCGACCGCGAGCGAGCCGGCCAGCTCATGGGCGCGATGGACGCCTGCAACGTCCGCTTCGGCCGCGGCAGCGTGGTGCCGGCGCGGGCCGGGCTGGCGCAACAGCGGCGGGCCTGGTCGACGAAGTTCGAGATGCGCACGCCGCGCTACACGACGCAGGTGAATGAGCTGCCGGTCGCGCAGGCCTAAAAGTGGACGGCCGGTCGTAGGACTCGGCCGCCCGCTCGTTACGTCACACCGTCTTCCAAGCGCTCGCAGCATCCCACTCGCACTGCTCGCTCAGGGCGCCGGCGAACACCGCGTCGAGCCGCATCCGCTCCGCCTCGACGACCGGACCGTCGACCGCGACTGGACGGCAGCGGCCGTTCCAGCCCGTGGGCACGAAGTCCGGATTGTGTAGAGCGTGGTCGGACGCTTCGACGAAGAAAGCGCGGTCACCGCCGTCGATGTAACTCTCCGCCGGTAGGCCCTCGGCCAGCAGGATGTCGTGGGCATCCAGTTCCACGTGCCAGTAGGTAACTCTGGCGATCGGCTCGCGGGTGATCGTGGTGCCATTGATGAGGCACATCACGGGCACGAGCGCACCACCCTGGCCGTCGGCATCGGCGCCTACCAGGATCGGGTGGCCCGGCGAGAGGCTGAGGTCGCGGGCCGGCAAACCCTGGCCGAAGGCGCCTGCGCGGACACGCACCGGCTGCTGGTGGAAGGGAAGGACCGCACCCGCGGCCTTCATCTCGCGGTGGCCGATCCAATTGATGGGACGCAAGGTGCCTGAGGCTGTCACTGCGACGTCGCCGACTTGGAGTTCCTCGACGGCCACGTCGCCGCGGCTCGTGCGGATCCGCGTACCAGACACGAAGCAGAGAACGGTTGATCCTGTCGTGAGTGTTACAACCGTACCGTTGGGATAGTTGTTGTTCGACAGCAGAGAGGTTTGGCCACCTGAGAAGGCGAAGACGTCGCCTTGGTTTACAGTCCGTCCGAGATAGGTTGCCGGACCGCTTCCGTTGCCGGTCCCGCTCGTGAGCTGCATGGTGTCTCTGCCGCTCGCTTCAAGGACGGCGGTGTTGTCACTGGCGCCATCTGAGATGTCAGTGATAGTATAAGGGAAATCAAAGCCATCGGTGATGGTGTATTGTGCTGTCCCAGGTGTCTGCCGGACGGCGTAAAATCTGGATGTTGAAATCGACGGCGCCGGACCTGAAGACATCACAAGCCTCTTGATCAAGAATGGGTGAAATATCGAGATGCAGCTTCGAGCGTACGTAATCGCTACAAGCGCTCAGCACTCACATTAATCGCACCAAACCACGTTCGTCTGTGCTAAATCTGCCACATGACATTTTGATTTGCATTCATCCGTCAGGATGAATGCCTAAATTTAGGATAATGATATTTTATCCACAGAAGCGCAGTCAAGAGATCGAGTAATCTGTCTTTCGGGATGAGATTTAAATAATTTGCACCGCAACCTGGTCTTGTTTTTACATATCAATTCTTTGGCTGGAAGGCTCATTCTCGCGGTTGTGCCTGCCGAGATCCGGCGGAGCAATGTTCATCGATGTGGCGCCCTACCATGGCCCAAAGGCTTGGCCGATGGAGAAGACCGGGAGCCTCGGAAGGACGGCAGTATCCACCAGCTGCGGCGCGAAATGCCGCCAGCGCGCCGGCTCCGGCTGGTGCTACGGGCGTATGCTGCAGGCTGTAGGGCTCAGGCTCCCCGCCTCGTAGCGAACTCCCAAATCGGCATGCCCGTCGGCGCACCGGGCGTGTTCCGGTAGCCGCTCACGTTGCCGAAGAGGATCCGGTTTGGCTCGATGCCGATCGCCTTATTCCCTCCGGTGATCATCACTCCGCACCAGTCGATGCGCAATGTGCCGTGCTGGGGATGAACGCCGAAGAGCTGCGGCGGCGTCCATCCCATGCGCACGGCCTCGGCGCCGAAGCGCTCGATGAAGTCGGTGCAGGCCTCGTGGATGTTCGCCTAGGCGGTGGCGCCAAGATAGCGGCCCGGTGAGGTGTTAGGGCGCAGGGCGCCGAAGGCTTTCCGCCACTCGGCGGCCTCGGGCGGGAGATGATCGGGCGCAAGTTCGGGAAGGAGCATCACGGCTGCCGGCTGATGACGGGGCCGACGGCATAGGGGCGCTTGCTTACAACCGCCTTACTGGCTGTAAGCGCAGAGTGCTGCACCAGCACCGAATGACGCGTGGTACAGCCCTGTCAATCAAGCTCTCGATCGTGAGCCGTGCCGCCTCAGGCCGCCTTGATCAGCTTCAGGCCTTCAGGCTGCTGCTTGTGTGTCTCGACAGTGGCCTCCGCAGCCGTCCAACGCGGAAGAGCTGGCGCATTCAGATCCAGCCGCAGCAAGACCGTGCCTTCCATTCCAGTGAACAGCGCACCAGGCAGCCGAGCCCGGCCTGGCGTCCAACGGTGGTCCGACGCGGCCGCATGGAAGACCTCGTCTAGCAGCGGATTGTCGTGCAGCACCACCTTCGTATCGCTAAGCCCATCGTCGAGCCGGAGTCCCTTGAGGCATAGGCCGAGTGCGCGGCGGTCCGAGCTGTCCGAGACATGGCGCGGCACACTGGTTGGGCTGACCAGCCAAACGTCCTGCGCGTCCGCCGGCACCTCGAAGCACCCTGACAGACCACGCACCTTCGGCTCGATGATCTGACCATCCACTGCGAGATGAACCCCTGCCCAGGTGGCGGCCTGTTCAAGCTTCCAACCTAGCGCCTCAGCGCGACGGCGCATCTGGGCACGCACCGCATCGACTAGGGGGCCGACATCATGGCACGGCCGGCAATAGTCGGCATGCGTGCGCGCGGCAGGGCCCGCGTTGGGAAGGGCGGACAGATTAACGACACCGCTCTCGGTGAAAAAGGTACGGTTGCCCACATCGAGGTAGCTCTCGGCAGGCTGACCGTTGGCGATGAGAATGTCGTGGCTGTCGAGCTCGACGTGCCAATAGGTGACTTCCTCGACCTGCTCCTGAGTGACCGTCGTGCCGTTAATGAGCGCTGAGGCTGGAATCAGCACCTCACCGAGGATGTCGAGGCAGATGGCGTGGCCGGGCGAGACGAGGAGATCGCGCTCGGGCTTGTTCTCGCCAAGTGCGCCGGCGACAATGCGCACGGGCAGGACATTGGCGGGATCGGGATGCCGGCCGCAGGTAATCGTGCGGTGGCCGATCCACCGGACCGGACGGTGCTCGCCCGATGAGGTCACCGCAAGGTCGCCGACCCGAAGATCCTCGACTATAGTATCCCCAAGTGCTGTACGTATCGTGGTGCCCGAGCAAAAGCACACAGGATAAGCATCTGAGGTGCTAGAGATAGTCGTTCCAACGGTGTATACGTTGTTGGAAAGAAAAACCGTGGTGCCACCGTTTTTGCCGATAACTTCATCAGCAAGTCCCGTCCTCCCAACATAAGTGACTTGGAAGGGTGCCGTTCCGCTTCTTGTTGACGTAAAAGTATCGTTCGGAATATCACCTAGAATAGAAAGGTCGTCACCTGCACTAGTCGTGATATCCTGGTTGACATATGTCAACGAAGATGCGGAGGCAATTGTGTACTGCCCAGGCGTGCCGGTGGCGGTGAGACTGTAAATCCTAGAAGTAGTGAAAGATGGGGCGGGGCCTGAGGACATAGAGCTTTCCTGGTCTTTGTGCTGCTAGCCTTCATTCTTTGCTTGGGCCTATGAGTTCCCACATAAGAATGGCGACAAAGAACGACATCCAGCACAAGGTATAAGCCAAGCGGCACTGTGTCTGTGCCATCAACGCAACGCTTGCTATGCTTCACCGGTGGCGCAGCTGTAGCTGCGTCAAGCCATGCGTTGTTTGTGTCTTTCGTGCCCACGCCAGCAGGATCGCGGTGCGGACGGCGGCACGCTTCAGGCCAAGGCTCGACTCCGCGTTGGCGATGACGTGACTGGCCCATAAATGCTTGACGACCGCCGCATCGACATCGACGACATAGCCATCAGCGATAGGAAAGATGTCGGCTTCTAAATCCGAAAGGTACACCTCGACCGCCGCGTTCACCTGCTCGTCGGTGACGAGCCTTGGCTTTAAAGAGCTCGCCCACGGTGGGGTTGGGGTCCACCATCTCAAGCCTGCGATTTTACGCTGGTGGGGTAGATGGTGGGGTAGGAGATCCGAGGCGCAGATTTCGTCAACGAAAACAAGGCGCCTTGGCGGAGAGGGGGGGATTCGAACCCCCGATGGGCTTGCACCCATGCCGCATTTCGAGTGCGGTGCATTCAACCGCTCTGCCACCTCTCCGTGGCGGAATACCAGCAGAATCAGTCACTTAGCCAAAAGGCTTGACCGTCCCTAAAGGTGTCCCTAAAGCGCGTCCCTAAATCAATCGGAACGGCGGTTGCCGGGCTCCTATAGAGCGTGAGCGGAGCGATGTCGAGCACCAATCGCAAGGCGCGTGGCGATCGGGATTATGTGACGCGGAAAGCGGGCCGCAAGTGGGCTGTTCGCTTTCAGTACCCAGAGGCGCTGCGGGAAAGCGCGATGGACTTATACGGCGTCGATAGGTGGCCCCCGGAGAAGCAGATCAGCCTCGACACTCACAACGAGCTTGAGGCCCGCCGACGGGCGATGCCGCACATCACCGCCCATCTCGACCTGCTCGCTTATCATCACGCTCGCAACTCGGACGAGCACATGGCCGATCTCGCTTACGAGTACGAGATGGCTCCCGACACGAAGGAACGTAAGGCGGATGGCACGCTGATTGTGGCCTCAGCCGCCACCATCACGACGATCAACCCCGATAACCGGATTGAAAGCCGCCCGAACGCCAAACGCCCGGTTTTGCGATACTCGCAGAATGGATTGATGCACCCAGCAATCAAGGACGCAGTCGCGGCTCGGAAGAAGCTTGAAGGCATCCGCTATCAGGACCCGGATCAGGATATCATCGAGCACTACCTCGACCGGCGTTTCGGTGTTCGCGACAAGAACGGGAAGCGTCCAAAGCCTGACAAGGGAGACGTAGCGCTCGTGCGTTACGTGCTGACGCAGTGGAAGGAGCGCTCAGAAGGGAAACTTCTGAAGGATGCGTCTCGAAACGAGGTGGCCGCATTCATCAAGGAGGAAATCAATCGGCGATCTGAGGAGGAGCGTCCCCTCCACGGACTGGAACGTACCAAGAAGATGGTGAAGCTCCTGATCGCGGCCATCAATGAGAACCGTCGTGACGCCGAAAATACTAAATTCGAGGGAAACCCATGGGCCGATCCCGACTGGACGCACTACACCGCTGATTATGTTCCCGCCCGGAAGGCGGTGCCGTTCACAGAGGAGGAGATACGGCACATCAAGGCGAACAAGGAGATGTTCGGTCGCGAAGAGTTCATGATGATTGCCATGCACTGCGCCATGAGCGTCCGCCCTGTCGGCCTATGCTCGATCATGCGTGACGAATGGGTGGAAGAAGACGAGTACGATGCGGATGCGAGGCTCGTGGCTTCCCATCGCGTTCGCTGCATTTTCATCGAAAAAGACAAAGACCCACACTACGGGAGACGACGCCTTCCGATCCCCGATTGTTTGCTCAAAGCAGAATGGCTCGATGGGACGCCGCTTTTGCCTGATCGGATCAGCAGTAAATTATTTACAACCGATGAAGCGAAGCTCAACCTCGCGATAAACAAGAAGCTGAAAGCCCTCGGATTTAACTCCGCCGAGGGCAAGCGGCTTTACAGCGGACGACACCGGGCTCGCCAGAGGCTAAACTCGTGCAGGGACAATGATGTCCGCCGCTACATCATGGGTCATGCCCACGAAAGGCGTGACGCTCATGATGAGTATGGCGGCTACCGAGCCTACGAGGTATAGCCGTGGATAGATATTATTAGGTTCTGATCAGCGCGGCACATCACCGGCGTTTGAGGACCTTGGCGGTTTGGCAGTCGCGGTCGATCCGATCAACGATGTCAAGGATTTCGAGCGCGAATTGATGCGGCACGCATGCTGCAACAGCGCAGAGCCGAGACCGCAGGGTTACAACTGTCTTCTGCGCCACATCCAACATCTCTCGGCCAATACGATGTTCGTAGTCGCGCAGGTAGGTAGGACCGCGACCGAGCCAACGCCTTGAATAATCACGCTTCGAGCGCACAAGACCGAGCGCCCGAAGGTCTTCAAGGCGGCCTATTAGGCTTATAACAAACAAATCGATCTTCTTTGGTAAATAGTGTAGGCTATTTATCTATGCTGTAAAAAATTCAGCAGACAAGGAGAACCCCATGAACTTACACGAAATTACGGATACTGCTAATCAGGCTACCATGCAGCGGCTCTTGGCGCGATATTTTTCGTCGCGGCAGCACTACGCCATCCGACAGATCGGAGGAGCTACTTTTAGTGTCGAGCCATCCCGCCATCGAACTGGCATCTCCGATGAAGCTTGTTGTCTGCGTTATGTGATTACCCATGTGGCTCAGGGCTGGTCAGTCGTCGCTCGGTCAGTCTGGCGAGACGGTCGTCTCCTAGAGCCACGCGCCACTCACACGCGCCTCGATCTCTACCTAGACGATGACGGCCGCCACGGCAGCGCCGAAGCCGTGGCTGTAGCTTTCAACGGCTGGCTTCGAACCCTCGATCTATGACCTGGGACGAGGAGATTGCCGCCCATCGGCGAGCACTGGATACAAGCTTCGCCGTCTTCCGCCGCACGCCACACGAAGCGCTATTGTGGCTCACGACGGTCGTCGCTGCTTACGTTGTCACCATCCATGATGACATCCGCGTGCCCATCCGCGCGGCGGTAAAGCGCTACGATAGCGAACGCACCGCCGCCTATCAGCGTTCGGGGCGAACCTACCGCAGTCCACGAGGTTGGACGCGGTTCTGCGGCGCGATTGAAATCGACCTAATCCACCCACGGATCGCTCGCATGTGCTCTCGGACGAAAGCGGGTTTGCTGGCCGAACTCGGCATCGACGCGTCGGCGCTAAGGGACGATCAGAGGATCGTCCTCCTTCATGAGCACGCAATCATCGATCACCGGGGCCATGCGTCAGAGAAAGCGTTCAAGCGCGACCTCCGGCAAGCGTGGCCGGGTAAACGCCGCATTCACGGCAAGCGGCTCTATACCGAAGGCACGGTAGCGAAGAACCTCCGCAACCTAGCTGAGTACTCTGGAAAGTTTCGCCTTGTGTACGCCTTGGCTTGGGACGACCGGAAGACAAGCTATCTCCGTTCGGGGGAATACGAGCTTGAATGGCGCGACTATGTGCGCGCTCTCTATCGTGCCATTGGCGTCTCAAGATTATTAAATTCAAATATAACCCTTCAGGGATGCAAAGCTGGAATGCATACGGATCGGCCGGTCTTCAGAGGGGAAACCGTCGCCGACGAGTGCTTCCAGTTGCCACCTTCTCGAAACAAGTACAATGATGATGAAGATATGCAGACTAATTCCTCAAATCACAACACGCACCCCGTAAGATTGGCAGATGATGACGGAGAAACCATGAAGGCAACTGAGATCGCCTCCTACCTGAGCCCTGAACAGATCATGGCCGACGCCATGCGCGACTTGGATAGTGCATTGGTGAGGCAAGGGCCGGGTCTTACGCCGGAGGAACTCGTGCGGATGTACGGTGACGAGGAGCGGGACCTCCGGATGGAGCAGAAGCGCTTGGACGCTGCTAAGACCCGCGCTGAAATCGACAGGCTTCGGGCGGCCGCAGCGCTCGACCGCGCCGATGCTCATCGAAACAGAGCAACGTCAGTTTGCGGCTGTGCTCATAATGGCAGCAGCCCTACGCCCGCCAGCGAAGCTCCGTCAGTTCGACCTCGCAGCCCGGCTTGGCTTTGCGAAGGGCCTGGACAACTAGAGCGGCATCCGATCAGGTTGCGTCGTATCCTGCAGCGACGAGGTAGGCTCGACATTCAGCTGGCGCGAAGCGGGTTAGGCTGCGCCGTATGGCGTCCCAGAGATCTGGGATGGTTCGCGCCGCGGCGCAGCGCAGCAGCGCCTTCAGCTTCG
>Ga0308157_10007444_pt1 | contig 12745 bp, 11 predicted proteins | sample PhyBR1_FD_201035 | JGI IMG/M metagenome (GOLD analysis project Ga0308157, IMG submission 201035) | Phyllosphere microbial communities from UC Gill Tract Community Farm, Albany, California, United States - DLSLB.R1 | ecosystem: Host-associated > Plants > Phyllosphere > Unclassified | place: USA...
CGCCACGGGTCGTTACGGTGGTTTTGTAACGTTCGATCATCGCGGGCACTTGCTCGCTCTGGTCCGGGTGGACGATAAATACGATTTCGTAGTGACGCATGTATAACTCCCTTAAGGACTTGTGAAAATAAGCCCACCCTGGCGTCAAGACAGGTGTGGGAAGAGGTAAGCCCGCGACTATAGCAGCTTTTGGGCAAGAACGCCAGCAAAAAACCCGGTGTCAGGTCTGACATTCGCACACGAGCACAGCCTTAATACAGTCGAGGTTGTGTGCGATTGTCAGACCTGACACCGGAGTTACAATGCTTGCACTTCTAACAGGATTGCTCATGAAACTATTCGTCGCAGCTGTCGCCGCCCTGATCGCCCTCCCCGCCATTGCCGCCGACAAGGCCTACAGCACGCCGCAGTTGTTGCTGGCCCTGCGCACCGACACGCAAACGTTGGCCCGGCTGACGCCGGTTGCCGACCCAAGCTTCGATTTCGTGCCTGGCACGCGGGCGCAGGAGCGGCGCGGCGACGGCTATGCCCATGTCGGCGACCTGAACCTGCGGCTACGCAGCGGTGACGGCGCCTGGCAGGAATTCTCGTCATCCAGGGCGCGCCAGCCGATCCGCGTGCTGCCGGCCGGCCGCGCACTGGCTGCCGCCGACCTCAGCGCCACCTTCGGCGCCGGCCTGCCGCTGACGGTCGAGCGGCGCTGGCTCAACGATAAAGGGGCGCTGGTGCTGCGCTTCACGCTGATCAATCGCTCGGCCCAGCCGGTTGAAATTGGCGGCCTCGGCATGCCGATGGTGTTTGACAACATCATCACCGACCGCTCGCTGGAGCAGGCCCACGCCAGCGCCAGCTTTGCCGACCCCTACATCGGCCGCGACGCCGGCTACGTGCAGGTCACGCGCCTGAACGGCCAGGGCCCCGCCCTGCTGGTACTGCCGGATGGCCGCACGCCGCTGGAAGCCTGGCGGCCGATCGACGATAACAGCAAGCGCGCACAAACCGCAGAAGGCTTCTACGACTGGACCGTGGCCAGCAAAGCCTACGCCGAAACCGACTGGAAGGACGCTGGAGAACAATGGAACCAGCCAACCAGCCTGACACTGGCGCCTGGCGAGCGGCGCGACATCGGTGTCCGCTTCGTCACCGCAACATCGATCCGCGCCATCGAGCCAACACTGATCAAGCAGCAGCGGCCAGTCGCGGTCGGCATTCCCGGCTACGTCGTGCCGACCGACCTCGACGCCACGCTGTTCCTGCATGCACCGCACAAGGTGACCAGCATCACCAGCCAGCCGGCCGGCGCGCTCGCCGCGACGCCGATTGCCGCTCCGGCCAGCGCCACCGCCAAGGGCTGGCAGCGCTATGCGGTGCGCACGCAGGGCTGGGGACCGGCACGCCTCAACATCACCTACGCCGATGGCAGCGTGCAAACCGTCAGCTACTTCATCACCAAGCCGCTGGAACAGGCGGTGGCCGACCTGGGCCGCTTCGCCACCACGCAGCAATGGTTTGACGACCAGAACGATCCGTTCAAGCGCGCGCCAGCCATCCTCACCTACGACAACGACGCCAAGCGCATCGTCACCGGCGACGCCCGCGTGTGGATCTCCGGCATGAGCGATGAAGGCGGTGGTGGCAGCTGGGTGGCCGCCATCATGAAACAGCTGGATAATCCGGACGCCGCCGAAGTGGCCAAGCTGGAACGCATGGTCAACGAAACCGTGGTCGGCAAGCTGCAAGTGGCCGATGGCGCGCAAGCCGGCGCCGTGCGCAAAAGCCTGTTCTACTACGACCCGCAAGCATTCCCGCAGTACTACGATGCCAAGCAGGACTGGAAAACCTGGACCTCGTGGAGCAAGAAGGACGCGGACAATCTCGGCCGCGCCTACAACTATCCGCACGTGGCCATCGGCCACTGGGTGCTGTACCGCCTGGCCCGCAACCACACCGGCCTGGTGACGGCGCACGACTGGCGCTGGTATCTGGAACGCGCCTACCAGACTGTCGTGGCGATGGTGCGCGATGCGCCCGAGTACGCGCAGTTCGGCCTGATGGAAGGCGACGTCTTCGTCGACATCCTCAAGGACCTGCAACGCGAAGGCCTGCAGGCTGAAGCCGTCAACATGGAAAAGCTGATGAAGCAGCGCGCCGACCACTGGCGCTCGCTGGCCTACCCGTTCGGCAGCGAGATGGCGTGGGACTCCACCGGCCAGGCCGAGGTCTACGCGTGGATGCGCCACTTCGGCTACCAGAAGCAGGCTGACATCACGCGCGAAGTGATCCTCGGCTACGATCCAACCGTGCCGAACTGGGGCTACAACGGCAACGCCCGCCGCTACTGGGACTTCCTGTACGGCGGCAAGACGCAGCGCATCGAACGCCAGATCCACCACTACGGCTCGACGCTGAACGCGGTGCCGCTGTTTGAAGCCTACCGCGCCAACCCGTCCGACCTGCATCTGCTGCGCGTCGCCTACGGTGGCCTGCTGGGCGGCGTCACCAATATCGACCAGCAAGGCTTCTCGTCGGCCGCCTTCCACGCCTGGCCGGACATGATGCGTTGGGACGCCTACAGCGGCGATTTCGGCATGGGCTTCTACGGCCACGCCTACGCCAGCGCCACCTACGTGGTCAACGATCCGACCTTCGGCTGGCTGGCCTTTGGCGCCAATCTGCGTAACGACAACGGCAAGCTGCACATCACGCCGAAAGACAGCGCACGCACCCGCCTGTTCTATGCGCCAAACAAAACCTGGATCACGCTGGAAGCCGGCAAGATCGCCGGCGCCGAGATCGACACACGCAGCGGCGCCATCCGCCTGCAACTGGCGCCAGCCACGCCGCACATGCCGCGCGCACGCGTCTTCGTCACGCGCGATGGCAAGCCGCTGCCCACACTGGGCGCACTGGGCGAACGCGGCGGCTACACGGTACCGCTGTCGGCCACGCCGACCGGGCTGACCGTGCGGCCGGATTGAAGCAACCGTGCAGCAACTTTTTTCACTTTATTTCGCTGAAAGCAATAAATTCCCTTGCATTGCCGGCCATACTGTACAAAAATACAGACTGTCTATATCCACAGGCTACTGACCACAATGCTCAAGCTCACTGCACGCCAGGAACAAATCCTGAATCTGATCAAGGACGCGATCGAAAATACCGGCTTCCCGCCGACCCGCGCCGAGATCGCCAACGAACTGGGCTTCAAGTCCGCCAACGCGGCCGAGGAACACTTGCAGGCGCTGGCGCGCAAGGGCGCGATTGAAATCGCCGCTGGCACGTCGCGCGGCATCCGCCTGTTGGGCACGCACGCCGAACCGTCCACGCCGAAAGTACCGGCCGCGCTGATGATGTCGCTGCCGCTGATCGGCCGCGTCGCCGCCGGCTCGCCGATTCTGGCGCAGGAAAACCTGGAAACCAGCTACAGCGTCGATCCGGCGATGTTTGCCGCCAAGCCGGACTACCTGCTGAAAGTACGCGGCGAATCGATGCGCGACGCCGGCATCATGGACGGCGACCTGCTGGCGGTGAAAAAGGTGGATAGCGCCAAGAATGGCCAGATCGTCGTGGCCCGCATCGGCAGCGAAGTGACGGTCAAGCGTTATCGCAAGACCGGCGCCACCATTGAACTGCTGCCGGAGAATCCGGACTTCAACATCATCAAGGTTGATCCTGAAGCGGATGAATTTGCGCTGGAAGGTTTGGCGGTAGGCCTGATGCGCACCTGGCATTAAGCCTACCTTGGTGACTTAACAGCCGTCGAGGGCGGTACAGAAGTCGTCCAGCAGATCGTCGGTGTCTTCGATGCCGACCGATACGCGTATCAGCGACTCGGCGATGCCCATCGAAGCACGGCGTTCCGCGCCCATCTCGTAGAAGATGGTGTGCGCGACTGGAATGATCAGGGTGCGGTTGTCGCCCAGGTTCGACGCCGGAATCGCCAGCTTCAGGCGGTTCAGGAAGTCGAAGCAGTCCAGTCCATCCTTCAGCTCAAAGCTCAGCAGCGAACCATGGGCGCGGAACAGTTCCGCGCTGATGTGATGCTGCGGGTGCGACTTCAGGCCCGGGTAGTAGACAGCGGCCACCCGTTCATCTTTCTCCAGCAACTCGGCCAGCGCCAGCGCATTGGCGGTGGTGCGTTGCATGCGCAGCGCCAGCGTTTCGGCGCCGACGGCGATATGGTGGGCGGCGTCCGGCGCCAGCGACGAGCCGAAATCGCGCAGCGCCTTGGCGCGGATCTGCGCCAGCCCCCATTGCAGCGGCGCGGCTTTCTTGTAGTTCTCGTAGATGTTCGGGAACTGCTTCCAGTCATAGGCGCCGGTATCGGTGATGCTGCCACCGAGTGCGTTGCCGTGGCCGCCGATAGACTTGGTCAGCGCGTTGACCACCAGGCCGGCGTGCACCGACTTCGGCTGGAACAGATACGGCGTGGTCATCGTGTTGTCAACCACGTACAGGATGCCGCGCGCCTTGCACAGCTCGCCGATGCGTTTCAGGTCCGCCACTTGGGTGCGCGGATTGGCGATGGTTTCCACGAACACCACGCGAGTGGCGTCGGTGATCGCCGCTTCGACGTTGGCGACATCGGTGGCGTCGACGAAGGACACGCCGATGCCCTGGCTCATGGCGGTCTGCCACAGGCTGTTGGTGTTACCGAACAGGAAGGCCGACGACACCACGTGATCGCCAGCGCGCAGCAGCGCCTGCACCACGGCACCGATCGCACCCATGCCGGTGGCGAAGCAGATCGTGCCAACGCCCTGCTCCATCTTGTTGACCTTCTCTTCCAGCGCCGAGATGGTCGGATTGCCCTGGCGGCCATAGCGGAAACCCGGCTCCTTGCCCTGGAATACCGACGCCAGCTGGCGCGCATCGGCGTAGCCGAAGGCGACCGACGTATGAATCGGCTTGTGCAGCGAACCGTGCTCGATGCCCTTCTGGCGGTCGCCGTGCAAAATGGTGGTGGTGAAACCGTAGTGCTTTTTTTCGCTCATGGTTACGCTTCGCTGGCGGCCAGGTTCAGGTTCAGTTGCGAACGGCCGGCGTCTTCCGGCGCGGCTGCCTTGGTCGGGTGATGACGCTCGTATTCCAGCTTGTCCAGATACTCACGGGTGACGTCGCCGGTCACATACACGCCGTCGAAGCACGACGCTTCAAAGTTGGTCAGCGCCGGATTGACGTCCGAGATCGCACGTTTCAGCGCGTCGATATCCTGGTACACCAGCGCATCGGCGGTGATTTCGCGGCATACTTCTTCCACGGTGCGGCCGTGGGCGATCAGCTCATCACGGGTCGGCATGTCGATGCCGTACACGTTCGGGTAAATCACCGGTGGCGCCGCCGACGCGAAGATCACCTTGGTGGCGCCGGAGTCGCGCGCCATCTGCACGATCTCGCGGCTGGTGGTGCCGCGCACGATGGAGTCATCCACCAGCAGCACGACCTTGCCCTTGAATTCATCTGGAATCGCGTTCAGCTTCTGGCGCACGGATTTCTTGCGCGCGGCCTGGCCTGGCATGATGAAGGTACGGCCGATGTAGCGGTTCTTGATGAAGCCTTCGCGGTACTCGACGTTCAGCGCCAGCGCCAGCTGGATCGCGGCTGGACGCGACGAATCCGGAATCGGCATCACCACGTCGATCTTCATGTCCTTCAGTTCGCGCTTGATTTTCTCGGCCAGGTACTCGCCCATTTTCAGGCGGGTAGCGTACACCGAGGCGCCGTCGATCACCGAGTCCGGACGCGCCAGGTAGACGAATTCAAACACGCATGGATTCAGCGACGGGTTGTCGGCGCACTGGCGCGAATGCAGCTGCTTGTCGTTGTCGATGAACACCGCTTCGCCCGGCGCGATGTCGCGCACGAAGCGGAAGCCCATGCCTTCCAGCGCCACCGATTCCGAAGCGATCAGGTATTCGACGCCATCGGCGCTTTCATTGATACCCAGACACAGCGGGCGAATGCCGAACGGATCGCGGAACGCCAGCAGGCCAACACCGGCAATCTGCGCCACGGCGGCGTAACCGCCACGTACCCGGCGATGCAGCACGGTGACCGCGTTGAAGATGGTGTTGGCGTCGATCGAGATGCCCACCGTGGCTTTTTCAATTTCGTGCGCCAGTACGTTCAGCAACACTTCCGAATCGGAGTCGGTGTTGATGTGGCGGCGGTCGTTCTCGAACATCTCTTTTTTGAGCTGTTCCCAGTTGGTCAGATTGCCGTTGTGCGCCAGCGTGATGCCGAACGGCGCGTTGACGTAGAACGGCTGCGCTTCTTCCTCGCTGGACGAACCGGCGGTTGGATAGCGGCAGTGGCCGATACCGGAATTGCCTTGCAGCGTACGCATGTTACGGGTGCGGAAAACGTCGCGCACCAGGCCGTTGGCCTTGTGCATGGCGAACATGCTGCTGTGATTGGTCGCGATACCTGCCGCATCCTGGCCGCGATGTTGCAACAGCAACAAGGCGTCATACAGCATTTGGTTGACAGGTTGATGGGAAACGACGCCGACAATGCCACACATGATGGTGCTCCTGGACAGGTACTACAGATTTAAAGAATTCAAAAATTCACGTGCTGCGCCAATGCAGCGGGAAGATAGGGCTTGGCCATGCGCACGCCATCCTCGGCGTAATGGCTCAACATCGCATGCTTCCACAAATCCTGTTGCGGCAGCGAGGTCATCCCGCTCAAGATGACGGCTGCCAGCACAATTACAAGCCCGCGCGCCACGCCGAACACGGCGCCCAGCAGGCGATCAATAAAACTCAGGCCGCCGGCGTCCAGCAAGGCGTCCAGCGCCAGCGACAGCAGGCCCATTAAAATCCGCGCGCCGATAAACAGTGCGATAAAGGCAATGATCAGCCGCAGCACTTCGCCCGGCACCGCCTCCGGCAGCATCTGCGACAGCGGCACGGCATAGGCGTTGGCCACGATGAAGGCGATGATCCAGCTCAGCACCGACAGCACTTCCTTGACCAGCCCGCGCACCAGCCCGATGATGACCGAGGTGACCATGACAAAGATCACCAGATAGTCGAAGACCGTCACGTCAGACAGTTTCCAGGCGGCCTTCCAGGCCCATGCTGCTCAACTTGGCCTTCACCTTTTCGGCCTCCTCCTTGCTGCTGAACGGGCCAACGCGCACGCGGGTGATGCCCGACGCGGTTTTCTGCGTGAAGGAGCTGATGCCGCCGGTTTTCAGCTTGGCGCGCAATTCATCCACCTTGGCCTGGTCGCTCAGCGCCGCCACCTGCAGCACAAACTTTTCTGCCGACGGCGCTGCGGCCGGCTTGCCTTCCAGGATGGCCAGCGCGCGCGCATCTTCGTTCTTGGCGGCCGACTTCGGTTCAGCCGGCTTTTCAGCGGCTTTGGCCTTGGCTTCGGCCAGCTTGCGCTCGGCTTCCTGTTTTTCGGCTTTCAGCTTGGCTTCGGCTTTGGCCTCGGCCAGCTTGCGTTCCTGTTCCTGTTTGTGCTCGGCGTCTTGGCGGGCTTTCAACTCGCGTTCGGCCTTGGCATCTGCCTGGGCCTTGGCCTTCGCCTCGGCTTCCGCCCTGGCGTCGGCTTTGCTGGTGTCAACGGCGGCAACCACCGGCGCGGCGGCGGCCGGCGATGGCGATGGCGATGGCGATTGTGCTGGCTTGGCGGCCGGCTTCACGTCTTCAACGATCTCTTCGCGGCTGTCCAGCGCGGCGTTGGCGGCTACCGTTGCAGCGGACGAAGGCGCAGGCGCAGCGTCAGCTAACGGCTTGTCCTTAGCTGGAATCTTGATTTCGATGTCGGACGACAGCGGTTTCGGCTCGGAATCGAGCAGCATCGGCAGGCCGACGGCAACGCCCAGCGCCAGCATGATGGCGCCGACCAGACGGCGGCGTGCGCGTTTCTTTTCCGGCAATACCGGATCGTCATCTTCGCGGTCGCGCGTGCGGCGCTTCGGACCGTCAGCCGATGAGGCGCGCTTGGAGCGGGCGCGCTCCGTCATCGCCTGATCATCTGCGCTGGTGTAATAGCCGCTGTCTTGACCAGCGTCTTGCTTGTTTTTGCCAGATTTCGAGAACAAGCCCATGCGTGATTTCAGTCCTGTGCGTTCAGTGGAGTGAGGATTTTCGGGCCGCCATGACACCGGCGACGGTCAGGAAAGATCCAAAGACCACAATTCTATCATCCTCCCCGGCCCGGCTGATGGCATTTGCGTACGCGGCGGCAGGATCGTCGAACACGTTGATGGTGCGTTCGTCGCGTTCCGGCTGTACCAGCTGCACCTTGGCGGCGAGTTCCGACGCACTGGCCGAGCGTGGCGATGGCAGCGTCGCCAGGCACCAGTGGTCGACGTGCTCGGACATGGCGGCGATGACGCCGTCGATATCCTTGTCATGCATCGAGCCGAACACCGCGTAGGTGTAGCGGTGGAAGCCCATATTGCCGAGATTCTGGTTCAGCGCGGCGGCGGCGTGCGGGTTGTGGGCGACGTCGAGGATGATGGTCGGGCGGCCGGGCAGCACCTGGAAGCGGCCCGGCAGTTCCACCGTCACCAGGCCGGTGCGCACCTCCTGTGCGCCGACCGGCAGTTCCAGTTTCAGTGCCTCCAGCGCGGCCAGCGCGGCGCAGGCGTTGAGAATCTGGTTGGCGCCGCGCAGGCTTGGGTAAGCCAGCGAATTGCGGCGCTGGTTGCGGCCGCCGTAGCTCCATTGCTGCTTGTCGCCGGAGTAATTGAAATCGCGGCCCATCAGCCACAGGTCGGCGCCGATGGCTTCGGCGTGGTCGATCAGCGCTTGCGGCGGCACCGGATCGGAGCAGATCGCGGTTTTGCCGGCGCGGAAGATACCAGCCTTCTCGTAGCCGATCTTCTCGCGCGTGTCGCCCAGGTAGTCGGTGTGGTCGATATCGACGCTGGTGACGATGGAGACGTCGGCGTCGACGATGTTGACCGCGTCCAGGCGGCCGCCCAGGCCGACTTCCAGGATCACCACATCCATGCCGGATTGCGACAGCAGCTTCATGATGGCCAGCGTGGTGAATTCGAAGTAGGTCAGCGAGGTGTCGCCGCGCGCGGCTTCGACTGCGTTGAAGGCTTGCACCAGCGTCTCGTCGCTGGCCATGTCGCCGTTGATGCGGGCGCGTTCGTTGAAGTCGAGGAAGTGCGGCTTGATGTACAGGCCGACCTTGTAGCCGGCGCGCATCAGGATCGATTCCAGCATGGCGCAGGTCGAACCCTTGCCATTGGTGCCAGCCACCATGATGACCGGGCAGCTGAAACTCAGCTGCAGGCGTTCCTTGACGGCGAGCACGCGGTCCAGGCCCATGTTGATGACGGTTTCGGCGTGGCGCGATTCAAGCAGCGCAAGCCAGGCGGGCAAAGTAGTTGGGAGGTTCGACATGATTGACTTCTGAAATGAAAACGGCGCGCAGGCCGGATGATATCCGATTGCGCGCCGTCGCGTGTAGCGGTGGCTCGAACTTAAGCCAGCACTTCCACTGGCTGATTTTGCAACAGTGCCAGCAGACGGGCGATTTCTTCGCGCATCTTGCGGCGATCGACGATCATGTCGACGGCGCCCTTCTGCACCAGGAACTCGGCGCGCTGGAAGCCTTCCGGCAGTTTCTCGCGCACGGTGTTCTCGATCACGCGCGGGCCGGCGAAGCCGATCAGCGCCTTCGGTTCGGCGATCACCACGTCGCCCATGAAGGCGAACGAAGCGGAGACGCCGCCCATGGTCGGGTCGGTCAGCACGCTGATGAAGGGCAGTTTCTTGTCCGACAACTTGGTCAGCATGGCGGTGGTTTTTGCCATCTGCATCAGCGACAGCAGGCCCTCCTGCATGCGGGCGCCGCCGGTGGCGGTGATGCAAATGAATGGCACTTTCTGTTCCAGCGCGACCTGGGCGCCGCGCACGAAGCGCTCGCCGACCACGGAGCCCATCGAGCCGCCCATGAATTCGAATTCGAAGCACGCCACCACGACTGGCAGGCTCATGATCGAGCCGCCCATGACGATCAGCGCGTCGGTTTCGCCGGTGGCTTCCATTGCCTGCTTCAGGCGGTCCGGGTATTTCTTGCTATCTTTAAACTTCAGCGTATCGACTGGCAGCGTATCCATGCCAATTTCATAACGGCCGCCGGCGTCGAACAGGCTGTCGAGGCGTTCGCGGGCGCGGATGCGCATATGGTGGTCGCATTTCGGGCAGACGTGCAGGTTCGACTCCAGGTCGGTGCGGTACAGCACGGCTTCGCACGACGGGCATTTGACCCACAGGCCTTCCGGCATGGTCTTGCGGGCGCCGGCGTCGGAACGCTGGATACGTGGGGGCAGCAGTTTTTCCAACCAACTCATAAATTCTCCTTGCAGCTTACTCGTGGCCCGAAGTGTAGCCGTTTCTCGCCCCCCTGTCGAACTTTAGAGGAAATCCACTAGCCCTCCAGAGGAAGCTTCCCCTCTGCCTCCAGCGATTTCTTCAAGGCCTCACGTTCTTCCAGGGTGAGAATGCCAAGATTGGCTTTATAACCAGATCCAGCCATGTGGCGAAGGTACATGCTGATCATATCCTGCGCCGGCAAACCATATGGTCTGCCCAGCTCTTCAAAGTACTCAATCGAGCGAAAATCCAGCCTGAAGGTAATTTCCTCGCTAAGTTGCTCGAAGTACGGACTCGGTTGCCACGCATGTTTGCTCATGTGATTACCTCTCGAAATAATCCATTTCATCCACCGGATCAGCTTGATTCGCAGAAATAATGCGAATCACATCGCGCCGGTAACAGTGGCACACCAAAAGCAGGCGGCCCAGATCACTGCGGCCCAACTGAATAAATCTGTCTTCATAGTCCGAATGAGCGGTATCGAAGCGCAGCTGTCCACGCGGATCGTCAAAAGCCGTAGAAGCCTCATCAAAGCTTACGCCGTGCTTGCGCAGGTTAGCTTTGGCTTTGCGGGTATCCCAGGTGAAGCGCACGACTGCTCCCTTTCAACATAGCGGGTACTTAACTATGTATCAAGGTGAGCAGTCGGGATTTGATGGACGTCAGGCGTCGAGGGCGGTGCGGATGGAGGTGGTGAAGGCTTGCACGGCGGCGACGGCGCCGTCTTTGCCGGCGGTTTCGATTTCCTGGATGATGCGGCTGCCGATGACGACGGCGTCCGCCACCTCGGCCACGGCACGCGCGGTGGCGCCGTCGCGGATGCCGAAACCTACGCCCACCGGCAACTTCACGTGCTTGCGGATGGCTTGCAGGCGATTGGCCACATCCACCACATCGATATTGCCGGCGCCCGTCACGCCTTTCAGCGAGACATAGTAGCTGAAGCCGCCCCCCACCTTGGCCACCTGCTCGATGCGCTGTTCGGTCGAGGTCGGCGCCAGCAGGAAGATCAGGTCCAGCTCGGCCGCGCGCATGGCGGCGGCGAACGCTTCACACTCTTCCGGCGGATAGTCAACCACAATCGCCCCATCCGCGCCCACCGCCACCGATTGGGCGATGAACTCGGCGGTGCCGATGCGCTCGATCGGATTGGCATAGCCCATCAGCACCACCGGCGTGGTCTGGTTGGTCTTGCGGAACTCGGCCACATAAGCAAACACGTCCTTGATGCCGACGCCATTCGCCAGCGCGCGCTCGCAGGCGCGCTGGATCACCGGGCCTTCGGCCATCGGATCGGAAAACGGCACGCCCAGCTCGATGATGTCGGCGCCGCCTGCCACCAGGGCATGCATCAGCGGCACGGTCGATTCACGGCCTGGATCGCCGGCGGTGATGAAAGTAACGAGCGCGGTCTTGTTTTGCGCTTTCAAAGCGCTGAAGGTTGCTGCGATATTGGACATTGTCGGTTTCCTTAGTTGAAGTTCAGACCCATACGTTCAGCCACCGTATGCATGTCCTTGTCACCACGGCCCGACAGGTTGGCCAATACAATCTTATCCTTCGGCAGCGTGGCTGCCAGCTTGGCCGCATAGGCCAGGGCGTGCGACGACTCCAGCGCCGGAATGATGCCTTCAATATGGCAGCAATCGTGGAAGGCTTGCAGCGCTTCCTCGTCAGTGATCGATACATACTCGGCACGGCCGCTATCCTTCAGATACGCGTGCTCCGGCCCGACGCCCGGATAATCCAGGCCGGCCGATACCGAGTGCGTCTCGATGATCTGGCCGTTTTCGTCCTGCAGCAGATAGGTGCGGTTACCGTGCAGCACGCCCGGATAGCCCTTGGTCAGCGAAGCCGCATGCTTGTCGCCATCCAGCCCCTCGCCTGCCGCTTCCACGCCGACCAGGCGCGTGCCGGTTTCGTCGATGTACGGATAGAAAATACCCATGGCATTCGAGCCGCCACCGATGCACGCCACCACATAATCCGGCTGGCGGCCGGTCATTTCCGGCATCTGCACCAGACACTCCTCGCCGATCACCGACTGGAAGTCGCGCACCAGCATTGGATACGGATGCGGACCGGCCACGGTGCCGATGATGTAGAAGGTGTTTTCAATATTGGTGACCCAGTCGCGCATCGCTTCATTCAGCGCATCTTTCAAGGTCTTGGAGCCGGACTCCACCGGTACCACCGTCGCACCGAGCAGCTTCATGCGGTAGACGTTCTGGGCCTGGCGCTTGACGTCTTCGCTGCCCATATACACCACGCACTCCAGGCCGAAGCGCGCGCAGATGGTGGCCGTGGCTACGCCGTGCTGGCCGGCGCCGGTCTCGGCGATGATGCGCGGCTTGCCCATGCGCTTGGCCAACAAGGCCTGGCCGATGACG
>Ga0308157_10007446_pt1 | contig 12742 bp, 12 predicted proteins | sample PhyBR1_FD_201035 | JGI IMG/M metagenome (GOLD analysis project Ga0308157, IMG submission 201035) | Phyllosphere microbial communities from UC Gill Tract Community Farm, Albany, California, United States - DLSLB.R1 | ecosystem: Host-associated > Plants > Phyllosphere > Unclassified | place: USA...
CCAGCGCCACCGCATCGTCGCCGGCCGGATAGCGCAGCGCCGCGCCGGGGTCGTTTGCAGCCTGCCATACCGCTTCCGCAACCGCCGCTTCCGTGGTCACCGCGCTCGATTGGCCAAGCGTCGCGAAGATCGACTGCGCCAGCGGAATATACGCTTCGGGCAGCAGTCCCTGCATCCGCTGCGCGCCATTCGACGCGAAGCGCGTGGTCGGCCCGTACCCCGGTTCAATCAGTTTCACCCGGACGCCAAACTCGGCCAGCTCCAGCGCCAGCGATTCGGTGAACCCCTCGACCGCCGTCTTGCTCGCCGTATAGGCGGCGACAAGCGGGAAAGGCGCCAGCGTGGCGCTCGACGTCACATTGATCACGAGCCCCGAGCGCCGCGCGCGAAACTGCGGCACCACTGCCTGCGTCATCGCCATGGTGCCGAAGGTATTGGTCTCGAAGATGTCACGCACAGTCTCCATCGGCGTCGCCTCGAACGCCCCGAACAGTCCGATGCCGGCATTGTTTACCAGCACATCGATCGGCCCGGCCAGCGCCAGGGCCTCTTCGATGCTGTCGGCCCGCGTCACGTCCAGCGCCACGATCCGCAGCCGCTCCGCGGGCGCCAGCACATCGGGATCCGGCGTACGCATCGTCGCGACGACATGCCATCCTTTCTGGTGAAACAGACGGGCGGTTTCGAGGCCATAGCCGGACGAGCAGCCAGTGATCAAGATCGTTTTCATTACAGCTTCCTTGTTGAGGTGGGAATAGAGGAACTTTAAAGCGCCCAATCCGGATTAGCTATAATCCAGAATCCATATTTCATTCGCAGGAGTCCGCACATGGTCGACCCGCTGGCAGAGGTCATCGGCTTGCTGAAACCGAGGGCGGTCTTCTCGAAGGTGATCGCCGGCGCCGGCGCCTGGGCTGTCCGTTATTCTGAATTTGGCGAGCCGAGCTTCTGCACGATGCTGGCCGGCGAATGCGTGCTGGCCGTCGACGGTCAGGAGGCGGTGCTGCTGAAGGCAGGCGATTTCGTCCTCATGCCCCGGACGCCCGGATTCACGCTGTCGAGCACCGCCCCCGCCATCCCGGTCGAGATGGACCCGACCGCACCACCAGGCCAGGACACCGAGATTCGCCACGGCCGCCAGGAAGGCCCGCCAGAAACGCAGATGCTCGGCGGTTACTTTGCCTTCGATTCCCCCGACGCCAGCCTGCTGGTGTCGCTGCTGCCGACGCTGCTCCACCTGCGCGGCGTCGAGCGGCTGACCGTGCTGGTGCAACTGGTGCGGGACGAATCCCTCGAACAGCGATCGGGCCGCAACCTGGTGCTGGCCAGGCTGGTCGAGATACTGTTGATCGAAGCCCTGCGATCGACGTCCATGGACGAGGCATCCCCCGGCCTGCTGCGCGGGCTGGCCGACCCGCGCATCGGGATCGCCATTCGCCACATGCATGGCGACCCCGCCTATCCCTGGACGGTAAAAACACTGGCCGAGAAGGCCGCCTTGTCCCGGACCGCATTCTTCGACCGGTTCTCCCGCGGCGTAGGCGTCGCACCGATGGAATACCTCTTGGCCTGGCGCATGGCGCTGGCCAAGAACTTATTAAGGCAAAAGAAATTCGCCCTCGCCGACATCGCCGACCGAATCGGCTATGGCTCCGCCAGCAGTTTCAGCACCGCGTTCAGTCGCCACGTCGGACTCCCGCCCAGCGCCTACCCAGACGAGCGTTGAGCAAGCCTGCCTGCGTGGTCGTGCCAGGACTAGCGGGAAAGCGGGGCGGCAGGAGCCGGTTTCCAGACATAGATGCCGCCATCGGCCATCAGGCTCATCGATAACGTCCCTCCCTGCAGGATGTAGGAGCGGACGTTGCCCATGTCCCTGGCGATACGGGTGTCGAGCGACCCTTCCGGACACATCATCCGGGTCATGGCCACATTGCCGAACGAGATGGCGCCGCCATCCGGCGCGCGCGCTTGTTGCGTGTACGACGTCGTGCCGCGATTGCAGTCCAGCTGGAATGCTGCGCGTCCGTCGGGCGACAAATGCACGGTGTAGACGCGGTCAGCCTGGGGGCGGGTCACGCCTTGCGCGTCGTCCATGGACTGGATTTCGTGCAGCTGCCAGGTCGTGCCGACCAGGGCAGTCTGCTTGCTGTCTTGTCCCGCAGACGCGCCGGCCGGCGGTGCTCCGCTACTGCAGGCGGCGCACAGGACGGCCGCAAAAACAACGATCGCGTTTGTCGATGTCGACATGGCAGGCTCCTTACACTCTTGTAATTGCTGGATTGGGCGACATCGAGATCATCCCATGCTACAGTCGAAACAGGTGCACTGTTGAGTCGCCCAATCGATTATTCACGCCGGGTAGCTAATGCAGGCGCATCGTGAGCAGGCCAAAAAATACAGGCAGGTTTTTCATGAGGGGACATCGATGCAGATAGCGAAAATGATAGTCGCGGCCACCGTTGCCGCAATGGCGTTCGCAGTGCCGGCGCATGCCAGGGCAGAGGACAGTTCAACCAGGATCACCTTGCCGGCAGCCGGCAAGCCGGCTGCGTACAAAGGCTCGATCCGCGGCCATGCCGCCGCCGAGTATGTGTTCGAGGCGACCGCGGGCCAGAAAGTGCGGATCGACCTGGATACGGATAACCGCTCCACGTTCTTCAACCTGCTACAGGACGGCAAGCCCGACGCCCTGTTCGTCGGTTCCATGAAGGGAGACACCTTCAGCGGCGCCTTGCCCGGCGCCGGCACCTACCGCGTCAAGATCTACATGATGCGCAATGCGGCGCGCCAGAACATCACCTCGAAGTACGAGTTGCGCCTGCGTTGAGCGGTAGCGCGGCGGGGCGCACCGCGCGGTGCCCCCGTCCGCACACGCGCGGCCTGGCGGCCTAGCGGCTTGCTGGCCTGGCCGCCTGCGCCGCGTCGATCTCGGCCGCCCATGGATCTTTCTGCGCGACCGGCTTGCCGCTCGCGGTAAAGTCCATCAGCTCGTCGCTGGCGCGCGCGTAGCGCGGCCACGCCGGCAAGCCCGCGCCATTCGGGTCGCCGCGCTTGGCGAAATTGACCATATAGGTGCTCAGCGCCTTGCCCACGGCGATATCCTTCCGGGTCGCCTGTTCGCCGTACTTGACGGCCACCGTATCGAAGAAGAAGGGGATGTCGGTCGCATGGCCGGCGCCGGCGCCCGGCTTGGCCACCGAGTCGGCCACGTACGAGAATCGGTAGGCATACACCGGCGCCCCATGGCCGGCCAGGGTCGCCGCCAGGCTGCGCGCGCCGGCAACCATATAGCCGGTCTTGCCGCCGATGTCGGCGCTGGTGGCGCCGATCATCACCGGCACCTTGTGCATGCGGCCCGCGCTGAACGCGGCGCCCGAGTCGATCGCCACCTTGCCGTCGACAAAAGGACCGTGATAGGTCGCGGCGGCCGCCGGCTGCCTGAAGGTGGCCAGGTTCATGCCGTCGACCACCTGCTCGGCCGGCAGCGCGCGCAGCTTGTCGAGCGCCTTCGGATCGTCGTGGGCGATGCCCTTGGCGGCCGCGAAATCCTGGCCGATCTTCTCGACACCGGCCAGCGGCGTCGGCGCGGTATTCCCGTCGCCACCCGACATCACGACCGCCTTGGCGAACAATCCCTGGCTCATGGGCGAGGTCAGCAGCGCATTGACCGACATGCCGCCCGCCGATTCGCCAGTGATGGTGATATTGGCGGGATCGCCGCCGAAGGCTGCGGCATTGCGCTTGATCCATTGCAGCGCCGCGATCTGGTCCATGAAACCATAGTTGCCGAGCGGGGTCTTGTCGCCCGCTTCGCGCGTCAGTTGTGGATGGGCGAAGAAGCCGAAGCGGCCGATCCGGTAATTGAAGCTGATGACCACGACGCCCTGTTGCGCCAGTTCCGCGCCCGAATAGGTCGGCGGCGACGAGCCGCCGTTGACGAAGCCGCCGCCATAGATCCAGACCAGCACCGGGAGCTTGCCGTGGCTGGCGGCCGGCTTCCAGACATTCAGGTACAGGCAGTCTTCATCGGGCTTGGTGCCGAGTGGCGCGGCGTCGCTGGGGAAGGGCAGTTGCATGCAGTCTGCCGCATGGCTGGTTGCCTGGCGCACCCCGGTCCAGGGCTGCACGGCCTGCGGCGCGCGCCAGCGCAGCTTGCCCACGGGCGCGGCGGCGAACGGAATGCCCTTCCAGCTCGCGATGCCGGCGTCGACCTTTCCCTCGACCTTGCCGCTATCGATCGCCACCACCGGGCTGGCGGTCGCCGCGAACGCCGGCGGTGCGGTCATGGCCAGTGCAGCGGCGAGCAGGGCAAGGTAAGGGAAATGCGGCATCGTGGGTCTCCTGTGTTGGTCTTTGGAATGGTATCTCCATGGTAACCGAATCACCTGTCCAAAGCCTGCCAGCCCGGCCGTGCAGATGCCATTGAACTGAAAACGCATATTGTCAAAAAATTGGAAAAATCAGAAAAAATGTCCTTTATATATAGCTTTTAAATCCGATTTTTTCTATGAATTGCAATTTTTAGACAAATTATTCGGCAGGAATATCGACACAGACGCTACTGTTTCGTCCAAAATATATCGTTAGAAACAAATTTCTTTCAGTATATTTAGTCCGCCCTATTTGACTCATGGTTTCGGAGTTATTATTACGGGTTATTACGAGCGAGCCTGCGCTTTTCGCGCCCGGGCTACCTCGCGTTCCACTTTCCGACCTTCGTACACCATGACCCAAATCAGCCAGATCATCGCCACCATCAAGCGCCAACTGAAGCTGCAAGGACTGACCTACCGTGACGTCGCCGTTGCCCTCGACCTGTCCGAGCCGAGCATCAAGCGCCTGTTCGCCAGCGAGCAGTTCACGCTCGATCGCATCGTGGAAATCTGCAGCCTGCTCGGCTTCACCCTGGCCGAGATCGCGCAGGAAGCCCAGAACGGACAGCGCCGCCTGCGTACCCTCAGCACCGAGCAGGAGAGCGAGCTGGTGCACGACGACAAGCTGCTTCTGGTGGCGGTGTGCGCACTGAACCAATGGCGCATGCTCGATATCCTGAATGTCTACCGGATGAGCGAATCCGAGTGCCTGCAATACCTGCTGCGCCTGGATCGCCTGCAATTGATCACGCTCCTGCCCGGCAACCGGATCCGCGTCAATGTGGCGCGCGACTTCGACTGGCTGGCCGACGGTCCGATCCGGCGCTATTTCAATCAACAGGGCATGCCCGACTTCGTCGCCGGCGGTTTCGACGGCGCCGGTGAAACGCTCGATTTCGTGCACGGCATGCTAACCGACAGCGCGCGCGCCAAGCTGCAGCACGAGTTGCGCCTGATGCGCGCCCGCTTCGCCCAGCTGCACGAGGAAAGCCTGGCCGCGCCGCTGGCGCAGCGTATGGGCAGCGGCCTGTTGCTGGCGCTGCGCGAATGGGAACCGACTGCGTTCCTTGCCCTGAGACGCTGACTTCTCCTGCTCGACATTGATCGTAAAGATTGCCTTGGTTCACTGTTTCGGTGTACGGTACAGAACGGTGAGGCGGATCAAGGCAGGGCGCAAGGCAATGCGCTGGCGCATGATGACGCTGAAACTCTCGGTTATGTGAGGTATTAGACAGATCAGCCTGCCATAACAGGCGGATAGTAGGTGTCAGGGAGAGATTGACGCCATGAGAATGTCCATCGTCGCTGTGGCCGTGCTCGGAGGGAGCGCGGCGTGCGCCTCGGCGCAGAACCAACCGGCATCCTTGCACGAGGGAGCCGGCGCCGGTGCGATCCATGAAACCATATGCGGGCCGGATTGCCTGGCCGAGCTGCAACTGGTCGCACGTTCCGAAGCGATGCCGGCCGCGCCGTCGATCTTCATGCGCGAGTCGGCATTGGAGAGCGAAAGCGAGGTCCAGCGCGAACGCGAGCAGCAGGCCGCGTACATGGCCAGGCGCCAGTACAACCTCGACTACACCACCCTGACCGAGGTCGGCGACCCTTTCCAGGGCGGCCTGTCGGCGCAGGCGGCGCCGCGCGGCATGCGCGCCGATGACAGCGAGGGCTTTGAAGGCCGCTTCGCCAACTTCAGTGCCGGCGGCAAGTGGCGCAAGGGCGATGTCGACGGTTCGCAATCGGGACGCGCCTGGGGCATGACGGTCGGCGTGAACCTCGGCCCGCTGAACATCCGCGCCGCCCACCAGAACCGCAACGTGGCCAAGGTCACGCGCTACAACGAGGTCGACATCACCATGGCGGCCCGTAACTCCATTGTCGCCGCCAATATGCGTTTCGACTGGGGCACGGCCTATACCGCCTACAGCGCCAACCGCGGCTGGGGCAACTCGCCGCTGTTCAATCCCGATAATCCCTATGGCGCCAGCGTCGCCGCCACGCGCTCGACCGACAGTCGCGACGTGCTGATGGGGGTGGCGGTGCCGATCTCGCGCCAGACCACGGTGCTGGCGTCGTACGTGCGCCGCAACGACCGCGATCCGTCCAACAACGATGCGCGCCAGCTCGCCGTCGGCGCTACCTACGCCGTGTCGCGCCGGATGGATTTCTATGCCGCCTATTCGCACATCCAGCACCTGGCCGGCGAGCACCTGGGCATCAAGCCTGGCAACGGCTCCTCGCTCAACGTGGGAATGCGGCGCGCGTTCTGAGGCCGCAGCGCGCTGCCAGCGCGGCGACAACAAGCGGCGAATTTCAGTACCCTGTCTCCATGGTTCATCAACACATGAGGAGGCATTATGACTGGCACCAGCACACTCGACCCCGATAATTTCCCGGATCGCCCTGACCGCAGCGTGGGCAAGGGCCATGGCATCGACGCGCTCGGCCCGAGCGATATCTCCGACACTGGCAGCGACGTCGTCGGCGGCCCCGGTTTCGCGGCCAATCTCGATCCCGACCAGGTGCTCGACTTCGATGAAGGCACGACGTCCGACCTCGAAGCGAGCCACGCCGGCGACACCGCCGGCCCCGACGTCGGCGACGCCGATTTCTCGGGCGACAGCGATATGGGCGGCACCGGCGAACGCGCCGCGGCCGGCCGCGATGCGGTGGCCAAGGATGGCGCCGACATCGATACCGACCGCATCGAGTCCATCCCCGACCTGCCGCTGACCGAGGAGGACACCGCGTTCTTAACGAGCCGTCCGCCGACTCAGGGCGAAGGCCGCTAGCAGGGCGCCGCCGCCCAGCAGGGCGGTGGTGATCTGCTTCGAGCGCAGCTGGGCCGCGGTGTAGGGGCTGCGCTCATGGGTTTGATAAATGCCCTGGCGCTCGCGCAGTTCGCGCGTGTGGTCGGGCTTGTGCAGGGCGTCGCGGCGGCCCGGGTCGGTCGGCGCATCCATCTTCTGGTTCTTGAACATCGTCGCCGTCACATACTTGTCGAAGGCGCGCGGCAGGAAACGGGCGCCCGACGAATTCATCTTGGCCGCGCCGCCGACGAACACGTCGCGCTTCGGATGCTGGGCCGCATACAAAATGGCGTCGGCCACCAGTTCCGGCGCATACACCGGCGACGGCAGTTTCGGTTCCTTCTCCATATAATTCTTGGCGTGCACCGCGAACATGGTGTCGATGCCCGACGGCTTGACCAGGGTGACCGACATCGGCGCCCCTTCTTTCTCCAGTTCCATCCGTAGCGAATCGGTAAAGCCTTTCACTGCGTGCTTCGATGCGGCGTACATGCCCTGCAGCGGGATGCCGTGGTCGGACAGTTCGCTGCCCAGGTTGATCAGGGCGCCGCCGCCGCGCAGCTTCATGCGCTTGACTGCTTCGAGCGAGCCATTCACCACGCCCCAGAAATTGGTCTGGAACAGGCGGTGGTGGTCGTCGGGCGAGACGTCTTCGATGCGGCCGAAGATCGAGATGCCGGCGTTGTTGACCCAGGTGTCGATGCGGCCGAATTCGCGGATCGCGGCATCGCCGATGCGCTCGACATCATCGATCTTGCCGACGTCGGCGGTGACGGTGACGACCTCGGCGCCGCGTGCACGCAGCTCATGGGCGAGTTCGTCGAGGGCGTCGTCGGCGCGCGCCGCCAGCACCAGCCGGGCGCCGCGTTCGGCGGCCATGCGCGCGGTCGACAGGCCGATGCCGCTGGTGGCGCCGGTGATGACGATGACTTGTTCGTTGATCCTGCGGAGTTTGACTGACATTGCGTGATCCTTTCCGTGTTCGGTGTGGTGCGGGGAAGGACTGTCGCGTTCGCGAAGGCGCGGAGCGGCGCGGCAGGCCACGAGTTAGTGAAATGTTCACTTCGTGACCCGAGTTTGCTATTTCAAGGGATTTTTTGGCGCGCGGGTGGCGCGTGTACGTGACGAGGTGGCGTCCGACAAAAAAAACGCCGTTCCACTGGAGGCGGAACGGCGTCAGGAGACAGGGATGCCGAGTGCTGCGGATTACCGATTACTTCTTGGTGTAGATCTGATCGAAGATGCCGCCGTCCGCGAAGTGCGCCTTCTGGGCCGTGGTCCAGCCGCCCAGCTCGTTGATCTGGAACAGCTTGATCTGCGGGAATTGCGAAGCGTATTTCTTGGCGAACTTGTCGACCGCTGGGCGGTAGTAGTTCTTGGCGATGATGTCCTGGCCTTCATCGCTGTACAGGTACTCGAGATAGGCCTGGGCCACCTTGCGGGTGCCTTTCTTGTCGACGTTCTTGTCGACCACGGCCACTGGCGGCTCGGCCAGGATGCTCAGCGACGGCGCGACGATCTCGAATTTATCGGGGCCGAGTTCGCGCAGCGCCAGCAGCGCCTCATTCTCCCAGGCCAGCAGCACGTCGCCGATGCCGCGCTCGACGAAGGTCGTCGTTGAACCGCGGGCGCCCGAGTCGAGCACCGGCACGTTCTTGTACAGGGCGCCCAGGAATTCGGCGGCCTTCTGCGGATTGCCGCCCGGCTGGCGCAGCGCGTAGCCATAGGCTGCGAGGTGGTTCCAGCGCGCGCCGCCCGAGGTCTTCGGATTCGGCGTGATCACCGAGACACCCGGCTTGACCAGGTCGTTCCAGTCCTTGATCTTCTTGGGATTACCCTTGCGCACCAGGAACACGATGGTCGAGGTGTACGGCGCGCTATGGTATTGCAGCTTTTGTTCCCAGCCCGGATTGATCAGGCCCTTGTCGCGGATGGCGTCGATGTCGTAGGCCAGCGCCAGGGTGACGACGTCGGCCTGCAGGCCGTCGATCACCGAGCGCGCCTGCTTGCCCGAACCGCCGTGCGATTGCTTCACATTGACGTTGTCGCCGGTCTTGGCTTTCCAGTGCTTGGCGAAAGCGGCGTCGAACTCATGGTACAGCTCGCGGGTCGGGTCGTACGACACATTGAGCAGGTTCACGTCGGCGGCAAAAGCCGAGGTTTGCACCAGCAGCGTCAATGCTGCCAGCGAACGAATGAAGGTTTTGCGAAGCATTTATTATCTTTCTGGAGGGTGGGAAACCGTAGCGTACGATTTCATTCCATAGAAAGAAAACGAATAAATTCAACAATCCTTATGCGTTTTTCACTGCGCGATTTTCACCGCATGCCTGCGCCGGATTAGTGGGCCTTGGACAAGATGAGCAGCCAGCGGCGGAACAGCAGGATCTCGACATGGCCGGCTTCGACGCCGGTGTCGCACTCGATGATCGGATTCACGGCGTAGAAGCGCTTGCGGAAATCGCGGGTGACGAGGATTTCGCGGCGGCCGATGCGCGCAAGGAACGGGACAGGTGCGTGTTCCAGGCCGAAGGAGCTGTTCAGAGTGGTCATGTTCGTTTCCTTGTGTCGAAGTGGTTGTGCAGTGAGGAAAGAATAGCACAACTACTGTACAAAACCACAGCTACTGTTCAGATATACAGTAATTTTTTGTGTGTGTGGTTTTTTCGCCAAGTCGGTCATAATCTGGTCACCATGACCAAGAGCCTGCCGCGCCTCCACCGTTTCGCCGCCGCCCGCTTCTCGCCCGAGGGCGAATACGGCCTGCATCTCACCGTCGGGGTGGTCTTGCTGCTGCTCGCGATGGCCGGCTTCGCCCACCTGGCCGGCGCGGTGGTGGCCGGGGCCCCGATCACCCGGCTCGACGTGGTCGTGGCCGACTGGCTGCATGCGCACGCGAGCCAGGGCGGCCTGCTGCGCGATGCGCTGCTGGTGCTCACCCATGTCCACAGCACGCCCGGGGTGCTGGCGATCGCCGCCGGCGTCGGCACCTGGCTGGTTCGGCGGGGGCACCGCTACTGGCCGATCGCGCTGGTCGCGAGCGTGCCGGGCGGGATGCTGCTGAACGTGGCGCTCAAGCATACGTTCGAGCGTGCGCGTCCGCACTTCGCAGAGCCGATCGTCACCTTGACCACCTACAGCTTCCCGAGCGGGCACACGATGGCCGCCACCGTGCTGTATGGCCTGCTGGCCTGTTATTTCGCGCGCCGGGCCAGGTCCTGGAGCGGACGCCTGCTGCCCTTCGTGCTGGCCGCCCTGATGATCGGCCTGGTCGCGTTTTCGCGCATGTACCTGGGCGCGCACTACCTCACCGATATCCTGGCCGCACTGGCCGAAGGCTGCGGCTGGCTGGCGATCTGCATCGCCGGCACCGCCACCCTCAACCGGCGCCATGCCCGCGCCGCGCGCGAACGCGGCGCGGCGGGCGGGACGCCGCCGCAAGAGATCTGAAAAAAGGAAACCCGATGCGCACCCTCGTTCACCTGTCCGACCTGCACTTCGGCCGCGTCGACCAGGCCTTGCTGGGCCCCTTGCGCGCGCTGGTCGAGCGCATCGCGGCCGACGTGGTCGTGATCTCGGGCGACCTGACCCAGCGCGCCAAGGTCGAGGAATTCGAACAGGCGCGCGCCTTCCTCGATACGCTGCCCGGGCCGCAGATCATCGTGCCGGGCAACCACGACATCTCGCTGTACAACGTGTTCCGCCGCTTCGTGCGGCCCCTGGCGCGCTACAAGCGCTTCATCACCGACGAGCTGGAGCCGGTCTTCATCGACGACGAGATCGCCGTGGTGGGCGTCAACACCGCGCGCTCGCTGACCATCAAGGACGGCCGCGTGAGCCGCGAGCAGGTGGCGGCCTTGCGCGAACGCCTGGCGGGCCTGGGGCCGCAGGTCACGCGCATCGTGGTCACCCACCATCCTTTCGACCTGCCCGAGCATTACGAGAAGCGCGACCTGGTGGTGCGCGCGCCGCTGGCGATGGACGTGTTCGCGCAGACGAACGTCGACATCCTGATGGCCGGCCACATGCACGCCAGCCACGCCGGCAGCACGGCGGCGCGCTACCAGATCGACGAATACGCGGCGCTGGTGATCCAGGCCGGCACCGCGACCTCCACCCGCGGGCGCGGCGAGGTCAATTCGTTCAATGTGGTGCGCATCGAGCCGCAACGGGTCGAGATCGACCGCTACGGCTGGGATGTGGTGGGCGGCAGGTTCGAACTGGTGACGACCGAGAAGTTTGTCAGGGCCGGCAGCATCTGGTCGCCGCATAACGACGGGATGCTGGCGGCGGGGCTGTAGCGCGCCACCAGCGCAGGCATCAGATCCAGTACTCGGTCAGGCGCGACATCATCTCGCGCAGCCGGTCGCCCCACGGCCGCTTTTTCCACTCGTCGAGCTTGATCTGTTTCGAGTGCCGCAAGTCTTCGCGGAACGCCGCTTCCATATCGCGCCCGAAGTGCGGATCGAGCACCACCACGTTGACCTCGTAGTTGTGGATGAAGCTCCGGCGGTCGATATTGGCCGAGCCGATCGACGACCACATGCCGTCGATTACCGTGGTCTTGGCGTGCAGCACCGCCACCTGCAGCTGGTAGATCTCCACGCCGCCTTCGAGCAGCTCGTGGTAGAACGACTCGCCCGCATACTTGATGAAGTCGTGGTCCGACACGCCCGGCAGCACCAGCTGCACCTGGACTCCACGTTGTGCAGCCGCGACCAGGCTGTCGACGATCTGCCGGTCGGGCACGAAATAGGCGGCCGTCATGTGGATCGATTTCTTCGCTTCGCCAATCGCCAGCACCAGCGATTTATAGATTTCCGAATCGCGGTCGGGCGAGGTGGCCAGTACCCGCACCACCTTCTCGCCCACCGGCGCCAGCTTGGGGAAGTAGTCGATCTGGGGCAGCTCGCCCGCGTCCTGGTGTACCCAGTTGTCGATGAAGGCCCATTGCAGCGCGCCGACCGCCGGGCCTTCGATCTTGATGTGGGTGTCGCGCCAGCCGACGTCTTCCTGGTTGACCTTGCCGGCGCGCTTGTTGGAGCGGAACAGCGAGCTGTTGGCATAGGTGCTGCTGATATTGATGCCGCCGGTGAAAGCGACCCTGCCGTCGACGATCATGATCTTGCGGTGGTCGCGGTTATTGACCGCCCATTTGCCGGGTCGCTTGGTCGGGTTCACCGGATTGAACACCAGCACGTTGATGCCGGCCTGGCGCAGGCGGTCGAAGAATTCCTTGGGCGTGGCCAGGGTGCCGACGCCGTCGACGATGATGTTGACCACCACGCCGTCGCGCCGCTTCTGCATCAGGATCTCGGCGAACTGGGCGCCGATCTCGTCGTGGTCGAAGATATAGGTTTCGAGGTTGATCGAGGTCTTCGCGCTTTTTGCGGCTTCCATCATGGCGCGCATGGTGGCCGGGCCGTCGAATAGCAGCGACACCTGGTTGCCGGCGATGAGCGGCACGCCGGTCGCCTGTTCTTCGAGCACCGCCAGCTGCTTCAGGTCGGGCGATGCGCGCGCCCAGCGCCGTTTGAGCAGCGCCGCCGCCTGTCCGTCCTT
>Ga0308157_10007448_pt1 | contig 12741 bp, 10 predicted proteins | sample PhyBR1_FD_201035 | JGI IMG/M metagenome (GOLD analysis project Ga0308157, IMG submission 201035) | Phyllosphere microbial communities from UC Gill Tract Community Farm, Albany, California, United States - DLSLB.R1 | ecosystem: Host-associated > Plants > Phyllosphere > Unclassified | place: USA...
GAAAAGGCCGTTTGCCCAAGCCCTGCCTGCGCAGGGTGCTATTGATTCAATAGCGTCAACGCCGAACTTGCCCCCGCCGGTTGCATGTTCCGGCGCCCGGCTGTCTAGGGCGATGGCGGCAGGTTTTGCGTTGATGCCGGCGTTGCCGGTGCGGCGGGCCGCGGGGGCTTGGGGCGGGGCGGCTGGCTGGTGTGGATGCGCAGCATGGCTTTTTCCATCTCGCCCTGGAGCAGTTCGGGCACGGCCTTCAGGCTGCGCTCGATGCACTCCTCGATGGCCGCGCGGTGCTCCTGCGAAGGTTTTTTCAGCACCCAGTGGATCACCTCGGCCTTCACGCCGGGATGGCCCACGCCGATGCGCAGCCGCCAATAGTCGGCCGAGCCCAGTTGCGCGTGGATGTCGCGCAGGCCGTTGTGGCCGGCGTGGCTGCCGCCGAACTTGAGCTTGACCTGGCCGGGCACGATGTCCAGTTCGTCATGCGCCACCAGCACCTCGCTCGGCGCGACCTTGAAAAACCGCGCCAGCGCGCCCACCGATTTGCCCGACAGGTTCATGAAGGTCAGCGGCTTGAGCAGCCAGACCGTCTGGCCGTTGACGGTGGTGCGGGCGACCTGGCCGTGGTAGTTTTTGTCCAGGCTGAGCGGGGCCTTCAGCTCGCGCGCGAGCGCGTCGATCCACCAGAAGCCGGCATTGTGGCGCGTGGCCTCGTACTCCGGGCCCGGGTTGCCCAGGCCGACAAACAGTTTGATCATGGCGTGTCAGGAAGAGAAAAAAGGGGAGGGCCGGCAAGCCTAGCAGAAGGCAGCGGGCACAAAAAAGCCCTTATCCCCGTTCGAGGATAAGGGCCGGGCCCTGGGGCCGGGGCCTTTTCAGGCCCGTGCGGCAAGCGCAGGAATTACTTCTTGCCCTTGGCGGCCTTGCCCTTGGCGGCCTTGGGGTCGACGGCCACGGGAGCGGCGACGACTTCTTCAACGATCGGCGTGACCGAGACCATGACCGGGTTGAGTTGGCCCTTGACAGCGGCTTTCACGCCCTTGGGCAGCACGATGTCCTTGACGTGCAGGGACGCGCCCTTGCTCAGCTTGCTCAGGTCGACGGCGATGAACTCGGGAATGTCGGCGGGGAAGCACGAGACGGTCATCTCGGTCAGCACGTGAGTGACCAGGCAGTTTTCCGTCTTGACGGCGGGCGACTCTTCTTCGCCGCTGTAGTGCACGGGCACCTTCACGGTCATGCGGGTGCGGGCCTCGACGCGCTGGAAGTCGATGTGCTGGACTTGCTGCTTGTACGGGTGCATTTGCAGGTCGCGCAGCAGAACCTTGTGCTCGGTGCCGCCCAGTTCCATCTCCAGGATGGAGCCGTGGAAGGCTTCCTTCTTGATGGCGTGCCACAGGGCGTTGTGATCGATCTCGATCAGGATGGGCTCGGCAGCGCCACCATAGACGATACCGGGCGTGCGGCCGGTGATGCGGAGACGGCGGCTCGCACCCGTGCCCTGCTTGGCGCGCTCAAAAGCGACGAATTTCATAATCTTCTCCAAAAACGGGCGGACCGCGACCAGCCTCACCCTGATTTAAAAAGACTGCCTCAGCCGCAGGACGTGCAACGCCTGCGCACTGGGCAGCCAACGATTGCTTCAGATCAGGCCGGATGGTCCTGGTCCAAGAACAAACTCATCACCGACTCTCCCTTGGCAATGCGCTGCATGGTTTCAGCGATCAGCGGTGCCACGGAAAGCTGGCGGATTTTCTTGCAGGCCTGGGCGCTGGCGTTGAGCGGAATGGTGTTGGTCACCACCACCTCGTCGAGCGCGTCGCCGTGGTTGATGCGGTCAATGGCCGGGCCCGAGAAGATCGGGTGCGTGCAGTAGGCGTAGACCTTCTTGGCGCCGCGCTCTTTGAGCACCTCGGCCGCCTTGACCAGCGTGCCGGCGGTGTCGATCATGTCGTCCATGATCACGCAGTTGCGCCCTTCGATGTCGCCGATGACGTGCATGACCTCGGACACGTTGGCCTTGGGGCGGCGCTTGTCGATGATCGCCATGTCGCAGCCGAGTTGCTTGGCCAGCGCGCGGGCGCGCACCACGCCGCCGACGTCGGGCGAGACGACCATCAGGTCGGTGTAGTTTTTCTGGCGCAAATCGCCCAGCAGCACAGGCGAGGCGTAGATGTTGTCCACTGGAATGTCGAAGAACCCCTGGATCTGGTCGGCATGCAGGTCCATGGTCAGCACGCGCGTCACGCCGACGGCCTGCAGCATGTTGGCCACCACCTTGGCGGTGATGGGCACCCGGGCGGAGCGCGGGCGGCGGTCCTGGCGGGCATAGCCGAAGTAGGGAATCACGGCAGCGATCTGGTCTGCAGACGAACGCTTGAGGGCGTCCACCATGATCAGCAGCTCCATCAGGTTGTCGTTGGTGGGCGCGCAGGTCGACTGCACCACGAACACGTCACGGGCCCGGACGTTTTGCTGGATCTCGACAGTGACTTCACCGTCTGAGAAACGTCCGACATGGGCAGAACCCAATGAGATGCCAAGGTCCTGGGCAATTTCTGTGGCCAGGCCAGGGTTGGCATTGCCAGTGAAAACCATGAAGTCGGGGAGGTGCATTTGCGTGTGAAGACCAGCTGCTGCCGGACTTTAAAAGTGGGTGAATATTTATCGAGGCAAACTATGCACTGAAAGCGAGAGGCAACGTGGGGTTGGCTGTGAGTTTCGTTGCAGTCTTCCAAAATACACAGACCCGCCACTTTGCGGGTCTGTAGGAGCCGCTCTTTGCGGCTCCTGGTCTCTGGCAAACCTGCGCTGGGCAGGTTTGGAAATTTGGCAGGGGTGGAAGGATTCGAACCTGCGAATGCCGGAATCAAAATCCGGTGCCTTAACCAACTTGGCGACACCCCTACACAGGACAATTGTTGTTGCCAACAACCGACCTATAAATCGTTTTGAAAAATATTCTCAAGGATTGTTATTCTACCAACCCAACAGAGGATGTTTTTCCAGATTTTTACATTTTCGAATCATTGAGTTGCCGGGAGCATCCAAACAATCGATCGTGTCAAAAACCTGTGCAAATACAGCGCTTCCCGAGCCGGTCATGCGTCCTTGAAGCTTGAGCGATTGTAGCCAATTTAATGACTGGTCAATCTGCGGGCAAAGCCTCTGCGCTACCGGCTGCAAGTCGTTATGGCCAAATCTGAAGACTTGATCATCTGCATGTGCAGCAAAGCCTAGCATTGTAGCAGGCTTTGTGTCGCGTTTGAGCTCGGGCGATTTGAAAATATCGGGCGTTGACACGCCAACTACAGGTTTGACCACCAAGAAGCTTGCCGCCGGCAGCGGTATGGGCGTGATTTTCTCGCCAATGCCTTCCACCCAGGCGTGGCTGCCGCACAGGAAAAAAGGCACGTCCGCGCCCAGACCCAAGGCAATGTCGCGCAGTTTTTCAGGCGCCAGCCGCACGCCCCACAGTCGCTGGAGTGCCAGCAGGCAACTGGCCGCGTCGGACGAGCCCCCGCCCATGCCGGCTTGCGAGGGAATATTTTTTTCCAGGCCGATGTGAACGCCCAGCGGCGTGCCGGTGGCTGCCTGCAAGGCACGGGCGGCGCGCACCGCCAGGTCCTCGGCCGGCAAGGGCTCGGAATTGCTTTTTTCGGGGCTGCTCAGGTCGCTGCGGCTGATCTGTCCATCGGTGCGCAGCTCGAAATGCAGCGTGTCGCACCAGTCGATGAGCATGAAGACCGACTGCAGCAGGTGGTAGCCGTCAGGTCGGCGGCCGGTGATGTGCAGGAACAGGTTGAGCTTGGCCGGCGCCTTGACGTCGTAGAGCGCCTTGAGCGGCCGTGAAGATGCATTGGGGCGTGTCACGCTGGAGCTGGCCTTCAGAAAAAAACGGGAATTGATGCGGCGCGGCAGGCTTTACCGGTCCAGCACCACGCGAAGGTCGGCCTCGGGCGCAGGCTGCGTTCGTCTGGCCACAATGCGGCCTTCGGCTTGGCGGGACAGATCGGCCTGCCAGCCGCTGACGGCGGCGTTGTCGCCCTGCAGCCAGGCGAAAAGCGCCGGCAAGGGCAGCGCGGCGCCCGTGGCCTGCACCATCAGCGCCTCGACCGAGTCGAAGTGTTGCACCGGCCGGTTGCCCGGGTCGAGCTCGGCCTGGCCGGGCGACCAGCGCAGCACGCCGAGCACGTTGCCCAGCGGGCTGACGAGGGTGAGCTCGCCGCGCTCGGGCCGGCCCTTGAGCTCGAAGGCGGCGGAAAAAGACTGCTCGGGCTCGCTTTTGACGTGCAGGCTCAGGCGGCCGGACCAGGCGTCTTTTTTTATACCGTTTGTGGCTGTTGCGCTGATGGGCCGTGCACACCCTGCTATCAAAAAAATAGCAATCAGCAGGCCGGCGGCAAGCCAAAGGCGCAGTGGGCGAAGAAGTTGGGCGTGCAAGATCGCGTCCGGCTCAGGGCTTGACCTTCAGCCGCTTGAGCGTCTCGAGCAGCGTTTCGTTGTCGGCGTTGAGCAGCTGGCCTTCCTTCCAGATGGCCACGGCGCGCTCGCGCTGGCCCAGGCTCCAGAGCACCTCGCCGAAATGCGCGGCAATTTCGGCGTCGGGCTTGGCCTTGTAGGCGGCCTCGAAAATCTGCACGGCCTCCTGCGTGTTGCCCATGCGAAATTCCACCCAGCCCAGGCTGTCCTTGATGAAAGGGTCGGTCGGCGCAAATTCGATGGCCTTGCGGATCAGCTCGCGCGCTTCAAGCAGGCGCAGGTTGCGATCGGCCAGCGAGTAGCCCAGCGCGTTGTAGGCATGGTGGTAGTCGGGCTTGAGCCGGATGACGTGGCGCAGCAGCCGCTCCATCTCGTCGAGCGCGTCGAGCTTTTCGGCCAGCATGGCCTGCTCGTAGAGCAGGTCGGTGTCTTCGGGGGCTTTGGCCAGCGCCTCGGCCAGCAGGGCGTGGGCCGGGCGGTACTGCTTGAACTCGCGCAGCAGGCCGACCTCGGCATTGAGCTTGAGCCGGGCCTCCTCGGGCGTGCGTTCGGGCAATTGGTGCAGCAGGCGCCGGGCCTCGGCCATCTTGCCCTGGCGGGCCAGGATGGAGGCGCGGCGCGCCTGCGCCTGGGCCAGGTCGGAGGAGTTGTCGATCTTGTCGAGCCAGCTTTCGGCCTGCGCGTAGTCCTTGCGCTTTTCGGCCAGCTGCGCGAGCAGCAGGTAGGCCTGGGCCAGGCCGGGGGCGCGCTCGACCTGCGGGGCCTGCTCGGCCAGCGCCAGGTAGCGCGCCAGCGAGGCCTGGGCCGCGGCGGGCTGGTTTTCCTGCGCCTGCAGCGAGCCCTGCACCAGCCAGCCCTCGGGGTAGTCGGGCTTGTCGCGCGTCACGGTCTGCAGCTGGGACGCCGCCTCGGTGTAGCGCTGGGCATCGAGCAGCGCGCGCGCATAGGCCATGCGCAGCTCGGGCACGACATCGGCGTTGCCCGGGGTGTTAAGGTAGTTTTTGACCAGCGCCTCGGCGTCGGGGCGCTGGGACTCCATCAGCTCCAGCGCGACCACGACCGGGCCCTCGGCGCGCGCATCGGCCGCCTGGGCGCGCTTGGCCGCGTCCAGGGCGCCTTCCTTGTCCTCGGCGGCCAGGCGCATGCGGGCCGCGGCGGTCCAGGCCGGGCTGGCGGTGGCCGGGTCGGCAAGGTAGTCGGCCAGCGCCGACTCGACGACGCTGGCGGCGAGCTTGCGGTCGCTGGCGCGGGCATAGACGCGGGGCACGGCGGCCAGCACCGCCAGGCGCTCGGCCTCGGGCGCCATGGTCAGCTCGGCCTTGAGCGGGGCGGCGCTGTCGGCAATGCGGTTGAGTGCCACCAGGATCTGCAGCAGGTAGCGGTTGGCGTCGCGCGAGCCGGGCAGGGCCTGCTTCCAGGCCTGGGCCGCCTGCAGCGCGGCGTCGCCCGAGCGTGCCTGCAGGGCGATGTCGGTCGCGCGCTGGTAAAGCTGGGCGTCGCCGGTCTTGCGCGCCGCATCGAGCATCAGCGCGTAGCCGGCGGCCGGCTCGCCCTCCTGGGCGGTGATCTCGCCCACCAGCAGCTCGTAGAACAGTTCACCGTCGAGCGCCGACAGCGGCGGCGCGGACGCCTGCGCCGCCACCGCCTTGTCCAGACTCGACGGTTCGGCGGCGGGAGTGGAGGCGGGGGAATCGGGCGCTGCGGTCTGCGCCAGTGCCAGCGGAGCGGCAAGCCACAGGCAGGCCAGCGCGAGGCCAAGTTTTTTCTTCATCGGGTCATGATAATTGAAGCTCCCGCAGCACGCTTTGCCTTGGGCCCGCGCCCTTGGGCGACATGGCGCGCCCTTGCCGCCCTTGTGCGCGGGCCGTCCGGCCCCATGTGGGCCTGAACCCTCTTTTTGATGCCCATGCCTGAACTGCCTGAAGTTGAAGTCACCCGCCTGAGCTTTGCCGAGCGCATTGCCGGCGCCGCCATCGTGTCCGTCACGGTGGGCAAGCCGCTGCGCTGGCCGCTGGGCTGCGAGACGGCGCAGCTGCTCGGCCAGCGCGTCCTGGCGGTGCGCCGCCGGGGCAAGTACCTGCTGCTCGACCTGAGCGAAGGCCTGCTCCTGATGCACCTGGGCATGTCGGGCAGCGTGAGCTTTGGCGCGGGCCTGCCCGCGCCGGGAAAGCACGACCACTTCGACCTGGAAACCAGCCAGGGCACGCTGCGCCTGCACGACCCGCGGCGTTTCGGCGCGGTGGTGTACGCCCGCGGCGAGGCCGATGCGGCGGCGCAAAAGCTGCTCGGCCGTCTGGGGGTGGAGCCGCTGGGCGAAGGGTTTGACGCGCTGGCGTTTCACGCGGCGCTGCAGGGGCGCAAGACCGCCATCAAGCCGCTGCTGCTGGCCGGGCAGGCGGTCGTGGGCGTGGGCAATATCTACGCCTCCGAGGCGCTGTTCATGGCCGGCATCCACCCCGCCACGCCGGCCTCGGCCATCGGCAAGCCGGCTGCCGAACGGCTGCACCGCGCCATCCGGCAGGTGCTGGCCCACGCGGTTGCCAAGGGCGGCAGCACGCTGCGCGATTTTTCCAATGCCGACGGCCAGGCGGGGCATTTCCAGCTCGAAGCGATGGTCTACGACCGGGCCGGACTGCCGTGCCGGGTCTGCGCCGCGCCTATCCAGGGCATGCGCCAGGGCCAGCGCTCCACCTTCTACTGCGCCAGCTGCCAGAAGGCCTGAGATGCGTCAGTTTCGGCGCTGTTGCCGGTGCTATATTGAACCGATAACTTCATCGGTAGCGGCGCATGTCCTTCAACGAACAATTTGATCAGCACGGGCTCTGGCGGCGCGATTTTTCAGCCCATCTGAAGGCGCTGGCCCAGTGGCTCAAGGACAACGAACTGCTGGACGCCGCCGTCGAGGAGCGGCTGCAGCGGCTGCAGCTGCAGGTGCGCTCGGACAAGGTGATGGTGGCCTTCGTCGCCGAGTTCTCGCGCGGCAAGTCCGAGCTGATCAACGCGCTTTTCTTTGCCGGCTACGGGCGCCGCATCATGCCGGCCAGCGCCGGGCGCACCACCATGTGCCCGACCGAGCTGGGCTACGACGCCGACATCGCGCCCTGCCTGCGCCTGCTGCCCATCGAAACCCGGCTGCATGCCCACAGCCTGATGGACTGGCGCCTGGCGCCCAAGAAGTGGCTGCAGATCGACCTGGACACGGACAACCCGGCGCAGCTGGCGCAGGCGCTGCAAAAGGTGGCCGAAGTGCGCCACGTCACCCAGGAAGAGGCGCGCGCGCTGGGCCTGTGGAGCGATGAAAACCCGCAGGACAACCCCCCGCTGCGGCCCGACGGCCGTGTCGAGGTGCCCAGATGGCGCCATGCGCTGATCAACATCGCCCATCCGCTGCTCAAGCAGGGGCTGGTGATCCTGGACACGCCCGGCCTCAACGCCATCGGTGCCGAGCCCGAACTGACGGTCAGCCTGCTGCCGCAGGCGCATGCCGTGGTGTTCATCCTGGGCGCGGACACCGGCGTGACCAAGTCCGACCTGGCCATCTGGCGCGAGCACCTGGCGGGCGGCGACCAGGCGGGCCACACCCGGCTGGTGGTGCTCAACAAGATCGACACGCTGTGGGATGCGCTGAGCACGCCCGAGCAGGTGCGGGTGCAGATCGAGCGCCAGCGCGCCACGTCGGCCCAGATGCTGGGCGTGCCGCTGGCGCAGGTGCTGCCGGTGTCGGCGCAAAAGGCGCTGGTGGCCAAGGTGACGGCCGACCCGGCGCTCCTGCAGGCCAGCCAGCTGCCGGCGCTCGAAGTGGCGCTGGGCCAAGGCGTGATGGGCCAGCGCCAGCAGGTGCTGCTGGCCGCGGTGGCCGCCGGCGTCGGCCAGGTCCGGCGCGAGGCCGAGCGCGCGCTGCAGATGCGCCGGCGCGAGCAGTCCGAGCAGATGCTCGAGTTGCGCGGGCTCAAGGGCAAGAACGTCGCGGTCATCAAGCACATGCGCAGCCGCATCGAGCAGGAGCAGGCCGAGTTCGACAGCAGCGGCGCCCGGATCCATGCGGTGCGCTCGGTGCACCAGAGCCTGCTGGCCGAGGTCGTCACCTTGCTCAGCGTGCCCACGCTCAAGACCGAGCTGGCCGAGCTGACGGCCGCGCTCAAGCAGCCCGGCGTCAAGCTGCGGCTGAAGGCGACCTATGCGCAGACGTTTTCGCGGCTGCGCCAGACGCTGCAAAAAGGCCAGGCGCTGGCCGGCGACATTTCCTCCATGCTGGAGCCGGCATTTCGGCAGATCAATGCGGAGTTCGGCTTTTCGCTGCAACTGGCGCCGTTTCCCGACATGAGCCGCTGGATCGAGGACCTGGACCTGATCGAGCGCAGCCACCTGCAGTACCTGGGCCTGGGCAATGTGCTGCGGCTGGCGCAGGGCGAGTTTTGCGAGCGGCTCACGCGCGCGCTGAGCAACCGCCTGCGCGTGGTGTTCGAGTCGGCGCTGGGCGAGGTGGAGCTGTGGAACAAAGCCGCCTCCGCGCAGCTGGACGTGCAGCTGCGCGAGCGGCGGCGCAATTTCAGGCGGCGCCTGCAGGCGGTGGACCGCATCCAGCAGGCCGCCTCCGGCCTGGACGAGCGGCTGGCCGAAATGGACGCGCAGGACGCGCGCCTGCAGGCCCTGCAGGCCAGGCTGGCCGAGCTGAGCGCCGCCCTCGTGGCGCTCAAGCCGCTGCCTTTTGCGGCGCAGCCGGCCGCGGCCGCGGCCGCGCCGGCCAGCGCCCTGGCGGAGCCGGCCTGATGGCGCTGGACGCCGCGGCTGGCGGCGGGCCGGCGCCAGTGGTCGAGCCCTTGGGGCCCTGCGGCTTTGCCGACGAGATCGTGCGCTGGCAGCAAAGCCATGGCCGCAACAGCCTGCCCTGGCAGAACACGCGCGACCCCTACCGCGTCTGGCTCTCGGAGATCATGCTGCAGCAGACCCAGGTGGCCACGGTGCTCGCGTACTACAGCCGCTTTCTCGCGCGCTTTCCGGCCGTTGCCGACCTGGCGGCGGCCTCCGACGACGAGGTGATGGGGCTGTGGAGCGGGCTGGGCTACTACAGCCGCGCGCGCAACCTGCACCGCTGCGCGCAGGACGTGGTGGCGCTGCACGGCGGGCGCTTTCCGCAGACGGCCGAGCAGCTGCAGACGCTGCCCGGCATCGGCCGCTCGACGGCCGCCGCCATCGCCTCGTTCTGCTTTGGCGAGCGGGTGGCGATTCTGGACGGCAACGTCAAGCGCGTGCTGACGCGGGTGCTGGCCTTTTCCGGCGACCTGGCCCAAGGCGCCAGCGAGCGCGCCCTTTGGGCGCAGGCCACGCAGCTGCTGCCGCACGACAACCTGGCGCAGGCCATGCCGCGCTACACGCAGGGCCTGATGGACCTGGGCGCCACGGTCTGCACCAGCCGCCAGCCCCAGTGCCTGCTGTGCCCGGTGCAGGCGCTGTGCCGCGGGCGGGCCACCGGCGACCCCGAGCGCTACCCGGTCAAGAGCCGCAAGCTCAAGCGCAGCGCGCAGGCGCTGAGCCTGCTCTGGGCGCAAAGGCCCGACGGCTCGGTGTGGCTGGAAAAGCGCCCGGCCAGCGGCATCTGGAGCGGCCTTTATTGCCTGCCGGTGTTCGACAGCGACGAGGCGCTGCGCTCGCTCCTGCCGCCCGGCCTGCAGGGCCGGCTGGAGGCGCTGCAGGCTTTCACGCACAGCCTGACGCACAAGGACCTGCACCTGTCGCCCTGGGCCGCCGCTTTCGGGGCCGACCAGCCCATGCCCGCGGCCCTGGCGTGCGACGGCCGTCCGGCGGCCTGGTTTGCGCCGGCCGACTGGCCCGCCCTGGGCCTGCCGGCGCCGGTGCGCAAGCTGCTGGCGCAGGCCGCGCCCGGCCTGGACGGGGCCGGCAGGCCGTCGCGCTGAAACTCAAAGGCGTTTTCGGGCCAAAAAGGCTGCTTGCCCAGGCGGGGCATGGGTAAGCAGCTATTGTTTTGATAGCAAATGCCGCCAGATGCCCTGCCAGGGCCGGACCGCCCGCCCAGCCGATCGCGCCTTGGGCACCCTAATGCGACGTGTTGATCGTGCCCGCTTCGAGCTCGCGGTGGCGTTTGAGCGTCGGCCAGTGCGCGCTGAAGGCCGCCGCCAGGGCCTCGACCAGGTACACCGAGCGGTGCTGCCCGCCGGTGCAGCCCACGGCCACCGTGACGTAGCTGCGGTGGCTGCGCACCAGCGCCTGCAGCCAGTGGTCCAGGAACTGCTGGATGTGCCGGCGCATGTCGTCCACCTCCGGATGCGCCCTCAGGAAGTCGGCCACCGGCGCGTCCAGCCCGGTCTGGTGGCGCAGCTCGGCCTCGTAGTGCGGGTTGGGCAGCATGCGCACGTCAAACACGTAGTCGGCGTCCAGCGGCACGCCGCGCTTGAAGGCGAACGAGGCGAACACCAGCGTCAGCTGGCGCCCCGGGTTTTGCAGCAGCGACTTCACGTAGCCCTGCAGCTGGGCGGCGCGGATCAGGCTCGTGTCGATGACATGGGCCTGCTCGCGCATGTCGCCCAGCAGCTGGCGTTCGAGCTCGATGGCGTCGATGAGCGCGCGGTGCTGGTCGGTGCTGCCGATCCTGGAGAGCGGGTGCAGGCGGCGCGTCTCTGAAAAGCGGCGCACCAGCGTGTCGGTGCTGGCGTCCAGAAAGAGCGACTGCAGCAGCACGCCCTGCGCCTTGAGCTCGCGCAGCTGCTGCGGCACCAGCGGCAGCGACGTGGCGCTGCGCACGTCCATCGCGATGGCCAGCTTGGGCGCGTTGTGCGGCCGCTTCAAGGCCACGAACGATGCCAGCAGCTCCGGCGGCAAGTTGTCGACGCAGTAGTAGCCGGCGTCCTCCAGCGCATGCAGCGCCACGGATTTTCCCGAGCCCGACATGCCGGTGATCAAAATGATTTCCATGGGTGAAGCCCCTGTTGTTGTCATGCCGCCGGCCTGCGGGCCTGGCGGTCGCGCCGGCGCCGGGGCGGTTGCCGGCGCGCGGCCGGTCGAGGGTAGTGCATGCGGCAAGGTCGTGCGCGCAAGGGGTTAAAGGTTGTCCTGCGGGGACTGGTCCAGCATTTCCTTGGCGTGCGCCAGCGTGGCCCCCGAGAGCCGCTCGCCGCCCAGCATGCGGGCGATTTCGCTCACCCGCTGCTCGCCGCTCACCGGGCTGACCGTGCTTGACGTCTGGCCCTGGGCGGTTTTCTTGGCTACCACCAGGTGCTGGTCGGCAAAGGCGGCGACCTGGGGCAGGTGCGTCACGGCCATGACCTGCCGGTCGCGGCCGAGCTGGCGCATCAGCCGCCCGACCGTCTCGGCCACCGCGCCGCCCACGCCGGCGTCCACCTCGTCGAAGATCAGGGTCTGCGCCTGCCCGAGCTGGCTGGTGGTCACGGCAATGGCCAGCGCAATGCGCGAGAGCTCGCCGCCCGAGGCCACCTTGCCCACCGGCCTGGGCGTGCTGCCGGCGTGGCCGGCCACCAGGAACTCGGCCTGCTCCAGGCCGTGCTGGGCAGGCGGCTCCAGCGGCGCCAGGCGCACCTCGAAGCGCCCGCCCTGCATGCCCAGGCCCTGCATGGCCTGGGTGATGGCCTGCGCCAGCAGCGGCGCGGCGCGCTGGCGCAGGCGCGAGACCTGCCGGGCCTCGTCCAGGTAATCGTCCCGGGCCTGGGCTTCCTTTTTTTCCAGCTGCGCCAGGTCGGCCGCCTCGTCCAGCGCCTGCAGCTCGGATTGCCAGGACGCCAGCAGCGCCGGCAGCTCGGCCGGCGGGCGTTTGTAGCGGCGCGCCAGCCCGATCCACTGGGCCAGCCGCTCGTCCAGCTCGGCCAGCCGCTGCGGCTCCAGCTCGGCATGGCGGGCGTAGCCGCGCAGGGAGTGCACGGCGTCCTCCAGGTGCGCCAGTGAAATGGTCAAAAGCTCGCCAAGCCCTTTGAATTCGGGCTCTATATGCTCCTGATTTTGTAGCGCGCTGAGGGCGCGCCCGATCAGCGAGGCGGCGTTGTCGTCGGCTTCGTTCAGCGCGTCCAGCGCCGTCTGCACCGCCTCCAGCAGGGCCTGCATGTTGGACAGGCGCCCGTGCTGGGCGTTGAGCTCGTCCCACTCGTGCTCGCCGGGCGCCAGCTTGCCGAGCTCGCCGATCTGCCAGGCCAGGCGCTCGCGGTCGCGCTGCAGGCTGTCCTGGGCCGCTTGCGCCTGCGCCAGGGTTTTTTCGGCCAGGCGCCAAGCCTGCCAGCGCAGCGACAGCGTGTCGGTGGC
>Ga0308157_10007449_pt1 | contig 12740 bp, 13 predicted proteins | sample PhyBR1_FD_201035 | JGI IMG/M metagenome (GOLD analysis project Ga0308157, IMG submission 201035) | Phyllosphere microbial communities from UC Gill Tract Community Farm, Albany, California, United States - DLSLB.R1 | ecosystem: Host-associated > Plants > Phyllosphere > Unclassified | place: USA...
GTCAGGATGAAAGATATGCTACAACCCGAGACCTACCGCCGCATCAAGCGCAATTTCTTTCGCGTGCATTATCAATATATATTCGGCAACACCAAAGCCTACTGGTACGATTTCTTTCAGATCTGCTGCGGGCCGACAACGCTGGAAGATCGGGCAAAGCACCATGTTGTCGGCAATCGACCAAGCTGCAAGGAGGGCTGTCCGTGACGCCACAGCTGGCAATGATTATCTGGGCGACTGGGCTGTTGGCCTGGGTGATCATCCGCATCCCGCACCGACGTCGGGCGCGTAAGACCAAGGTCGAGGACGATGCCCGCACCACACTTGACCGACTGGCATTGGCTGCCGCAACTCTGTCGCTGTCTGTTGTTCCGTTTGGCTATGTCGCGACCGGCTTCCCGTCAGGCGCCGACTATCCCTTCCAGCCTTTTCTGGGTTGGATCGGCCTTGTGGTGGAGATGGCGTTCCTGATGCTGTTTTATGCAAGTCATCAACAATTGGGCCGCAACTGGTCCGTTTCACTGCAGATCCGCAACGAGCATGCCCTGGTGACGGAAGGGCTTTATCATTATGTCCGCCATCCGATGTATCTTTCTTTCTGGCTCTGGGGAGTGGCGCAAGCCTGCCTCCTGCAAAACTGGATCGTCGGCCCCGCCGGACTGATCGGCGTCGCGGTGCTTTATTTTTACCGTGTTCCGCATGAGGAAGCGATGATGCGGGCCCGATTTGGCGCGGATTACGACGCCTATGCCAAACGAACCGGTTCGATCATTCCCAAGTTCTGGTAGGTGAGATTGCCATGCGCCGCTCTGATAGCCAATTGAGCCCGGATTCGGTTCAGCGTCGTCACTTGCTCCGGCTCGGCCTGGCTCTGCTCGTCACCCCAACAATCCTAAGCGCCGCCGCAGCAGCAAAAAAGCCCGATCCCACGTCGGCAAAGAGCAGGCAAACGCTGCCGCCAGCCTCGGTCTATCTGTTGCGAGGATTTGCGAATATTTTTTCGACCGGGCTTGACGCTATCGGTGCAGATCTGCGTGCGGCCGGAATCATCACCCATGTTGAAAGTCACGCAGCCTGGCGTCTTGTTGCCGAAACCATCATCGCCGACCGCCCGAAACTGGGACCGCAACCGGTTATCCTGATCGGCCATTCCCTGGGTGCCAACGCAATTATCGCGATTGCTGCGATCCTCGACAAACATGCTATTCCGGTCGATTATCTGGCAAGCTTTGCGGCAACAGCACCCGACCCATTGCCAAAGAATGTCAAGAAAGCGGTCAATTTCTATTTCTCACACCATGGTTGGGGGCTGCCGCTCAAGGCCGGTCCAGGCTTCAGGGGCAAGCTCAACAATCGCGATTTCTCCGGGGTGAAGGACGTCGGCCATTTCAATATTGAAAAGCAACGCCCGTTACAGCAAGAAGTCGTGCAACAGGTCATTGCTCTGGTCAAAAAAGGATAAGGACCCGCCGAAAGGTTTAACAGAACACGCCCGTCCAGCCACAGTTCTCGCGCGTGTTTAAACGCATCTCAAAGAGGTGCGCCACAGGGACGGGATGCTCAATGGGCGTGATAGGGGTCATAAGCCGGTTTGCCCGCGGGTTGCGGACTGTATTGAGGTGATACGCCAGCCCCGATAGGCGATGATGATTGTGGAGAAACGCCGGTACCAATCGGACCCGGACGATCACTGGAACCATGCACACCACTGCCCACGGGATGGGGCAATATCACCGGCCCGGGCGCAAGCGGGATGGTGGTTGGATAAGACATGCCTTGGTCGAAACGATGATCAGCGAGCGGCTCCCCCGGGTGGTGCTTGTGGTGATGCGGCTTCAAGGCAAGGGCAGCCCCGCCAACGACGGCACCCCCAATAATCACTGCCTCTACTGCGTTGGCGGCCTTTTCTCCAGCCTGCGCATCCACTGCACCGAGCGCGAGAACGGCGACCAGAGCCGGAAAAGTGAGAAAGTTTTTCATCCTGCTCCCTTTCTTTCATACCCATATCGATGACGACGCATTGGCGGATTAAATGAAGTCAGAGGGCCGGGTATCCCGCCATGCGGCAATCCCGCCCCCCTCAAATGGCCATGTCAAGCATGACGTGGATAGCCACCGATATTGATGTCCTGAATTTCAGTCTTGGGCAGGCGTAAGCCGTTCAGGGTCGACAGTAACAGCTCGATATGCGGGGAAGCAGCCGAGTAAAAAATAGTCTGGCGATGGCGGCGGGTTGTGACAAGCTTCAACTCACGCAGCTTTGCAAGATGCTGAGACAGCGCTGACTGACTGATGTTGAGCCATTCTGCCATGTCACCCACCGAACACTCGCCGTCAAGCAGTCTGCAGAGAATGCGCAGGCGGGTCGGATTGGCAAAGCCAACTAGAAATCGCGATGTGCTCACGGCGTTTTCTTTAAGTTCGGAATAGTCTTGATGTATTGTCATAAAATCATCCAGTTACTGTGTTGCCATTTGACTGACTTTGCCCAGAAAAGCCCTGTCATGATTTGGTTGCAGCAAAAATAAAGAAAGTAAAATGTCTTTAACATTCTCAACGCCCACTTATCTGGACAGCTGTTAAAATAAAACAACTTAAATTAGGCGCATAAAATTTATAACAGATACAGAGACACCGCGCTGCGCAATTCGCTGGCATTTTGTCTCATTTAATATGGCTAAACGTATCATTTCGTTGCGTTTGTTTCCCAAGCGCGCGCCTTCGGCATTCCCAATAGCCATCCAGCCGGCAAATGACATCGGCAGTCTCTGACATTGATAGCCCGGGTGTTGTTTCACGCGGCAGCGCAACACAACAGATCGCCTTCACCCAGAGCATCGGTCCGATCCCGATGGAAGCTGGCCCTTCGCAGCCGAACGTTTCGCGGTGCATTGCACCGCGTGGGCGACGGTACCTCGCCCTGCGAGCCCGGCTGGGTTGGACAGGACATCGTAATTTCGTGGTTCGGCCGCACAGCAAAAAGACAATAATCCCTGACAATCCGTCCTTCCTATAAAGAAAAGTCAGTATTACCACTCTTTCATATCTTATTAATGCATATATTAGTTTATTATAGTTGTTAAATATATTTCATTTACTTTATTGTTACCAGTATTTGCATTGACAATGCGGCTATCCGTGTCGATAAAGACGCTGCATAGCGAGTGTGTCGAGTATTTTGGGATCGGCAGACTCCTCCTTAAGGAGAGCCACAGGATCTGTGGCTCTCCCTTCACTGCTCTTATCAAGGCGACGACCACCGGATCGGCTTGGTTCGCAGGCAGTGATCAAGCGAGACATGGATGCATCCGGCCGGGGGCCACAGTGTGGGAGGGGAGGATCATGCGTTTTCACCGTTTCTGTTTCAGATCCGTCAGTCAAAATGCTCAGACGGATGAGCGCCGATACCGGCCTTTGCACGGTCGTTGTGGCACTGCCACCCCAAGCTTTGCGTGGAAAGGGCTTGGAAAGCCTCGCGCACCACGCGCTGGCGCTTGCACCCTGTCTCATTCTGCGCGCCATAGACGGTAACTCCTCGTAGGCACACGCCACGAGAACGCCATCCTATCAAAACCGGGCCTGCACATGTCCAGCAACAAGATCGAAACACTTCTCCAAGGCATCCGCGCATTCCGCAGTGAACAATTTGATACCGTTCAACGGGTACGGGAGATCGCGCTCGCCTCTGGCGACAACGTCCGCGAACATGTCAAATATGGTGGGATCCTGTTCAACGCCCGGTCCGACTTTTGCGGCATCTTCTCATTCAAGGATCATCTGACACTTGAATTCAGTCATGGCGCCACGTTTCTCGACCGCTATGATGTCCTGTGCGGTGTTGGCAGCTTGCGTCGCCACATCCGCTTGGCGCAGTTCTCCGATATCGCAGACAAGCATGTCAGCCACTATATCCGGATAGCACGACAGCTAGCCGATCATTGAAGGAATGGATCTGTTGCGATCATGGCAATGACAGAGAGTTGCCGACGGCGTTTCATCAGACGCTGCTTGGTGGCCGCAAATGTTCCGTCCGGACGCAGTCGCCGGGAGATGAATAACCGCAAGCCTGCATAAAGCCGAGCGCCCAACGGCTGGAGGCGCGTTGAGCGCTCGGTCGACACTTCCAACCTCCCGGAAGCGTGAACCATCGGTTTGACCATGATTCACCAGATCGTTCAACGCCAAGTTCTAGCGATGAATTATCGAGGGTTTTCAATAAGTAACAGCAAAGATAGCGCACGCAACCAAGCCCAGAAAGACCGGTTCCCATGGGACAATTGCCCCCTTTTTTCGTATTGGAGACGATGAAAGGTCAGGCGGCATCCGGACTTGTCGGTGGTCTTTCGCAGAGGCAGCGCGGCCGGCATGACGCGCAATGGCTTTGGCGTCAGCAATCGGGGGGCTGCGGTCGCCCGCCGTGCATCGCAAGGCACAGATCCCGCAATCTCACCTTGTTCGCGCCATGCAATTGGGCTGGGTCCCAGTATGTGTGCTGGCAATAAGTTGCGATTGAGCAGGGGCGGGCAACTGGCTTATGCCTTTTAGTTATAGGTATAAACCATCAGTCAGGGCTCATGCCATGTCCGACATGACACATATAGCGCCGCAATCAGCCCGGCAACGGGCGATAGCCAAGCCCAGCGGCCATGATATCGCACGTGCTTATCTCGACCGCCAGGAACCACACAGGCGTCGCACGGAGGCTGCTGCGCTTCCGATCGAGACGATGCCTGCGCGACAGAGTGCACTCCGGCGCTTTCACCATCAAGCCTTCGCAGCGCAGCTTTTCAGCTTTGCAAGTCAACGGCTGGCCTTTCTTCATGCTAAAGGGGTTCAAAAAATGCGGCATTGCGTGCATGCTCTGCGCACTGCGAGCGCTGGAAAAGCATACCGCACCGACACCATGCGCACGCTGTTGCCTCTCGATCTGTGGCGCCCGCGGATTGCATATCAACCGCGACAGGCAGCGATCACCACAGCTGACAATGTTAAAGCGACTGTCGGATGGCGAACGCTGCAGATGATCGTCGCCCCGAATATTTTCCTCATTCTGGGCAATCTATTGCTGCTGATGCCAATCGTCTATCGCACGCATGGCCTTTCTGACGACATGCTTGTGCAGACAGCGCAACTGATAAAGCTCGGCTGCAATTACCTGCTGCCATTGCTGTGCGGCTGGGCGCTCGTGCTGTTCTCTCTCCGACGCCCCATGTCGTTTCTCTGGCCGCTCATCGGCCTCGTCAGCCTGGCCGGCAACAGCTGCTGGCTGGTCATCGACGCGCGGATAGCGCTGATGGGAGGATCATTGCGCCTCTGTACCAACCTGACAAATTCCAGCTGGAGCTGGTTTGTTTTCTACCTGGCGGCAACATTGTCGATCTATCTGCTTTGCGCAAAGCGGTTGCGTCGCGCGATGACAGGCAAATGTGCCAGACTGGGTGAGAACCCAACAATCAAACCGCTTCACCAACCACGCCATCGCGAAGGGCGCTCGCACGCCAAGCTCTCAAAGCAAAGCCGGGAGTTTCTTGCCAATCGGTGGCATTGGTGAAGGCGGCGCGCTCATGGCAGTATTGCAGGCAGCAATGCGGTGATTGTGACTGCTTGCCGTGCAAGGCCATGAACATTCCTCCTTGCCCCGCAGGAGCGAGGCCAGCGGACGCCAAGACAGCTGCCGAACGAGACCATTTCAGCCAGCGATCCGTTTCAGGCCAGATGATCCCGCTTTCATCACCCGTTACGGATTTCAAAAGGTCGAGGACACAATCAAATGCGAAGCGCGGCGAGAGTCTGTTGCCGATGCGACCCTTCGCTTCGCCGATGCTTGCAAACCTTGCGCCTTGCTGAAAAGCCCGCCGGAGTAGCCATGGAAAGACAGTTTCTCGACCTTCGTGACCGACTTTTGCGTCACGGCATTGCCTGGCGCCACGCCCATCACTGCGCGCTTGAACTTTCGCAGCATTTTGAGGCACTGCGGGATCAATGCCTGGCACAGGGTCATGCGCCCGATCAGGCAGACCGTGTCGCTGCCGGCCGATTGGGCGATATCGGACAATGCATGCAGGCCATGCTCAACGCATCGCATTTACGCTCCCGCTTTGCAACCGCGCCTTTCTGCGCTCTGGTGCTCGGCCCTGCCGCCATCATGATCGGTGTCATCTTCCTCGGCGTCAGCTTGCTTTCGATGCTGTGTGCAGTTCTGTCGCCCGTCACCGCACAAACGCTCGGCACTGTGATCGCAATTCTGTTTGATGACGTGCTGCCGGTGGTCTGCGGCTGGACCGTCGCCATAATCGCAATCCGTCAGAGACTGCCCGCCTTCTGGCCAGTCTTCGCCTTGTGTCTCCTCGCGGTGCTCGGCAGCATGATCAATATTGCAACGATCATGCCCGGCGCGCAATTGCCCGGCATTGTGCATTTTACCGTTCGAGTTGGCAGTGAAAATTTCAGTCGGATCGTCGATGACCTGTTATTGACGCTGATGCCATACTGGACGGTCACCCAATGGCAGGAATTGCGCCGCTACCACCGCTAACGCGGTTGGCTGACGGGTCACGCGCGTTTTCAGCGGCGAGCGTCAGTCACACAGCCCCGCGCGGTTGGCCGGTGAAAATGACGCTCTCGATGGTGGTCGCAAGCGCGCTCCAGCTGGTCGCCATCTCGCTAAAACGCGTCTCGCCAGCCTTGGTTATCGAATAGTAAATCCGATTCCGCCCGCCAACATTCAGGCGCCGCGATTGCAGAGCCCCTTCACGCTCAAGCGCGTGAAGAACCGGATAGACCACACCTTCCCCCAATGCGATCGCCTCCGCGGTATGCAACCGGATCGCCTGTACCACTTCATAGCCATACATTTCCCGACCCGAAAGAAGCTTGAGGATGAGAAGCTCCGGCACGCCATTCATAAAACTGGGATTGGTTCGACTGCCCGCCATCATCAAAGTCCTTCTGCATAAGCCGACTGTGAAGGGGGAAATCGGCCACCCCACCAGACGGCGGCCCAGACAGGGTCAGGCGCCGGCAATGGCACCCAGGCCCCTCCCTTAGAAAAGCCCGCCGTGATCGTTATGGGAAACTGAGACCATTGCGGCTGAAACATCATCGCATAAAAGATCCTGATAGGCTGAGCCAAACGACAGCAAAAAGGGGGTACAGCCCCTGTTCACATTGCAAACACTGCCCGTTGCCGAACATCGACACAGCAATCCGAAAGCCGATACTGAACGGTTCTAGGTATAGGCCGCCGCTGCCGGCATGCAAACCCCTAGAAATGAGGAGGAATAGTCCGGTGGACGCTGAGAAGCTTGCGACCCTTCAATCCACGGCCGTCACCTGGATGACTTCCGCCGCCGCACCGAACTGGCTCTTGCGCGCTTGCTGAAAGCGGATGAACTCCGCTGCCGGCAACGGTCGCGAGAACAGCCAGCCTTGCCCGAAATCAACATTCTGCGCGCAGAGAAAATCAAGCTGTTTCTGGGTCTCAATGCCTTCTGCAACACTAAAGAAACCCAGATCCTTGGCCATATCGATAATATGCAGCACCACCGAACTGGTCGCCGTCTCCCGCCCGATCGTATCGACGAAGGATTTGTCGATCTTCAGCGCATCCAGCGGCAGCTGCTGCAGATAGCTCAGACTGGAATAGCCCGTGCCAAAATCATCAATCGCCACCGAATGGCCGCGCTGCCGTGCAGCTGACAGCGTCTTGCGCGCGGCGGTGACCTCGATGAATCCCCGCTCTGTGGCCTCAAGCCAGATCTGCTGCGGACGGATATCCGCCTTTTTGAGCTGTTGATCGAAGACCGCAAGCACGCGGCCGGACTTGATGTCCTGCGCACTGATATTGATGGCGATATGCAGCGTCCGGTCGCTGACCAGCACGCGACCCAGCTCTTCCACCACCGCGGCAATCACCTGATCGGTAATGGGGGCGATCAACCCAGTTTCCTCCGCCAGCGGAATAAAGATATCCGGCCGGATCAGGCTCCCATCCGGGCGGCGCCAGCGAACAAGCGCTTCCGCACCCACACAGATCCCGCTTTTGAGTTCAAGAATGGGTTGATACTCGACAATGAACTCGCGATTGCGCACCCCCAGTTCCAACTCCGCCTGCGGTGACAGGCGTTTGCGCGACAACCAGATCACCAGCCCGACCATGAACAGGGCAATCGCTGCGCCAATCGGCAGGAAGACAATCAGCTCGCGAACGAACTTGGCCGCGATATTGGAGCTTTGCTGTGTCGCAATGGCGATCATCCCGTTGTTGCGCGCCGTGCTGAAGAAGCGACCGTTCTCCTCGCCCTGCGGCGCGGTCATAGCCAGTTCAAGCAGCGCCGGCGCGATCGCTTGCCCCCGCGTGCCCAACAGTCGTCCACCTTCGGTGATCAGAGCGACATTCATACCCGGATCGAGAACCACATCGACGAAGCGGTTGGGCTGGATCAAGACATTATAATGCCCAAGCTGCACGGCCGTCATCCCACTGCCCGAACTCACATAAGGCGTGACTTTGAGCGTGACGTTGAGCCCATCATTGGTGACAAAATCCGGAATGCCTTGCTGCATTTCGCTTTCAACCATACCCCAGGAGGTGCATTGCAGTCGGCCTTCGGCGAAAAAGCCAATCTCCTCAACGCCCGAAGAATTCACCGTCGCATCCCGCATTTTGCCGATATGGGCAGGCGTGCAGGGCTGCAATCCGGCCTGCTGCATGGCCAGCAACACAGAGTGGGCATCGGAAAATGTCGTCTCAGCGCGAAACTCCACCCGCTGCGCGAACAGACTGAGATAGCTCAATTCCTTTCTGACCGCGATTTGCCATGACATCCAGGCCATCACGATCAACGGGACAAGAGCACCGATCACAGCCAGGACGATGGCGGTCATCATGATACGGTATCGGGTTGCCTGCATCCGCTCATATCCCCGTCGAGTTTGCGCCACCTCTATAATCCTGAAAAGGATAACAGATGTTTTCCAACACGTGTTAGTCGTTATTCGACACCTCTGCCTACTGCTTAAATGGTGGGAATTTGTTGCGAGTTGAACAATGAAGATTCGGCGCGCAGAATTCCTATGCCCTCGCAACCACTGCGATATTTAGCCTCGCCTTCCGGCCAGGCTTCATGATGGAAAAATAACATCTACCGACAGGCGAAAGATGTGGCTGGAGGCAATTGCCGGTCGGACATATCTTTAAGAAGGAGCCACCATGTCTTGGGGACATCCACTTAAAATCCATTTTGAGAGCGGTCCGCGCATTATCAGATCGTCCGCTGCAGCCGCACAATGCCTGTTGACCGCCTGGCCTGAGCAAGCGCTTGATGAGGAGTACAGACTCGCCCTGCATGCCTGCCTGGATGATATGGAGGGCCAACCCAACCAGGCACGCAGTCTGTTTGTGGCCGCAGCAAAGAATGCGGGCCTGCTGACCACACCGCTCGGCCAGAGCTAGTTTCACCGCAACGACAGTGAGCGAAGGCTGTGTCTGTGCGCCAGCTGCACTGTTCGCCTTTGGGCAAAGCGAGAGCGGATGAGGCAGCAAACGCCGATCCGAGCGCTGAACAGAACCTCAAGCAGCCGAGGACGCCGTTCTGTGAAACGCCGCACGCTCATGCTCTTCCCTGTTGGCAACAGCTCGCAGCCGCAGAATGTCGTGGCGACTGACCAGACCTTCGAGGGTGCCCGCCGTCGGATCGATGATCGCAATCCGTCCACTCTCATTGGCCAGCATCAGATCAATCAGATAGGCAACGCTGTCATCAGGATAAGCAACCACGTGCTGTCGCCCCGCCACAAAGGCACCGAGTGACTGCTCGAGAATCGGGTTAGGAGACGCCGTCCATGCAAGCGCGTCGGCGCGCCCAACCATGCCCAGTGAAATATTGTGGCTGTCAACCACCGGATAGAAGCGGTGGCCTGCGGCGCCCATTGCAAAGAAATCCCGCGCAGCGCGCACCGACATCGAAGCCTGTAAGGTCTCCGGCTGGGCCACCATCACATGGCTCGCTCGCATCGACTCCAGAAGATTGACACTGTATTCACGGGTGATGTGATGGCCGCGCCGCGCAATCTTCTCGGTCAGCATCGACCGCTTCAAAAGCAGAACCGTCACACAATAGGCTGTGACGCTGGCAACAAAAACCGCCACAATCTGCCTGAAATCCCCTGTCACTTCGACCGCAAAAAAAGTGGCCGTCAGCGGCGCGCGCATGGTTCCTCCCATCATGGCAGCCATTCCCAGCAAAGCCCAGAAACCAGCGTCGCCGCCGGGAAACCACAACCCCAGTAGCCAACCGGTGGCACCTCCAAAAATCAAAAGCGGCGCCAGCACCCCGCCCGAGGTACCGGATGCAAGCGCAACCAGCCAGATCATGACCTTCACAACCAGCACGGCGATCACGACAGAACTCAGAAACCTGTTATGCAGGAACCCGTCAATCAGGTCATATCCAACCCCTAACGCGCGCGGCTCGATGAGCCCGCCAAGGCCGATCAGGATCCCGCCCAGTGCCGGCCACCACATCCAATGGATTGGCAATTGCTCAAACAGATCTTCGAGCCTGTAGAGCAGTTGCGTCAGCAAACCCGAGAAAACGCCACAAACAAGACCCACAGCGACGAAACACCCCAGCCCCCACCAGGGCAGCGCGCTGTTGAAATGGGTCGCAAACAGAGCGCCATGCTCAAAAAAGGCGGGGCGCAACGCCGCCGCAACCACTGCCGCCGCTGCCACAGGAATGAAGCTGCGCGGCTTCCATTCAAACAGCAACAGTTCGACACCCAGCATCACCGCGGCAATCGGCGTGCCGAAAATCGCCGTCATGCCGGCACTGGCCCCCGCGACCAACAGCGTCTTGCGCTCGGCAGAACTCATATGAAAAAGCTGCGCAAACAGCGAGCCGATCGCACCACCGGTCATGATGATCGGACCTTCTGCACCGAACGGACCACCGGTTCCAATCGAAACCGCCGAGGAAACCGGTTTCAGCACCGCAACCTTCAGCGACATGCGGCTGCGACCAAACAAGATGGCTTCAATCGCTTCGGGGATGCCATGACCACGTATCTTTTCAGAACCAAACCGCGCCATCAGGCCAATGATCAGGCCTCCAAGCACCGGGATCGCCACCACCCATAAGGAAGCGTCGACGTCTGCAAGGCTTACCGGCGCAGCGCTGATCCGGCCAAACCATGCCAGATTGCTGACCAAGGCGATCAGACTGACCAATGCGTAGGCGGCAGCCGTGCTCGCCGCACCCGTGACCCCCGCCATACCAATCAGCAGCAGCATTCGTCTATCGGCCGAGAAGTCGGCGGCTGCACGCCGCGGCAGCCCGCGCATGAAATCACGGTCTGGATGATGGAAATCTTGCGGGCCCATGGCGGATCCTTGTTAATCGAGCTGCCGTTAGCACAACGGCCAGGACCACAATGGTCACAGCGCGCGGTATTACATCGTACTACGATATATTTCAAAAACACTTTTTTGTGTAGGCGCCAGCGCTCGTTTATGATCAAACGGCTTGGCCGCGCACCCGTCCTGCATCGTGTCGGCAAGCAAGAACAACGCCGGCACAGGAGTGGGCATGACAGAGGCCAACAACCGTTTGACGCTCGAGGATTACCGGTCGCTCGCACAATTTCGCCATTACCTGCGCCGCTTCATGAGTTTCAGTACCGCGGCCGCGGAAGCCGAAGGCTTGCCGACCCAGCAGCATCAGGCACTGCTTGCGATCAAGGCACAGGCCCACCACCGGGCCATGACCATCGGAGAACTCGCCGACTGGCTGGTGATCGCACCCCATAGTGCCACCGAACTGGTTGGCCGTCTCGTTGACGCGAATCTGGTGCGGCGGGAAACCGATCCTGATGATCGCCGCCGTCAGCGGATCCTTCTCACTGCAAAGGCTGATCATCTGTTGCAACGGCTGACCGAAACCCATCTGGCCGAACTTCGCAGCATGGCCCCCAATCTGATCGCGCTGCTCGAAGAACTCAACACGGCGTCCAGCGCCCCATGACTGCCAACAAACTACCAGAACGGAACATGACGCGGACGCGAAAACCGGGGTGAGAGCGACGCGTTCAAAGCCCCCCCCCAATCCTTTGTTGCCCCAATTGAATTGAGGGATGAACTAATAGCAGGCTTGAACTGGTAGTAGGCAGGGCTGACAAACTCTGTAAGATGAGCGTTGTTTCGAGGCGAAGATGAAAAAACCTCGGTATATTAGCTCTTTTTTATCCCCGTAATTTTGGAGAATGATCATGCTATCACCATCCTACAGCCAGACGCTCGCTCATAAAGTCATTGGCCAGCCGATTACTTTGCCAAAGGCACAGACCGCCTGCACCAATGATCCCGGATGCACCGGCATGGAATGTGCCGGCATAGTCAATACCGGCCCCGACTGCCACTAGTGCAGCCCGTGCCATGCTTCGGACTGCGCCCTGTTCTCAGCGCTGTTTCGCCAATGAGAACCGGACAATCCCGCAAGCTCTGGCAAGGCCTGTTTGGTGCGGGCTGCGTGGTATCCGCAGCCCGTCCCCGTGACGTCAATCTTTCCTTGTTGAGGCGCATGGTGATGGCCCCTTGTCAGACCTATACAGATGAGGCTGAAATCAAGCAGTTCAGCTATTTCACCGAAAGCTTCAAAAACGAAAGCTATCAGATTGAATCTCTGACCATTGATGATGCCCGGTTGACGGCATTAATCCATGTAAAGAGCCATGATCAGTTT
>Ga0308157_10007450_pt1 | contig 12740 bp, 13 predicted proteins | sample PhyBR1_FD_201035 | JGI IMG/M metagenome (GOLD analysis project Ga0308157, IMG submission 201035) | Phyllosphere microbial communities from UC Gill Tract Community Farm, Albany, California, United States - DLSLB.R1 | ecosystem: Host-associated > Plants > Phyllosphere > Unclassified | place: USA...
ACCCACCAACGAGAGGATGAACCGGCGATGGAAATGAGGCATTGGGGTTTGGCACTTTGAAAGAAGCGCCGAGCCTAATTTCTTTATGCAGCCTTCCATAGCTAGGGTATGCCCAGTCAATTGCGCACTAAATCCAATATGTGTTGCCAATTTCGTTCAAACGATGGCCGGGTGACGAGGCGCAGGCATGGAACCCCGCAGCGGCGAGGCTGCGCCGTATCGGTGGAATATCCACACCGGCGGCTCCGAGCCTGCATCTCAGGGTTTCCGATGAATCGGCGCCAAAAAACGGGGGTGACGCCCGTCACATGGATGTCACCAGCTATGAAAACAATAGCATTCACCTGCGCAACGCAGAAGCTTCCTCGTAAACGCTATATCTAGCCCGACTCTTGCTAAGCAAAATTCCTGACGGATTTCCTGTCACGCAAGATCGAGGACACACAGAGCAATGAACCCCAAGCGTTTCCAGCGGCCCGTGGCTGCACTGGTTCTGGGCGGTGCCACAGCCGCCGCAGCACTCCTCGCGGCCGTGTCGCCGGCCCATGCGTTCTCGAACCCGCCGATCCAGATCGCGCAGGGCATCGAATACATGTGCGGCGGCGCCGCCAAGGGCGAAGCCGCCTTCCTGGAAATGGTCGCACCGCGCTGGGCTGCGACCATCGACTTGCGCGTGAGCGACGGCAAAGGCGCACAGCAGGCCGGTTTCCCGGCCAAGGCCGCCATCCAGATCCGGCAGAAGTACACGGGCCAGACGGTGATGCAAGTGCAGACCCAGGCGCCCTACATGCTCGCGCGGCTCGATCCGGGCGCCTACGACGTCGACGTGACGCTGGGCGGGCTCACGCTCACGCAGCAACTGGTCGTGATCGCCGGCATTCCGGCACGTGCCTCGTTCGTCTGGCCATCGAACTTCGACATGGCCTCGATCGCGCCGCCGCTGCCGCAGGCACTGGCGCAAACCACCGCGCGCTGAGCGGACGCGGGCCGCCACGGCCCGCGCAGTTAAGCCTTCCTTAAGTCGTGCGCGGCACATTGCCTGCCTGCGTGGCCTGTCGCCACCATTGCCCGGAAAGGAAGGCTCCGATGTCTCTCACCACCACCCCCTTGTTCCTGTTCTCGCACGCCCGGCCCGTGGCTGCAGCGAGCGCTGCGGCCTTGCTCGTGCTGCTCGGCGGCGCACTCGCGGCGCAGCCGGCCCAGGCGGCGATGAACCCGCCGATCCTCATGGCGCACGGCGTCGAGTACATGAGCGGCGGCATCGGCCAGGACGAGGCGCAGCTGATGCAAACCGTGTCGCCACGCTGGCCCGCGAGCTTCGAATTCGCGATCAAGGACGGCCGCCGCGCCGACTTCGCGGCCGGTGTGCACGTCACCGTGCGCGACAGCCACGGCACCGCGCTGCTCGACAACGTGGTCTCGGGCGGACCGTTCATGGTGGCGCGGCTTGAGCCGGGCCGCTACGAAGTGGAGGCTCGCATCGGCGGCCAGACGCTCAAGCAAACGCTGCAGGTGTCGCCGGGTGCGCCAGCGAAGGCGGTGCTCGAATGGCCGGCAGGCACCGACATGGCCTCCGCCGGCACGCGCACGGTGCGGTAGGCACAGCGGCAAGGCGCCGCGACCGACACCGAACGGTCACGCCTGCGGCGCCACAATGCCCGCTATCCGGTTGGCGCGCGCTATAGAAAAAATAGCGACCCAGGCAGCTTTCGGTGCCTTGAATGCGCGGCATGCGCCTTGCAGATGCCATGTCCCGGGCGATGCCCGCGTCCCCCCAGTCCTCATGCCGATCCGTCCCCTGAGCGTCCTGACCGCGCTGCTGCACGTCTATATCGCGCTGCGCCTGCTGCCTGCGCTGGCGTCGCTCACGCCTGCGTGGCCGCTCGCCCTCGTGCTGCTGGCGGTGTCCGCGGTCACGATGCCGCTGCCCTTCGTGTCGCGCGGCCATCGTGCCGACCGCAAGGCGAAGCCGGCGGGCGAGATGCTGCACTGGATCGGCCTCATCAGCATGGGCTGGTTCTCTTCGCTGTTCGTGCTCACGCTGGTGCGCGACCTCGGCCTGTTGCTGGCCTGGCTCGCGGATTCGCTCGGCGGCCTGCAGGTGCCGTGGGACGCGATCGCGCCCTGGAGCGCATTGGCGGTTCTGGCGCTGGCCACGGGCGTGTCGCTGATCGGCTTCATCAACGCGCGCCGCACGGCCGGCGTGAAGCAGGTCGACGTGCCGATCCGCGGCCTGCCGGCGGCGCTCGACGGCTTCACGATCGCGCAGCTCAGCGACATCCACGTGGGCCCGACGATCCGCAACGGCTACATCCAGCGCATCGTCGACGCGGTGAACGGGCTCGGTGCCGACGCCATCGCGATCACCGGCGACCTGGTGGACGGCAGCGTGCCCGAATTGCGCGAGCACATCGCGCCGCTGGCGGGCCTGCGCGCGCGCCACGGCACCTTCGTGGTCACGGGCAACCACGAGTACTACGCGGGCGCGCACGCCTGGATCGACGAGCTGCGCCGTCTCGGCCTGAAGGTGCTGCTGAACGAGCATGTGGTGCTGCAGACGCGCAACGTGCGCGGCGCGCAGACCGACGAAGAGCTGTTCGAAAGCGCGCTGGTGCTGGCTGGCGTGACCGACTTCACCGCCGGCCATTTCGACGCCGCGCACGCGAGCGACCCGCACCTGGCGCTGCACGACGCGCCGCCTCTGGTGCACACGCGCGTGCTGCTGGCGCACCAGCCGCGCAGCGCGCCGGTGGCGGCCGCGGCCGGCTACCAGCTGCAACTGTCGGGCCACACGCACGGCGGCCAGTTCTTTCCGTGGAACCTGTTCGTGCCCATGCAGCAGCCGTTCACGGCCGGCCTGCACCGGCTGCACGACATGTGGATCTACGTGAGCCGGGGCACCGGCTACTGGGGGCCGCCGAAGCGTTTCGGCGCGCCGTCGGAAATCACGCTGGTGACGCTGGTCCCGACGAAATCCTGAAACGCAGCGGGGTCACGCCTGCAGTTCGGCCAGCAGCCGGCGCGCATTCGACGTGGCGGCCGCGTGGATCGGCTTCAGGCCTTCGCGCGCGATGCGCGCCGCCACCCCCGTGAACTGACCCGCCGTGCTGGCGCCGCGCGCCGTCGCCTGCACGAGCGCGTCGCCATGCGTTGCCGCCTGGGCCGGCGTGAAGCTGCCGGCCAGCGAGAAGAGCGCCGTGGCGCCCTGCAGCCACTGCTGCCATGCACGCTGGGCGAGCGACGCCTGGCTGCTGTGCCACTGCCTCACCATTGCCAGGCCCGATTCGCTGGCTGCCGTGAGCTTTTCGTGGCCCATGAGCTGGAACTCCGCGAGATCGGCGGCGCTGGGCGCGAGCCCGGCCTTGGCGATGCGCTCGGTGCGCATGCGGATCACCGTGCCGGACGATGCCAGGGTTTCGTGGGTCTTGAGGGCCAGATCGACCCATTGCATCAGCGGACTGGCCAGGCGGGCGGTGGTACTGAAGGACGACATGGGAAGAGGGCACATGAGGGGAACAGAGGGCCACTATAGGCCGGTGAAGTGAAGATTGTTGCGGCGCAGCAATTTCGAGCCGTCGTTTCACCGATCGGTCGCTTTTTGCGGGCAATATTTAACGTTTGTTGTCGTTGCGGCTGGCACCCGCGCGCAGCCGGCGCGCCCGCATCTCGGTGACGAGATAGGCGACCAGCGCCACGGCCAGCGGCAGCAGGTAGTACAGCGCGCGGTAGGCGAGCAGCGCGGCAAGCAGACGCGTTTGCGCCACCTCGTGCGCCAGCAGCGCGACGAACACGGCCTCCAGCACGCCAAGCCCCGCCGGCACGTGCGTGACCACGCCCGCCACCGCGGCGACCAGCAGCACCGCGAGCACCTGCGGGTACCCGACCTCGCCCTGCAGCAGCACCCAGATCACGCCGCCGATGAGCGACCAGTTGACGCACGACATCGCCAGCTGCAGCAAGGCCATCGGCACCGTCGGCGTGCGCAGCGCATGGCCGCGCACGCGCCAGACATGGCCGTCCGAGAACGCACACAGCGCCAGATAGGCGAGCGACACCACCAGCAGCACCGCGCCGAGCACGCGCAGGCCGCCGCCGTCGATCTTCCAGTCGGGCGGCAGCGCCATCGGCCAGAAGCAGAATGCAGCGCCGGCCACCACGAGGTAGCCGAGCCAGTTGGTCAGCATGCTGAAGCCCAGCACGCGCGTGATGGTCTCGTTGCCCAGCCCCAGCCGCGAATACAGCCGGTAGCGAAACGCCACGCCGCCCACCAGCGAACCGAAGTTGAGGTTGAAGGCGTAGCTGATGAAGGTCACGCCCATGACCGTGCCGGCGCCCAGCCGGTGCTTCGTGAGGTAGCGGCCGAGCAAATCGTAGGTGCTGTAGAGCCCGAAGCTGGCGGCGGCCAGGGCACCGGCCGCAAGCAGCGTGAGCGCGGGCAACGCGCGCAACGCGGCGAACACCTCGGCCCAGTCGATGGTGCGCGCCTGCTTCAGCAACAGCCACGCGATGCCGCCGAAGAAGGCCCAGATCGCGACCTTGCGCACCCACGGCCACCAGGGCCGGTGCGTGAGGGCGAGGGACGCGCTCATTCGATGGCCCCTGCGCTGCGCGCTGCGGTATTCGCCTTGGGAGCGGCCCGGCGGCTCATGCGGTCTCCGTGCGCGCCGTGCCGTCGTCGCCCGTGTGTTTCTTCTGCTGCGCCATGAGGTCGGTCGCCTCGGCCGGCGTGAGGCGCGGTGCGTGGCGCGGCAGGCGGTTCAGCCACGACGGGTACCAGCGCAGGAAGTGGAAGACGAAGAAGCTGCGCACCAGCCGCCAGCCGCTCCATTCGCTGGCCAGGTCCTCCGCGCCGATCTGCTTGCAGCTGTGCCGCATGAGCTGGTCCATGCGCTCCCAGAGCAGGTGATTGAACGCGGTGTCGCGCACCACGACGTTGGCCTCGAGGTTGAGCGACAGGCTCAGCGGGTCGAGGTTGCTCGAGCCCACGGTGCTCCAGCGGTCGTCCATGAGCGCGACCTTGCCGTGCAGCGGGCGGTCGCAGTACTCGTAGATGCGCACGCCTGCGTGCAGCAGGTGGTGGTACAGCATGCTGGCGGCGGTCTTCACGATCGGCATGTCGGGCTCGCCCTGCAGGATGAGGCGCACATCGACACCGCGGCGCGCGGCGCGGCGCAGCTCCTTGATGAGGCGGTAGCCCGGAAAGAAATACGCGTTGGCGATCACGATGCGCTCGCGCGCGGCGCGGATCGCCGCGCGGTAGTGGCGTTCGATGTCGTTGGTGTGGCGGCGGTTGTCGCGCGTGACGAAGATCACGTCGGCCTCGCCCGCCGCCTGCAGCTGCTCGGCCGGCGGTGCCTGCTTCAGCCGGCGCCGGAACCAGCCCGCGCCCTTGCCGCCGAGCGCAATCGCGCGCAGCACGAACTGGTGGACCTCCGCCACGATCGGTCCCGCCAGCTCGACCGCGTAGTCCTGCTTGGCCTTGGGGCCGAAGTCGAGCAGGTGGTCGGCCGAGTAGTTGATGCCGCCCACGAAGGCACGCACGCCGTCGACCACCACGATCTTTCGGTGCATGCGGCGGAACACATTGAGCCGCTGGCCCAGGAAGCGCTGGCCCGGGTCGAACACGCGCACCTTGACGCCGGCCGTGGCCAGGCTCTCGAGGTACTCGCGCGAGAGATCGGGCGAGCCGAAGCCGTCGATCATCAAATCGACCTTCACGCCGCGCAGCGCCGCCGCGCGCATGGCCGCGTGCAGTGCCAGGCCCACCTTGTCCTCGAAGAGGATGAAGGTCTCGATGATCACTTCGCGCTGCGCCTGGCGGATCGCCTCGAACACGCGCGGAAAGAACTCCTCGCCGTTCTCCAGCAGTTCGATGCGGTTGCCGCCGGTCCAGTGGCCGGCACGCTCGTGGGTGTCGCGCATGGGGGCCTCGGTGCTCACAGGTCGATGTCCGCCACCAGCGGGGCGTGGTCCGACAGATGCGACCACGGCCGGCGCGGCAGCACCACGGGCGCATGCACGCTCGCGTTGCGCACGTAGATGCGGTCCAGCGCCAACAGCGGCAGGCGCGCCGGAAACGTGCGCGCCGCGCGGCCATGGGCATGCACGAACACCTCGCGCAGCGAGGCGCCCTCGGCCAGCACCTCGTGCGCACGGCCGCGCCAGTCGTTGAAGTCGCCCGCGACGATCAGCGGCGCGTCGGCCGGCACCTCGTCGCGCACGATGTGGCACAGCAACTCCAGCTGCTGCTGGCGGTGCGCCTCGGCCAGCCCGAGATGCGCGCAGATCGCATGCACATCGACCGTGCGGCCGGGCAGGCGCAGCACGCAGTGCAGCAGTCCGCGCTTCTCGGGGCCGCTTACCGACACGTCGTGGTTGCGGTAATGCACGATCGGAAACTTCGACAGCACGGCGTTGCCGTGGTGCCCCTTCGGATACACCGCGTTGCGCCCGTAGGCGAACTGCGGCCACATGGTGTCGGCCAGGAATTCGTAGTGCGGCGCCTCGGGCCAGTTGTTCACGGTGCGCGAATGGCGCGCGTGCGTGCCCATCACCTCCTGCAGGAATACCACGTCGGCGCCCACGGTGCGCACCGCGTCGCGCAGCTCCGGAAGGATGAAGCGGCGGTTCAGCGCCGTGAAGCCCTTGTGGGTGTTCACGGTCATGACCTTGAGCGAGGCCGGCGCGGCGACCACGGCCGCTTCAGGCAGCGGAGAAGAAGGGAAAGAAGACATCGGTGCTGCCGTTGTACGTGGCCGCGCGCGCGCCGACTGTAGGAACGCGCCACCTTCTTCGCGCGCCTTTCACGCAAGGGCGGCGGGCTCCTACAGGCAGGCCTGCCACACCCCCACACCCGGTCCGAAACAGGGCTCCTACGGTGATTTCAAAGCCGATGCCATGGCGCTCGGCTTTGTGCCTTTTCCATTTGCAAAGGAGCTTTCCATGATGACCACCCTGCAACGCCTGACGATTCCCGCTGCGCTGCTCGTCGCCCTGCTGGGCGCCGGCGCCGCGCAGGCCCAGAAACCCGCGCTCGCCGAGCCGATGGCGGGCGACAGTTCGATGCCCGCCTCGCGCGAAGCCGTGAAGGCCGAGGCCCGCGCGCAGAACCGCAACAACGCCAACAGCGTGGTGCCCAAGGGCGAGGCCAGCACCACCGTGAATCACCAGCCCAACGCGATGCCGTCGCCCACCGGCGAGCGCTCGCGCGCGGAGGTGCGCGCCGAGGCGCAGCACGTGAAGCCGCGCTTCGGCCAGCCGGGTGAACGCCCGGCGGTGCCGACCAACCCGACCGAGAAGACGGGCACGCCGCAGTAATGCTGCACCCACGAAAAAGCCCGCGACGCTTCACGCATCGCGGGCTTTTTTCTGCCCTTTCCTGGAGGCCGGCTCCCTTCAGCCGGCCACCTGGCCAGCCTCAGCTCTTGGCAGGCGCCGCACCGTGGTGGCCTTCATGCCCACCGCGATGGAAGCGATGGCCGTGGCCCGCGAACTTCGCGGTTTCGGCGTCGAAGGTCTTCTGCTGCTCGGGCGTCAGCGCGGCATAGAAGGTCTTGGTCGCTTCGGCGCGCTTGGCGAACCGCGCGCTGCGCTCGGCCTGGCGGGCCTGCATGTGTTCCAGGCGCTGGGGCGTGGTCAGCTTGGCGAACTCGGCACGGGCCATGCGCTGCGGACGGGCGGCACCGGCGGGCGGCTGGCTGGCTTCCGTGAAGCTGCTCCACGCGCCTTCCTGGGCGCTGGTGAGCTTGAGCTTGTCCTTCAGCGCGGCCAGGCGCTTGGCACGGTGTTCCTTCATGCGTTCCATGCGCTGGGCCGGGTCCATGCGCTTGTGCTGCGCCTTCGGTGCGGCGCTGGCGTCGGCGGGCGCCGTGGCGGCTGTGGGCGCTGCGCTCGAAGGCGTGGTGGCGGCCGGTGCCTGGGCGAAGGCGCCCGAAGAGGCGAGGGCGGCCGAACCCAGCAGGCTGGCCCAGACGATGCGTTGGCGAAGAGAGATCATGAGAGTCGCTTCCTTTCGAAGAAGTCCGCCGCCAAAGGGCAGCGGGTGAGAGGAAGTGTGGAGCGCCTCTGTAACGCGTCCGTGAGCCGCAAGTGAGCGTGCGTAAAGAAGCATGAACCGCGGCGCCGCCCGCTATTTGCGCCGCGGCGGCTTGAGCGTTCGGTCGGGCACCTGCAGCGTGCCCGCGCGCAGCGCGGCAACGCCGATGGCCACGGCGCGCGCCACGTTGCGCACTTCTTCCTGCACGTCGGCATCGGCGTCGAGCGCATCGTGGCTGGTGGCGTAGGGCGCGTAGTAGCCGATGTAGCGGTCGAGCCGCGCCTGCACGCCGGCGTCGATCAACCCCATCCAGTCGAGCCAGTCCGTGAGGTTGCGGCGCAGGCTCTCGGTGCCGGCCACGTCGCCGTGCGCCACCACCCCGTAGACGCGGCCTTCGAGGTGCTTCGGGTAGCCCCAGCCTTCGAGCTCGAGCGCCTTGGCCTCGTCGGGCTTCTTGCCGTGCGTGCTGGTGGGGTCCGGGTTGCCGCCGTCGGCGCACACGAGGCGGTCGATCATGAGCTTCAGCGGGCTCGCGGCCTGGTACCAGTGCGTGGGCGTGAGCACGATCACACCGTGCGCGGCCACCCAGCGCTCGTAGATCTCGTTCATCCAGTCGCCGGTCTGGCGCAGCGCGTGGTTCGGGTAGCAGCTGCAGGGCCAGTGGCACAGCGGCATCGCGGTCGACACGCAGCCCTTGCACGGGTGGATGTGGCGGCCGTAGTCGGAGGTGAGCCGGCTCAGGTCGAGCACGTCGGCCTCGATACCGCTGCCTTCGAGCACCTCGCGCGCGCACTGCGTGAGGCGCCAGGTCTTGGAGATCTCGCCGGGGCAGGTGCCGTCGTTGCGCGGCGAGCCGTTGATGAGCAGCACCCGCGAACGCGTCTCGGGCCGGCCCCAGGCGGCCTGCGCCGCGTCGATGCGCGCGCGGGCGTCGAGCCAGTCGACCGACAGTTCGTAGTCGGGGTCGGCATAGCCGGGCCCGGCGCGGCGCGTGACGGGCGCCTTGCGGCCTTCGTCATACGCTTGCCAGGCGATGTCTTCCAGGCGCCGCAGCGCCTCGGTCTCGGCCCGGAACGCCGGGTCGTGGAAGCTCTGCATGAAGCGGTCGTGGAACTCGGCGCGCTGCAGCATCGGCGGCGCCTGTCCCTTGCGTATCGTGGGAGGCATGACCACAATCTAGGCGGCGCAGCGGCGAGCGCGACCCGCACGCGACGCCGACTTGCGGTAGGCGAGCGACTACAGAGGCTTCGGGCTCAGCCGAGCTTGCCGTTCTGGAAGTCGTGTACCGCCTGCCTGATCTGCTCGGGCGTGTTCATCACGAAGGGGCCGTACTGCGCGATGGGTTCGTTCAGCGGCCTGCCTGCAATCAGCAGCGCGCGCGCCGGGCTGTGGTTGGTGACGCCGGCGCGCAGCACCACACCGTCGCTGCCGGCGTCGTTCGCAAGGATGGCCATGCGCCGCGTTGGCACCTCGCTGCCCGCGATCCACAGCGATTCGCGGAACACGTAGACCAGCGCGTTGTGGTCATGCGGCAGCGGCTGCGCGAACTCGGTGCCGGGCGGCAGCGTGATGTCCAGGTACAGCGGCTCGGTGTGCGCGCGCTGCTCCGCGCCCGCGATGCCGTGGCTGATGCCCGCGATCACGCGCACGTGCGCGCCGCTGACGGTGGTGAACTCGGGGATCTCGCTGCTGCGGATGTCGCGGTACCAGGGCTCGCGCATCTTGTCTTTCGCGGGCAGGTTGAGCCACAGCTGAAAGCCTTCCATGAGGCCGTCTTCCTGCTCGGGCAGTTCGCTGTGCACGAGGCCGCGGCCGGCCGTCATCCACTGCACGCCGCCGTTTTCGAGCAGGCCTTCGTGGCCCGCGCTGTCGCGGTGGCGCATGCGCCCGGCGATCATGTAGGTGACCGTCTCGAAGCCCCGGTGCGGGTGGTTCGGAAAGCCGCCGATGTAGTCGCCCGGGTTGTCGCTGCCGAAGGCGTCGAGCATCAGGTAGGGGTCCAGTCGCTTTTGCAGCGGCTGCTGCAGCACGCGGGTGAGCCGCACGCCATCGCCGTCACTGGTGGAAACACCGGCCACGATGTGGTCGATGCCACGCGGGACGGCAACGGGATCGGTGGGGTGATGGGCATGGACGTTCGTCATGCCGCCCATGGTGGCACCAAAGCCCCGACCGCGCCACCGGTGGGGGCGCCCACTGCCGGTGCGGTTCAGTTCAGCGCGGCCACTGCTGGCGCTGCCAGTAGCGGTACTGCCAGCGCGTCTCGAAGCCCGCGCGACGGTACAGGGCCAGTGCAGGCTCGTTCTGCGCATCGACCTGCAGGAACACGCGCTCGACACCGCGCGACAGCGCCGCCTGCGCCAGCCCGGCGAGCACGCGCCGGGCCAGGCCGCGCCCGCGCTGCGACTGTTCGGTGCGCATGCCGTGCACGCTGGCCCAGCCGTGGCCAAAGGCCATGGCACCGGCCGCGACGGTGGTGCCGTTCTCGCGCACGCTCGCAAAGAGCGAGCCCGTGGCGCGCGACAGCGAACGCACGCGGTGCACGCCGTCGACCGGGTCGAAGCCTTCGCCCAGGAACAGCGCGGCCCAGTCCGGGTCGGGTGTCGCGTCGACGTCGGCCAGCTGCCCATCGGCCGCGACGAGCTCGCGCATGCGCCGCGCCGAGCCGGTCTGCACGCAGGTCGGCTGGTCGGCCATGTAGTGACGTCGCGCGAGTTCGGCGCGCAGCGTGTCAAAGCAGGCCGCGTCGGCCAGCCGCAGCGCAGGTGCGACCTGGCGGCTGTCGCAGCGGTCTTCGATGCGGTCGAGCGTGGCGGACTCGACGGGGTCGCGGTGCAGCGGCACGGCGGAGCGGGCGCGCTTGACGGTGCCGCGGTCGAAAGGCAGCAACCAGCCGTCGAGTTCCTCGCAAGCCTCGGGGGCCACCGCCGCCACGGTGGCGCGTTCGATGGCCTCGATGTCGTGAGGGCCAATGCTCATTGCACGGCTTCCGGCGGCGCGTACTTGGCGGCGGCGACGCTCTTGAGCAGCGCCTCGCGCTGGTTGCGGCTGATCCCGCGCACGCTCTCGGCCACCCACTTGGTGCGGTCGGCATCGATGTGGCCGTCGCGCCGCCATTGCTCCAGCACGGCCTGCGGCTTGTGCAGCATGGCCGCGAGCCAGACCGCCTGCGCCGGTTCGAGCGTGCGCGCGCTGCGCTTGAAGTAGCGCCGCGCCGCCGCCTCGGCGCCGCAGAGGTTGCCGCCCCAGGGCGCGTTGTCCAGGTACAGCTGCAGGATGCGGGCCTTGCCCAGCGTCTGCTCCATCTCGACCGCGTACAGCAGCTCGCGCAGCTTGCGCTCGGCCGTGCGGTCGCTGCCGGTGACGAGCAGCTTGGCCAGCTGCTGCGTGAGCGTGCTGCCGCCGCGCCGGATCTGGCCGGGCTTCTGGTTGTGGTCGATGGAGGCGAGGATTTCGGTCAGGTCGTAGCCGGCGTGGCTGAAGAAGCGCTGGTCTTCCGCCGCGATGACGGCGCGCGCCAGCCAGCTGTCGTTGGCCAGCCTGGCCGACGGGCCGCAGCTGGTGCGCGCGCCCAGCATGGCCTCGGTGCCCAGCCCTTCGACGGTGAACTGGCCGATGGTGGGCTGCACCGCGAAGGTGGCGTCGGGCAGCAGCAGCTGCGCCTGCAGCGCCAGCGTGCCGCCGATGCGGGCGCGCTGCAGCTCGGGCAGGGCCGGCACCAGCACGGCGTACCAGCGGGCGATGGGGGCGTCCTGCACACGGGCATCGAGCTGCAGGTTCTTCGGCGTGAGGCGACCGGTCCAGGTGCCTTGCAGCAGCGCGTTGCCGTTGGCCGCCTCGGGCGTGGCCTCGAAGGTGCCGGCCAGCGTATTGCCGTCGCGCCGCACCGTGGCCACCAGCCGCTCGACCGTGATCGGTTGCGTGCCCAGCGCAGGCACGTCGGCGCTGCACGGCGCGCAGCGCATCTGCTGCTGGCCGGTGCTGTCGTTCCAGGTGAAATGCACGGTGCCGAAGCGGGTGTCCAGCGCGTGGCCGTCCAGCCGCGGCGCGAACCAGGACGAGGTGGCCAGGCGCACAGCGGTCGGCACGCCGATCTCGAACGAGAGCGGGCCGGCCTTCACCGTGGTGCTCCATTCGCCCGCCGCCGGCGCAAGGGCGATCTTGGCGATCAGGAAGATGGCCACGAGGGCGGTCAGGACGAGGGCCAGCAGCCCGAAAAGCACGAATCGCAGGGTCTTCTTCACAAACACGTTCTCATCACATCGGTCTTGCCACGGTGACAGCTTGCCACGGACCGTGCGACTGGCCGCTGGCCGCCGCCCAGTACCAGGCCGAAGTGTCGGTGAAAGCCGTGCCTTGGGCGTCGACGATGCGCTCGCAGACGCGGAAATTTGGCGTACCGTGCCGTTGCGCCACAAAACAGCGCCACAGCCGCGCTTGCGCGTCGCGTTCCAGCCGCGCCTGCTCGATGCGGTAGCCCAGCGCGCGGTAGCAATCTGCGGCCGGATGCAGCATGCGCGTGGGCCGGTTCACGGCGCGCATCACCAGCGTCTGCTGGCCGTCGGTCATGCGGCCGATGGCGCCCGGAAAGCGGTCGGCAAAGCGCTGCTCCACCTCGCTGAGCGCCAGCGGGCGCAGCGGCGCGCCGTCCCACTGGCTGGGCCATTCGTGGGACCCCACGGCGTCGGTTTCGCCGGCCGGCGCG
>Ga0308157_10007454_pt1 | contig 12737 bp, 10 predicted proteins | sample PhyBR1_FD_201035 | JGI IMG/M metagenome (GOLD analysis project Ga0308157, IMG submission 201035) | Phyllosphere microbial communities from UC Gill Tract Community Farm, Albany, California, United States - DLSLB.R1 | ecosystem: Host-associated > Plants > Phyllosphere > Unclassified | place: USA...
CATTCCAGCCAGCGCACCGCGTTGGTTGCATCCCAGATCTTGCAGCGCGGTTTACGGGAACGCTCCGAGATCAGCTGGTCTTCAATGATCAGCAACGCATGCCCCATTGGGCGCGCGTTATTCATGTTTCGGAGCACTCCATGTCGTTTGAAAACCTGGGCCTTGCGCCCTTCCTGCTGCGCGCGCTCGCCGAGCAGGGCTATGAAAACCCGACCCCGATCCAGCAGCAGGCCATTCCGCTTGCGCTGGACGGCCGCGACCTGCTGGCCGGCGCCCAGACCGGCACCGGCAAGACCGCAGCGTTCGGCCTGCCGCTGCTGCAGCACCTGGCCACCTCGCCGCAGACCGTGGGCAACGGCCCGCGTCGTCCGCGCGCCCTGGTCCTGGCCCCAACCCGCGAACTGGCTACCCAGGTGCATGACAGCCTGCGTGGTTACAGCAAGTACCTGCGCATTCCCAGCGCCTGCATCTACGGCGGCGTTGGCATGGGCAACCAGTTGGACATGCTGCGCCGTGGCGTCGACCTGCTGGTCGCCTGCCCGGGCCGCCTGATCGACCACCTGGAGCGTCGCAGCGTCGATCTGTCCGGCGTCGAGATCCTGGTGCTGGACGAAGCCGACCGCATGCTCGACATGGGCTTCCTGCCCTCGATCAAGCGCATCCTGGCCAAGCTGCCGCGCCAGAACCGCCAGACCCTGCTGTTCTCTGCAACGTTTGAAGAGAGCATCAAGCAGTTGGCGCTGGAGTTCATGCACAACCCGGAGCAGATCCAGGTTACGCCGAAGAACACCGTTGCCGAGACCATCACCCACCGCGTGCACCCGGTCGATGGCGCGCGCAAGCGTGAGCTGCTGCTGCACCTGCTGGCCGAGGATTCCCGCGTGCAGACGCTGGTCTTCGGCCGCACCAAGCATGGCTGCGACAAGCTGGCCACGTTCCTGGAAAAGTCCGGCATCAAGACCGCGGCCATCCACGGCAACAAGAGCCAGGGCCAGCGCCTGCGTGCACTGGCCGACTTCAAGGCCGGCCGCGTGACCGTGCTGGTGGCCACCGATATCGCCGCCCGCGGCATCGATATCAACGAGCTGCCGAAGGTCATCAACTACGACCTGCCGATGGTGCCGGAAGATTACGTGCACCGCATTGGTCGTACCGGCCGTAATGGTTCGACCGGTGAAGCGGTTTCGCTGGTGGCCCAGGACGAGGCCAAGCTGCTGCGTCAGATCGTGCGTCTGCTCGACCGCGACATGGACATCCGCGACGTGCCGGGCTTCGAGCCGCACACCCCGATCCGTTGGGGCAACAGCGCACCGGGCAAGGCCGAGCAGCCGGGTGGCCAGCGCGCACCGCGCCGTGGCAACAATGCCGGTCATGCACCGCGCCGTCCAGGTGGCGATGCGCCGCGCGGTGGCCGTGGCGGCCAGCAGAAGCCGGGCGGTCAGCGCAATGGCGGCAACAATGGCCAGCAACGTCGTGATGCGCACCCGGGTGGTGGCCAGCGTCGTGGCGGCGGTGGTCGTGGCCAGAGCCGTACCAGCGCCTGATTCCTGCTGGTTTGAGCTGTAAAGGAAAGGCCGACGCATTGCGTCGGCCTTTTTGGTTTGTGGACGTTTGGATTTTTTGGATTATTGCGACAGCCAAATCAGGGGCAAAAGCGCCCCTCATCCGCCCCTGTGGGGCACCTTCTCCCGTGAACGGGAGAAGGGAACGCTCGTCATTGCCACGTCGAGAACCGGACACCACGATTGCGTCTTTGGCTTTGGCTCTGAGCTTGTCCCTTCTCCTGCTTGCGGGAGAAGGTGCTCCGCAGGAGCGGATGAGGGCAGCCGTTGCTTTGCTCAGCCCCCTGAAAGAGTCACTGCAAATGAAGCCGGCCTGCCCTCACCCCAACCCAAACAGGAAAGGGCGAAAGCCTTATTCTCCGCGCTGCTTTGGCGTATTCAGATGGTTTGCCTGCAACAAGGCATTGAGCAGCAAACGTTCCGTGCCATGCCAATACTTGCGGTGCGCCGGGTCATCGGCGAACAACACCACGTTGCCGCTACCGGTTGGCACCACCTGCAGATAGCTCGACCCTGCAACACGCGCACGGTTGGCATCGGACAGGTAACCGTTCACAACTGGCGCGCGGTCAATATTCACCACGTTGAGGAACGCATTCTTCGCCGGCTCGAATACCAGACCACCTTCCTTGTTGACCCAGATGCGACGCTGCTGCACACCAAAACCCAGCGGATGGGTCGGATCGATATCCGCGCTGAGGATGTTGCCGCTGACACGGCCCAGTGCAAACACGTCACGCACCGTACCGAAATCCAACCGCTCCGCATCATCCTTCTTGTCGCCCTCGCGCAGCTTGGCCTCGGCCAGCCCCTTGTCGATTGCCCAGCGCGCGCCGCTGCCATACACCACAAGGGAACCGCCGGCACCAATCCAGCGTTTCAGCGCCGCCACCCCGGCATCGCTGACCGTGGCGTAGGTGCCACCGGACAGCACAATTGAGGTGTAGCGCAACAGGTCGACACTGGCCAACTGCGCCGGATCGATCTTGCTTGAAGGCAAGCCCAACGCAGTATCCAAGGCAAACCAGGTTGAGCCGATCTCGGTCGCGGACACCCCCTCGCCCATCACCAGCGCGATGCTCGGCTTGCGCAATACACGCACGCTGTCGCTGCCAAGATCGATGCCGCTGGCAGCGCGGCCACTGGCCAGCGCATGCACCGTGATACCCGCCGCCTGCGCAGCGGCCAGCACCTTGGCCTGCAGTGCGTCACCATCCAGACGTTGGCCTGCCACCGGGATCACCACCGCACCTTGCCCGAACGCGACATCTCCAGCGGCAGTCGCCGCAGTAAACGGCTGGTGTGCGGTGCGTACACGTACGTCGTCGCCCAGCAATGCACCCAGCAGGCGGTAACTGCCGAAATCGCGCGCATCGGCGACATAGGCGAAGCCTGCACGGCCGCCACTGATGCCACCCTGCACCGCTGGCACCGCGTCCACCCGCGCGCCACTCGGCAACGCGCCACGGCTGCCTGCATATCGCAGGCCATACGCCGGTGCCACCGCGTAGGAGGTGCCGCTGTAGAACACATCGCCCTTCACTGACGGGGTGAACTCGAAGATGGAATGCGCCAAGCGGAACTGCGCCTGCCGCGCCGGCACCACGTAAGCGCTGACAGCCGGGAAGTGCTTGCCATCCACGTCCACGTCGCGGCCCAAGGCATGCACTTCGATGCGATGCTGCAACAGCACCGCCAACAGCTTGTTGGTCAGCGTGGCATCTGCCGCATCGCCGAACACCCAGTCGTGCACCGGGTAGGCTGCGGCCTGCTTGAGTGCACTGCGGAAGAACTCCTTCTGCAGGGCAAACAGGCGGTCCCGGTCCTCGACCGCACCGCGCACGCTGGCCAGGCCAGTAGCGACCTGGTTGCGGATGGTGAAGTTGAAATGCAGCGGGCCATTGACCGACTCCTGCACCAGACCCCGCGAGCTGGCCTGCTCAACGGTCACGCCCACCGCGCCATGGAAATCCGGGTAGGTGGAACCGTAGATCGGCGAGAAGTTGTCGAAGTTCTCGCCGGTGTAATACAGCGAACCCAGCGCATCCAGCGCCTGCGCATGGAAACGCGCCAGCCACTTGTTGGCCTCATAGGAGGTCTTTGGCAGCAACGGGCTTTCCATGCTCTTCGGCGAGGGCTCGAAGTAGTAGGTGCTGTCCTTGCCCATCTCATGGAAGTCGATCTGGATGTTCGGGTACCAACGATGGAACGCGGCGACCTTGGGCCAGCTGTCGGTCTGCGACAACGCCAGCCAATCGCGGTTGAGATCGGTGAAGTAGTGGTTGACGCGGCCACTGGGGAACGGCTCGACGTGCTCCTTGTCCGCCGGATCGGCCGATGGCGGTTGCGAACCCCAGCTGTTATGCCAGTTGGCCGCGCGGTCACGGCCATCCGGGTTCTGCGCCGGGTCGATAACCACCACAGCATGCTCCAGCCAGCGCGCGGTTTCCGCATCCTGGTTGGCGGCCAGGTAATAGGCGGTCAGCATTGCCGCCTCAGCACTGGAAGTTTCGTTGCCGTGCACGCTGTAACCCAGCCAGACCACGGCCGGTGCGTCATCTCCTGGCAAAGGCTGCGTCGGGTCGATCATTGCCTGCCGCTGTGCGGCGATCTCCGCGCCGCGCGCGTGGTTGCGCGGCGAGGTGACGGTGACCAGCAGCAGCGGTCGGTGTTCGTAGCTCTGGCCGATGACCTCGACCTTGACCTTGTCCGACACCCGCGCCAGCTCGTTGAAATAGGCCACCAGCTGATCGTGGCGGGTGTAGTGGCTGCCGATTTCGTAACCGAGGAACTGCTGCGGTGTCGGCACCTTCGCGTCGAACTGCTGCGCGGCGGGGAAGTAGTAGCTGTTCTGGGCGTAAGCCGGTGACAGGCTGATGAACGTTGCCAGCAGCAGTACCGGCAGCAGGCGTGAAAAGCGGAACGACATGGGTGTAGCACTCCCCTATTGCATGAACGTTGTTGCGGGATTTCGAAAATAAAGCGAAACCTGTGGTGCCGAGCCATGCTCGGCAAGGGCCTTACCGGTAAAGCCTCAGCCGAGCATGGCTCGGCTCTACAGAGCTGCCCCCTCTACCGAAGGAGAGGGGTTCCAAATCAGAAGCGGTAATCAAAGCCCAGCGTGTAATAGCGGCCACGCAGGTCGTACTGACTGAAGTCGTAAGGCGCACGCACACCCGGGAAGGTGGCGTCATACGGCGGCTGGCGATCACCAATGTTCTGCACCTTGGCGTACACCGTAAGCTTGTCGATACCGGTGTAGCCCAGATAGAGATCGAACTGGCTGTAGCTGGCCACCTGCTTCTGCACCGCCTTGGCGGCAGCACTGCCTTGCTGGTCATAGCTGCTGGTGTAGTACCAGGTCAGCGCAGTGCGCCAATCTCCCAGCGCCCAGTCCAGCGTGGTGGTGGCCTTGGTGTCGGGTAGCGAAGGGCCAAGGTTGGAGCCGGCGTAATCCACCAGCGGGCCACCAATCACCTGCGGTCGCTTGTAATCGATCACGTAGGTCAGCGCGGTGGACAGGCCGAAATCACCGGCGGCGGCAGTGGACCATCGCTGGCGCAGTTCCACATCGACGCCCGAGGTCTCCAGCTCGCTCAGGTTCTGGTAGCGGTTGTAGACCGCCAGCAGCTTGCCGCGCGAATCACGCAATACGTTGGCCGGATCATTCTCTTCCACTAGCGTGGTGGTATTGCCGGCACCGATCAGGTTGTCGGCCTTGATGCGGTAGTAGTCGATGCTCAGGTTGGTGTTCTGCCACGGCGACAACACGAAACCGGCATTGAAGCTGCGGGTGCGTTCCGGGTCCAGCTCGGTATTGCCGATGGTGAAGTAGGTCGGGCTCTGCCGCGAACCCGGCACGTCCGGATCATGCGGATCCACCACGGTGCCGTAGGCGATGCTGGTCGAGGCCGAGTTCTCCGACAGCGACGGCGCACGGAAGCCACGCGAGGCCGCAGCGCGTACCAACAGCCAATCCAGCGGCTGCCAGCGCAGGCCCAGCTTGGGCGAGAACGCATTGCCAAAATCACTGTAATGGTCAGCGCGGGCCGCAGCCTGCAACTCCAACGTGCTGTGCAGTGGAACGCTCACTTCGGCGTAGGCAGCACTCACCTGCCGTTGGCCATGCACTTCGGCGATGGCCGGGCGCACCTGCAGGCCGGCATCGATCTGCCACGGGTTGTCGGAGTCCAGCTTTTCCTGCCGCCATTCCAGGCCTGCAGCAAAGCCGACCGTGCCGGCCCAGGTTTCACCCAGGGTGCCCGACACCTTGGCATCCACACCCTTGAGCACCGAATCGGCAGGACGCAGCGTGCTCAGGCCGATAGCCGCCAGCACCGCAGGATCCGTCGCCGCCGGATCGAGCAGGTTGTAGCTTCCCGAATCCAAGGCCTCGTACAGCGCCCAACGGTTGGCGAAGCCACCGGACACGGTTTCCCGCTGCTGGCTGGCGGCCTGGAACGCGCCTACTTCCCAGTCCCAGGTCTCCCCCTGCCCGCGCAGGCCAAGCACGCCACGATAGGAGCGCGAGCGGTTGGTCTTGATGGTGCCGCCCAGGTTGAAGAAGGTGTACTCGATCGGCACATCCACGCCGTACGGGTTGTACGGGTTGCCAGCTGGCAGCGTCGAACGCACCGGCTCGGCCAGCCCGGTATCGGCGTTGAGCGCGAAGCGTCCGCTTTCCAGGGTGAAGAACGGGCTTGAGCCGAACCAGGACACCCCCTTGATGTCGCTGTAGATCACATCGGCAAACGCTTCCACCGAATCGTTGATGCGCAGCGTGCCGTTGACGTAGGCCTGCCAGCGCTTGGTCGAGGGAATCAGCGTGGTGTACGGCGCCTGGTTGAAGGCGCAGGTGTCGCCGGCCAGACCATCGATTGGCGCGCTGGCAGTGAGCACCGTGCCTTCCGGGCAGTTGCCGGCGGCATCGAGCATCGGTACCGACTTGCCGTTGATCAGGTAGCGCGCGCCCTTGGTCGACCAGCCGTTCCAGCGGCCACCGGCCTTGTCGGTATAGATGCCGGAACGGGTGAGCTCACGCTGGTCCTGGTCCAGGCGATCACGGTTATAGCCTTCCAGCGACACCAGGATGTTGTAGCCATCCTTGTCGAGGTCGCCGATGCCGCCAACAAATTTCAGGTTCTGCTGGTCCAGACCGCCGGCATCGGACGTGCCGCCACTGACACCTACCTCGGCACCTTCAAAGCCCTGCCGGGTGATGATGTTGACCACGCCAGCGACCGCATCGGAGCCGTATACCGCCGAGGCGCCGTCCTTCAGCACTTCGATCCGCTCCACCGCCACCAAGGGCAGCGCGTTGAGGTCGACGAAGGTGTCGGACAGGCCACCGGCCGGGAAACCATAGTTGGCCAAACGACGGCCGTTGAGCAGTACCAGCGTGTTTTTCTGCGACAGCCCGCGCAGGCCGATACCAGCCGAGCCGGACGCCCAACCGCTGTTGCTGGTCTCGTTGCTGGCGTTGCCGGTATTGGCCGAAATCGAACGCAGCAGGTCGGCAACGCTGGCCTTGCCGGTCTTTTCCAACTGCTGCCGCTCGATCACCTGCACCGGGTTGGCGGTTTCAGTGTCGGTGCGCTTGATGTTGGAGCCGGTGACACGCACCGCATCCAGGGTCTTGCCAGCATCTGCGGCGGTGTCGGCGAAGGCGAGGGAGGGCGCAGCGACCGCAGCGGCCACCGCGAAAGCGAGCAAGGAACGTGTAGGCATGAAGTCCGGGGAGAGGTGTTAGCGACCGCGCCAGTACCTCATGCCAGGCAAATGTCCGGCCAATTACATTGCTGCATTCGCACATAACAAACAGTTACATCGCTCTATCGCGATGAATATGAAAATTTGACTTGCATCACGTGGACGTTCGCCCTGCTCGCCCCGCCCCTACAATTGACGCCATGGATATTTTCAAGGTTTTCACTCTCGAAGCCGCGCACCGGCTGCCCAACGTGCCGCCGGGCCATAAATGCGCCCGCTTGCATGGTCATTCCTTCCGCGTCGAGCTGCGGGTCAGCGGCGAACCCGGCCCTGAAACCGGGTGGATCATGGATTTCAGCGACCTGAAGGCCGCCTTCCAACCGCTGTACGACCAGCTTGATCATCACTATCTCAACGACATCCCCGGCCTGGAGAACCCGACCAGCGAGCGTCTGGCGATCTGGATCTGGGACCGCTTGAAGCCGGCCCTGCCGTTGCTCAGCGAAGTGGTTGTGCACGAAACCTGCACCTCCGGCTGCAGCTACAAAGGCGACAAGGCAGCCTGACCGCGCGCGACCAGCCCCGGTAGTGCCGAGCCCTGCTCGGCAGGGGCCAATCAGGGCTGCATTGCGCGCACTCGCCAGAAACCCCGGGTGCGCTGCGCTTAACCCGGGCTACGGCGTCTGTCCCTGTAGTGCCGAGCCATGCTCGGCAGGGGCTCCCCCGGTACACCCGAAGCGCCTGAAAACCAACATCCGACTCCGACGCCGTCGACATTCTCGACGGCCGGCCCGGGCGCGGACAGCCCCGGGTGCGCTGCGCTTACCCGGGCTACGGCGTCTGTCCCTGTAGTGCCGAGCCATGCTCGGCAGGGGCTCTCCCGGTAAACCCCAAGCGCCTGAAAACCAACACCCGACTCCGACGCCGTCGACATTCTCGACGGCCGGCCGGGGCGCGGACAGCCCCGGGTGCGCTGCGCTTACCCAGGCTACGGCGTCTGTCCCTGTAGTGCCGAGCCATGCTCGGCAGGGGCTCTCCCGGTAAACCCCAAGCGCCTGAAAACCAACATCCGACTCCGACGCCGTCGACATTCTCGACGGCCGGCCCGGGCGCGGACAGCCCCGGGTGCGCTGCGCTTACCCGGGCTACGGCGTTGCCCCCGCAGCTACGGGTAGCTGCCCGGCGAGCAGCTCCAGATGAACCGCTCATCTGAAAATGTTGCACCGCCGCAAATACGCGCTATGCTGCATCGCAACAGAACCAGCCGGGTTTCGCCGATGTCCGCTCAGTTCAACGATTTCAGCAGTTACACACAGCAGTTCGCCGCTGTCGCCAACCGTGCAAACCGGCTGGCCCTTGAGAACGCTGAAAGCGTGTTCGGCGTACAGCTGCGCACCTTCGAACGCACGACAACTGCCGCCGCCGGCTTCTTTGGCGAATTGGCGCAGGTCGGTGCCCAGGACGAGTTGCAGGCCCTGCTTCCCAAGGGGTTGCAGGTAGCGCGCGACAACCTTGAACGCCTGGCCAGCGCCAACCAGGAAGTGGTCGGGCTCAGCCTGAAAGCGGGTGAAGCCCTCGGCGAGCTGGTACGCCAGCCGTTTGCCAATGCCGCCAGCAAGGCCGGTCGCAAGACCCGCTGAAGCAGGCATCAGAACTGCGCGGTCCCTCCCCCGCGCACCCCGGACCCGACAGCACCCCCTCCCGCTGTCGGGTCTTTTTTTGCCTGCGTTCCAGCATTCCATCCACGGAGGCTGCGCTCCGCCGTACCCGCTGGCAAAATCCGGGGGTCAAACGCAGCTAGACTCTTACGATGTTCAGTACCTCCACGCTCACCGGCAGCAAGCCGGAACAGTACGCTCAGCTCCTGGCGCAGGCGCGCGCCCTGGTGCATGGCGAGGCCGACCGCATCGCCAATGCCGCCAACCTGTCGGCGCTGATCTACCACGCGCTGCCGCAGCTCAACTGGGCAGGGTTTTACTTCTTCGACGGTAAGGAACTGGTTGTAGGGCCCTTCCAGGGGTTGCCGGCCTGCGTGCGCATTCCGCTGACCAAGGGCGTGTGTGGTGCCGCGGCCAGCACCCGCCAGACCCAACGTATCGAGGATGTGGATGCCTTCCCCGGCCATATCGCCTGCGACTCGGCCTCACGCTCGGAACTGGTGGTACCGCTGGTGCGCAACGACCAATTGGTCGGTGTGCTTGATATCGACAGCCCGGTACTGGCGCGCTTCGATGCGGATGATCAGTTGGGCCTGGAAGCCATCGCCCAGGTCTTTGTCGAGGCGCTGCAGTGAGCACCACCAAGTTGCGCAATATCGGCCCCAAGAGCGCAGCATGGCTGCGCCAGGTGGGGCTGCGCAGCGAACAGGATCTCACCGCTATCGGTGCCGTTGGCGCCTTCATGAAGGTCCGCCGCGCCGGCTTCAAACCCAGCCTCAACCTGCTCTACTCGCTGGAAGGTGCCCTGCTCGGCTGCCATTGGCAGGAAGTGCCCGAAGCGCGCCGCCAACAGCTGGTGGCCGAATACGAAACCGCTGTAGGCGCCCTGCCCACCGCACGTGCAGGACAACAGGCCGGGCCCGTGCATGAAACACATATGCAGGCCGATACCGACGAAGAAGAAACCAACGAAATCCGTTTCGAAGAATGACGGCGGAACGGTGTAAACCGCGAAGCTCACCGTCGATCAGATCGCGTTGAGCTCACACAACGATCACCGCTGGCTATCCGGCACCCGCGTCCCCGCAGGCGACAAGCGCTTCGCGGCTTATGCCGCTCCCATCGCAAGTGGGGCCAGCACGACCAGGGCCAGCAACAACAAGGTTTCGGCCACCTCGACGCTGGCGCCCAGGCAATCACCCGAAATGCCACCAAGCTTGCGCTTCCACCACAGCGCCACCAACGGCACCAGCGGCAAGGCCAGCAACAACGGCCACGCCAACCACAGGCTCAGCGCCACCAGCGGCAGCAGCCACAACCACATCGCGCGGGCGCTCAACTGCCATGTGAAGCGCTCGCCCATGCCGTTACCGTGCAGGGACGGAATGCGTTGGCTCCACCACAACGTGCCCCAACGCGCCCAGGCCGGTACCAGCACGATGCCCAACCAAAAAGGGCTGGCTGCCAGTTCGCTCAACAGCACGAACTTCAGCAGCAACTGCATGATCAGGGTGACCACGCCGAATACGCCCATGCGCGGATCCTTGAGTACCTCAAGGAAGCGCTGCGGATCGCGGTGGGCCGCACCGAACGCATCGGCCACATCACCCAGCCCATCCAGATGCAGCGCACCGGTCACCCATACCCACACCAGCAGTGACAGCACGCCGGCAAGCCACGGTCGGTCCCCCAGCACGTACAGCGGCGCCGCAAGCAGGCCGCCGATCAGCGCACCTACCAGCGGGTAATACACGGCCGAACGGCTGAGGTCTTCCTGGCGGAAATCGCTGACCTGCGGCGTGGGTAGCCGGGTCAGGAACTGCACCGCCAGGATCAACCGACGCAGGCTCATGGTTGCCGCAACTCCAGCAGTTCGCCCCACAACTGCCCATCCTCGCCACGCTCCACGCGCAGGCGCACACGGGTGCCGTAATCGACGCGCATCGCCCACAGCGATGCCAATGCGATGCCGCAGACGCGCGACACCGCCAGCCTCAGCACACCGGCGTGGCTGACCACCAGCACCGGCTGACCATCCCCATCGTCTTCATCCACCAGCCGGTGCAGTTGCTCTTCCACACGCGCCTGGAACTGCTGCCACGACTCGCCATTGGGTGGCACCACGTCATGCGGCTCGCTGTAGAAACCGGCCAACTGCTCGGCAGGAAGCTCATCGAAATGCAGGCCGTCCCAATCACCGAAATCCAGTTCGGCCCAATCCGGATGGATCTCGCAGAACTGGTTGCTGCCTGCCACCAGCGCATGCGCGGTATCCAGCGCACGCCGGCGCGGCGAACTGATCACCCGGCTCCAGCCAATGCCGGCATGGCAACGATATAGCGCATCCATTGCGCCATCGATCAACGGCGGGTCGGTACGGCCATCAAGGTGGCCCGCACGCCCGGTCGAGGCGTGCCGCATCAGGTCCAGAATCATGCCGTGCCATCGCGATCGGCTACCGCCGCTTCGGCGAAGGTCGCCATGCTGTTGTGCAGGGCACAGGCCATGCGCACCAGCGGCAAGGCCAAGGCCGCGCCCGACCCTTCGCCCAGACGCAGATCCAGCGCCAGCAACGGCTGCGCCTGCAGCGTCTGCAACAGGCGGATGTGGCCGCGCTCGGCCGATTGATGCGAGAACAGCAGCCACGGCCGCACGCCTGGATTGATATGCACCGCCGCCAGTGCCGCGGCAGACACGATGAAGCCATCCACCAGCACCGGGATGCCACGCTGGGCTGCGGCAATCATGGCCGCGCTCATCGCCGCGATTTCCAGCCCACCGACACGCTGCAGTGCTTCGGCGCCGGGTAGCGCGGCCGTGCGGATCGCCTCGCCGTGCAGGCCCAGCGCGCGTGCGATCAGATTCTTCTTCTGCACCATGCGCAGCGCATCCAGGCCGGTGCCGGCGCCGACCAATTCATCCAGCGGCAGCTCCGCCAGTGCGGCGGCCAAGGCACTGGCAGCGGTGGTGTTGCCGATACCCATCTCGCCGAACACCAGCAGGTCGGCACCGTCGACGCAGGCGGTGTCTACCGCACGCCGACCGGCGTCGAATGCGGCTTGCAGATCGGCAGCGGACATTGCCGGGCCGGTGCTGAAATCATCCGTGCCATGGCGAGTCTTGGCACTGATCACACCGGCGATGGCGGTAGTGGCGCGGCTGCCCACGTCCCATACATGCAGCGGCAAGCCCAGCTCACGTGCCAGCACCGCGATGGCAGCACCACCACCGGCGAAGTTGTGCAGCATCTGCACCGTCACCTCTGCCGGATAGGCCGAAACCCCCTGCGCGGTGACGCCATGATCACCGGCGAACACCACCACCGGCACCCGTTGCGCCCGTGGCTGGTCCGCGCCCTGCAGCGCGGCCAACTCAACGGCCAGCGCCTCCAATCGGCCCAAGGCGCCTTCCGGCTTGGTGAGCTGCCGCTGGCGCGCGAGGGCACGCTGCCGGTATTCCTGCGATGGCTGCCCGCAGGCCTGCCCGTACCATGCTTCTGTCACGATTGTTCCGATACTGCGTTTGCAGCCCGCATTCTAGCCATTCGCCGAGCATTCCCGCCGATTGCCCCGTGTTATCTGGCAAGACGGCACCCGCAAAAGGTAGCCCGGGCAAGCGCACCCGGGGAATGATCGGGGTGCAGCGTTGCTGCGAGCCGCCGCGCCCTGCACTGCCCGGGTGCGCTGGCGCTTACCCGGGCTACGAGGGCTGATGGCGGCCAACGCCATTCCAGCAACGGTGATGGCAGCCGCCTCACGGTTCGCTTGCTGTCTGGACCACAGACGCACAAGAACAGTAGCCCGGGTAA